>Ga0209634_1000688_pt1 | contig 25829 bp, 24 predicted proteins | sample LinPmetageLP40_FD_184043 | JGI IMG/M metagenome (GOLD analysis project Ga0209634, IMG submission 184043) | Marine viral communities from the Pacific Ocean - LP-40 (SPAdes) (version 2) | ecosystem: Environmental > Aquatic > Marine > Oceanic | place: Pacific Ocean | collected 2010-08-26 | reverse complement strand
TATATTTTTTCCAGTCACCTCCATTACAGGCAAACTAATTGGAACCAAGGGAAAAAATTATACCGAGTTAAGTTTTATATTACAGGCGGGTGTAACTGCTGCCAGTTACAGAAATCTACTTGGATCAGTTCCATATCATGGACACACAGTAGATATAGCGAATGTCCAACTCGAACGTGGTGTAGACTTTTCTAACTTCGAAAATATCCAGCAGAACAATTCTTTTCGCAAAATGATCGGCGCACATATTACAGGAATAGCGAGTGGACAGATAAGGAATGGTGCATTGTCTGTGGAAGATGCCCTAACAATGACTTATAAGGGCATCACGGCCTCAGAGTTTACCGCCGGCAGCCGAACAGTCGCTGATGGTTTCTATGTAAACCTGAATGACGGTGCAACTGCTGGACAAGGTGGTTATAACGATCTTCTAAAGTATGGTAGATTCTTTGATCAGTCACCTACTGCGGGCAATCCTATATTCATAGTAAGTCCTTCTCTTACAAACGACGACACGGCTGATATAAGAGAAGTTCAATGCTTTGCAACCACAACCACAAACGAAAAAATTCTCAAGATAGTCGCTTTCGATCAGAATGGTTCAGCCGAGTTAAACTTAGAAGCAGTGAATCTCATGGCATTCCAACTTAACACCCCTGCACCAGGCACGTTCGGTGGTGGTAATGAATCAAACAACGGCGATAATGGTGGGGACGGTACTGAACCAGACGCTGACTGGTCCGATGGTTCTAGCATCGATGAAGCCGACGACACCTCGGGTGATCCATGTTCTGACAGTACGGACATAGGAGTATGTACTCCATGACAAACAAGGATAAACTAAATGGGTAGTGCAATCGTATCAAAAACCAGAACGGGTTCGTACAAAGAGATATCAGGAAAAACATTTCTGTATGTCTCAACTACGGGCAGTGATAATAATAATGGACTAAGTTCAACTAAACCTTTCCGAACGATTAAAAAGGCTTTTGATTTTCTTAGTTCGTACCATATCCCCGAAAACGCTTCTGTTACTATCAGTTTAGCAGACGGAAACTATAATGTTTCATCTACGCTCGTGATGGATCACCCAGATGGGATAAGGATTACCCTTAAAGGTGGCGCACAAGTAGTTGGTTCTGTCACTTCAGTTAGCAATTATCTTGATACGACATCGTATAAAGGTAAGGTAGGAAACAAACAGTACGGAACAGTAATAAGAGACTATAACACAGATACTATTCCTACCACATCCTCTAGGTTTGACATGGTATTGAGTTCTATAGGTGCTACCAATATTCCTCAAACAAATGCATCTATTGGAAAATTTGTGTGTGTGTCTCCTTTCAGTGGTGGTGAGATTCAAATGAATCATAACTCCGCATCCCTCGGTAACGGAAATCTTGCGGACAACACAGAGGTAAAAAGATACATTGAAACAGGAACAACCATGAGTAGATTTTTTACTTATGGTGCGTTTCGTATCAAAACCAATGCAGCAGACTTTGGAAAGAATCCAGTATTAGTAAATCCTATCAGAAACATAAATGTTTATGACGGAATCTCGAACAGTGTAACGAGCAGAATGCACACTCTGTCTAATCCCGTAGGGACACCAGTATATGCAGGATCAGACACCAATGTTCCTGTTCGATATCTTTCTTCCGTGATTAATCTAACCAGTCCTTCACTTGACGGCATCAGAGTAACAAACCAATCGGGACTGAACTTACAAGATGTGGCTATTGTTACATCCGATCCTATCACTAGTATTGGTGGAAAGTCTAAATCTTCTGGTGTTGTAGTAGAGAACGGATCAACTTTAGTTCTTCATCCTGGCGTTGCAGTTTCCAATTTTAATATTGGAATTGAAATCAGGCAACGATCGAATCTCATTCAGAACGATTCATCAGAAAATCAATTCCAGTCTGTTGTTTCTTGCGGAACTGGAATTCTTGTCAACAATTCATCAACCGCAACTCTAAACGGATTGATTGTGAGTGGTTGCTGGAATGATGGGTTTGTTGCAAACAACCATTCTTCTTTAACCTTGAGCAGTTGCATTTCAACAGGCAACGGCCAACACGGTGTAATCGCATCAAGAAATAGTAGCATCATAGCAACCAGATGCGTTTCATGCTTCAATTTACAAAACGCAGGAAGAAACTTCAACGAACTTTCTGAAGGAGGAGCGGGGTTTGCGTGCAGACTGAATTCTAACGGAGAATTCACTGGTTGTATGTCTTTCAGAAACGGTTTTGGTTATCTTGGAGATAAGGGATCATCCCTGAATATTTCTTCTTCGGATAGTTTAGACAATGTAAATAGAGCAGTAAGTTTATCAGAAACTTCAAGTGGGGTCGTTGGACCATTTTTCTACTCAAGCGCCGATGCGTCTGGTGTATATGTTAGTGACGCATCTTTTGGTAGAACATATTTTTCTACGTTTGAATATTCAGGATTCGAAACTGCTGCGGGTATATGCGGAGATGCTATTACTGTTGCGGCAAACTCCACGATCAACGCTCACGATATCACAGTATCAAATTATGCTAAAAACGCTATTCAGGCTCTCTATAGTTCCAACTTTATCAGTGACACAATCACGGTAACCGAAAATGCTTCCACCGAAGGTGATAGTATAAATTGTACTTACAATTCGGTATGCCGAGTCGCTGGATCAAACTTGGGATCACGCCCTCGATCGAAGACCGGTCTTCTTGAGGGATATATAGAAGTGGGTGGAATAGAGGAGTAAACCTTAAATGTCTGAACAGAAAAGAATCGTTGTATATAATAAAGTAGACGGAACAGTCACTAAGGTTTTACCTTATAGTGATGACAATATTCTTATCGATATCGGTACAGATGAAACAATCAGCGTTATTCCCGCCGGTGTCAAACTTACTAATTCAGTAGACGAAAATACCGTGGTGAATAAGGTATCTCTTCCTGAAAATGTAAAAACAGAAAAGAATGATTCTCATAATATCCCACTTTCTGGTCCCAGTAGATACACTTCGCAACAGAGATTACCTTCATCATCGGTTGCTATCGGTAAACTTATTCTCGGTGGTCAGCACTCTTACGCAACAAATTTGAGCGGAGGATATCGGCCGACTATTGGAGGATATACTCGGTATATTTTCGACAACAAACAAAGCCTAGACGAATTAAAACTTCTTCCCGGTGATCACTTTCAGATTTTAAATACATCATATGATACTCTTGATGGAATCTATCAAGTTAGAGGATTTACACCTACGGGAATACATGCTCTAAAGAAAAGTGGATTAACTTCGGACATATCTTCAGGGTTTAATCTATCTTCTGGAATAACAACTGGTAACGGTTTCCATATGATTCGTCTTCAGTCAGTTGACGGAGTCACTTTTGGACTCAGTGCCGACGTTGATGGTTGTGGTGTCTATCAGTTCGGGGAGAATGTAGAACAAAGTGTCTACAAACCAATCAATACGGGAGAGGTAACACACTCGGCTGTGCGTAGATCAGGAAATGGATCTGCCTCGATTCGTTTGCCTGGATCAGGTAGTGGGTCTACAGGACCATTTTTATACATCAATAGTGATACGGGGTTCACGTTTGACAACAGTTCGAAGTATTATTGTAGACTATCCGCATGGATCCGTCACGATAGTGCAGCACCGTCAGCAGACACACTTATAGTTGGTAAACGAGACAAATCTGGACCTAATGGTGCATACTTCTTAAAATATGAAACTAGTCCCAAGTCATACGTTTTTTCATTCTCGACCAATGCATCTGGAGCCGATTTCAACCGAGTACTATCAGCATCCATTCCGTCAGTGGCAATAAATCAGTGGCATCATGTTCAGGTAGATATAGGCGACGTAGAAGGAAGAATTTATGTTGATGGTCATTTGTATGACACTGAAGCATTAGGGAACACCGAAGAAATCTTCCAAGATGACACAGCACCTTTCGTTATCGGAGCAGAGAATGACGGAACTAGTCCTGTCAAGGGTTATATCGATGAAGTGAACTTAATTTTTGCTAAAGCATCTGAGGCGGGATCAACTGCAATTCTTGCTACAAATCTAGATCCGCTAGGGACAACAGGTGCAGGCTTAACACTCGCCACTGGTATCACTATTGATCTACCAACAACAGGTAGCACTGGATCCGTAAACACTAAACTTTTGGTGAAGGGTGATGGTATTCATGATTGTAAACGCTTTGTGGAAAATGGACTTAATATATCTGATGCAATGGTCCAAAGTTACGATCCAGACCGAAGAATCCTGCTCATTGCGAACTACGGATACACGGGATCCGCAACAGGATTTAATCCAGTTAAGGGTTACATTAAAGGACAAGATTTAGGAAATACAGGTGGCACCGCAGGTGTTACAGGAAACAGTCAGGCAGTGTATCCGTTACTAGATGCGGTAATTGGTATCACCAACGTAGGAATAAGTATCGGGTCATATAAAAATATTCTCGAAGAAGAACAGAGTATTGGTACGATCCGTGGATTATACTCTACTGCAATGTCGGGAGACTCTGGTGCATTCGGCGACTTCGCTAATCTATTCACTCAGGGTGGTGGTTGTTTTGGTGCGGCAAAAGATAGTCTCACTTTCTATGCCACAGAGACTAATGCAAATCGGGTAATCGAATACGAAAGACTGGTGGGATTATGTGGTGGAGTTTCTGGATCATTATATTATTTCCTCGACAGTCAAGGAATTTCTTTTGGAGTTTACGGTTACGAGTTGGATGATTTCTTGACCGATATTACCATTTATAGAAACCTGAAAAATCAAGGTAGATACGCAGCAATCGATGAAATCCAAAGCAAGACCAGCATTGAGGATCTTAAAATTGAAGGTAAATCATCAGTTCTGAAAAATATCCAAACCGCACCATTCTCTACAATCAACATTGGATATGCACTACCATCCAGAACGCCAGGTAGTGGTTATGGTGATGGATCATAATGAAATTCGTACAGAGAGAAAACAAAGTAAATATAAACGGGAAAGAGTTCGACTTAGAACTCTTTCTTGCTGTGGAACCAAATTATGAACCAGAAGAAGGTTGGACGAGAATATATCAACCCGACAAGAAAAACTGTTCAACTAACGGCAGATTAAAAAAAACCTTTCCGTTGAACTGGGATGACGGTAATAGGTATTTGACTAGAGCAAGTGATTTAATCTATCTAAAAGCCTATTTAAACAGCGAGAGTTGAACTGTCTCCTACATAATATAAAGGAGATTCTAAATGGCACTACCCACAACTAGAGAAGATCTCAAACAATATTGCCTTCGAAAACTAGGCGCTCCCGTCATCGAAATAAACGTGGATGATTCTCAACTAGAGGATCGTATTGATGATGCTCTCTCCCTTTTTGCAGAGTACCATTTCGACGGTGTCGAAAAGCGATACTATAAGTATGAGGTGACCCAAGAGGATATCGACAGAAGCAAAACAGATCTGAACGGTGGTTACATTTCTACCGATGCTATCGACCCTTCTATCATGACAATCGTCAGACTCTTTCAGTTTTCTGAAAGCACTGTCAATATGTTTGATGTTCGTTACCAAATGGCACTGAATGATTTCTACGGAATCCGTACAGGCATGGGCAGCATTTCAAACTATGTCATGACAAAGAATCACCTTTCACTCCTTCAGCAAATGCTCGATCCAGAGAAAATGATTCGTTTCACTCGTGTAACAAATAAATTATATGTGGACATGAATTGGGACGAAGATGTAGAGCCAGGAACCAACTTAGTCTTTGAATGTTATTCGAAGATTGATCCCGAAACTTATGGCGAGATCTATAAAGATAAGTTCCTTCTGAAGTATACCACAGAATCATTCAGATATCAGTGGGGTGCAAACCTTTCCAAGTACGACGGAATCCAATTGCCTGGTGGTGTGCAGTTCAATGGTAGACAAATTATGGATGAAGCCAGGGAAAGACTGGACAAGTTAGAAGAAGAAATGTCACTTCGATACGAGTTACCTCCAGATTTTATGGTAGGATAATATGGCAAAGAACAGTTACTTCAGGGACGTAAATACAGAGAACGATCTTCTCCACGACTTGACCATCGAAACTATAAAGATTCATGGTCGTGATATGGTGTATATTCCTCGTACTCTCGTGAACGAAGATCAACTGTTTGGTGAAGATACCATTTCTAAATTTGAAAATGGTGTCGAGATTGAAATGTATATTCAGTCGGTCGATGGCTTTGGTGGTGACGGAGACTTCATCAGCAAGTTCGGCCTTGAGATTCGTGATACAGTAGAACTGGTAGTATCTAAAAGAAGATTCGAAGAATCATTTTCTCATGATTCAGAGATCACTCGACCGAGAGAGGGTGATCTGGTTTACTTTCCTTTGACCAAGGGTGTGTTCGAAATCAAGTTCGTAGAACATGAAAATCCATTCTATCAACTAGGCAAGTTATACACATACAAACTATCATGCGAACTCTTCAACTACAGTCATCAGGACATGGACACTGGTTTCTCCGAGATCGATGAGGTTGAGGATAACGAGAATACTCTTGCTATCGATCTCACGATGGGATCTCTTGTCGGAACTACAGCAGATTACTTCGACGGAGAGACCATATATCAGGGTGCTTCCCTTGCTCTTGCAACAGCGACAGCCGTTATCGTAGACTGGAACTCTTCTACCAAGGTTCTTCGTATAGATCAGGTAAAGGGCCGAACCGATCCGAACACCGACGAACTTATTCTCAACTCTTCTGCTTTCAGTAACGGAACGAATGTTGTCGGCGGCGATTCGGGAACCATCTATGCACTATCTTCGCAGGCTACATCCGACACTATCGTTGGTCAGGATGGTTACAACGATAGTTCGTCAATAGACAAATTCGCTGATAAAAATGATCTGATTGACTTCACGGAAACAGATCCATTCTCGGAGGGTAACTTCTAATGTTTGGACATTTTTATCACAACACGGTTCGGAAATTAGTTGTAGCATTCGGAACTCTCTTCAACGAAATTGATGTGAAGAGATATAATGCCGATGGTTCTGCCAAAGAAACTATACGAGTTCCTTTGGGTTATGGATCTAAAGAAAAGTTTCTAGTTCGTCTTCGTCAACCGAGTTCTATCAGTGATGATCCTAAAACTAGAATCACCACTCCCCGTCTCGGGTTTGAGATGACAGGGTTTGCTTATGATAGCAGCCGAAAAAGAAACACGTTACAGAAGAGACTGGCGACTGGAGCAACTCAAGAAGGTACTCACATAAGAAGTAACTTCTCAGAAGTTCCCTACACTTTTGATTTTACTGTTTCCATTTTCGCCAGAAATATGGATGATGGTTTACAGATAGTAGAACAAATTCTTCCGTTCTTCACGCCAGAATTTACAATCACGATGAAAGTGAATGATCTCAACACAAGCATCGATGTTCCTATCGTAATCAATAGTGTCAGTCAAACAGACGAATATGATGGAGATCTTGAATCTACGCGGCTTCTAACATTCGATATTAACTTCACTGCAAAGTCTTATGTGTATGGTCCTATCAAAGAAGGCAAGGTTATCAAGGATATTATCATTACAAATTTCCTTGCCGACTTTACCAGCACGGGTGGAATCACTGGTGCAACAGGAGCACTTTCTCGCGTAGATATTGGTGTCACTGGACCCAGCGGAGCAGACTCGAACCTCGTCACTGGGTTCTCCGCAGACACACAACTTTATGTTTATGGTTATACGGCGGGGAATACAGGAGGACCTGGTATAGATATTCTGGGTAATACAATATGAAAAAGAAAACGGTTGACGAAAAACTTTCCGAAGCCCTTGAGATTGAAGCAGTCGAACCAGAAATTGCCGAAGAACCAAAAGACATTATAAAGTCGGAACCCAAAGCAATTGAAGTATCGCATGAGGTTGATCTGAAACGAGACTATAAACATGCTCGTCGTAATCTCAGAGATCTCATCAAAACAGGAAACACTGCTATCGAGGGCATACTCAACGTGGCAACAGAGGGAGAACATCCCCGTGCATACGAAGTCGCTGCACAGTTAATCAAAGTAGTGGCAGACACCAACAAAGATCTGATGGATCTGCACAAGAAGATTAAGGACATCAAATCTGAAGATGTTAAGTTGACACAAAACAATACTAATAATGCGATCTACGTTGGATCAACAAGTGAATTGCAATCTCTGATTAATACTTCTAGATCATCAGTAAAAAGAATTCGTGATAATAATGAGGATGTGATTGATGGCGGGATATGAAAAAGAAGGTTACTTAGGAAATAAAAATCTAAAAGCATCAGGATCCGAAGTAGAATTTACTAAAGAGCAAGTAAAAGAATATATCAAATCTTCTAAAGATCCTCTGCATTTTATTCGTAAGTATGTCAAGATTGTTTCTCTTGATGAGGGACTCGTTCCCTTTAAAATGTATGACTTCCAAGAGGACATTATAAATAAGGTTCACGAAAACCGATTTGTTATTGCCAAACTGCCCCGACAGACAGGCAAATCAACAACAATGATTTCATATTTGCTCCATTACATCCTGTTCAATCAGGATGTTAATGTGGCTATTCTTGCTAACAAACAGGCAACAGCAAGAGAACTTTTGCATAGACTGAAGTTAGCATATGAGTATCTGCCTCTTTGGATGCAACAAGGTATCGTAGAATGGAACAAAGGATCGATCATCTTAGAGAATGGTTCTAAGATCATCGCCTCGTCCACGTCAGCGTCCGCTGTGCGTGGTGGATCGTTCAACATGATCTTCCTCGACGAGTTCGCGTTCGTCCCGCAGGGAGTCGCTGAGGAGTTCTTCTCGTCCGTCTACCCCACTATCACCTCTGGTAAATCTACAAAGGTATTGATCGTGTCCACCCCGAAAGGGCTGAACATGTTCTATAAGTTCTGGAACGATGCCGTCAATGAGAGAAACGAGTATGTGCCCATTGAAGTCCATTGGTCTGCTGTTCCAGGCAGAGATGCCAAATGGAAAGAGCAGACAATTGCTAACACGTCAGAGGAACAGTTCCGTGGAGAATTCGAGTGTGATTTTATCGGATCAACTTCTACTCTGATATCGTCGGCTAAACTTAAATGTCTGACTTACGAAAAACCAATTATACAAAATGATGAAGGTCTCAGAATCTTCGAGAAACCGAGTGAAGATCACAAATATGTTATGACAGTAGATACTGCCAGAGGACAAGGTAAAGACTATAGTGCTTTTACTGTCATCGACGCGACACAGATGCCATACCGTGTTGTTGCCACATACAGAAACAATACTATTGCCCCCATGCTATACCCGACAGTTGTTCATTCTATATGCAAGCAATATAATAACGCATACTGTCTCATAGAAATCAATGATATCGGTGGACAGGTTGCCGATGTTCTACATTCAGATCACGAATACCAAAACATCGTAACAGTGATCACGAAAGGCAGAAAAGGACAGATGGCGTCATGGGGCGGTTTCGGTAAGGGTGCTGCTATGGGATTGAGAACAACCACAGTAACAAAGCGTGTAGGGTGTTCTGTTCTCAAGAACCTTATCGAAGAAGACAAGTTACTGATCAGCGATGACCAAATTATGCAAGAGTTGTTTTCTTTCGTTGCACGAAAACAGTCGTACGAAGCAGAAGATGGACACAACGACGATCTCGTAATGTCCTTAGTCATATTCGGTTGGTTGACAACACAGGGCATGTTTAACGAATTTATCGAAGGATCTTTTCGTGATGCACTGTATGAAGATAAGATTAAGAAATTGGAAGAAGAGATGTCACCCTTCGGTTTCATTAATGATGGGTCAGAAGAAACCTCATTTGTTGATGGAGAAGGAACTCGATGGCATGGTGCGTCAGATGGTGATGACGACAAAGGAATATTCTGGTGAACACAGAGAAATCCTAAATAAAATGATCCGTTTGAATATGAAATAAGACGGTCCTAATCAAAGGAGATTAATATGGGATTTCAAGTCAGCCCAGGCGTTAACGTCACAGAAATCGATCTGACGACGATCGTCCCAGCAGTAGCCACAACAGCCGCAGGTATGGCGGGTGTTTTTGAGTGGGGACCTGCTGAGGAGATTACCCTAATCGATTCTGTAAATACACTAAAATCTAGATTCGGTGGTCCTAACGACACGACCTATGAATACTTTTTTACTGCCGCTAACTTCCTCGGATACGGAAACAATCTTCAGGTTGTTCGTACTGTAGGAACTAACGCTAAGAATGCAGTGTCAGCAGAGGCCGCCGCAGTTCTAATCAAGAATACATCAGACTTTGAGTCTGCTGTTAGAATCGACAACGCATTCTATGCTAAGTACCCTGGCGTTTTAGGAAACGCCCTCGCAGTACATGCTTTTGACGGGAGTGTCGCAGGAGACGGATTAGTCGGCATCACAGTAGGAGCAGGAGGTGATGCCGTGGGTTCAACTGTTGGTGTTGGACTTTCTAGTATTACTCTCTCAACTGGGGCAAATTCATTCGGAATCACTGCTCAGGCAGGGGATATTGTCCGTTTTCCTAGCGGTCAGAGTGTCACTATCAAGACAGCAATTTCTGGGAAAACTGCTGCTGATATAACTCCTGTAACTAGTATCGAGGTTGTCGATACAGCAACTAAAGGCGCCACTTTAGAGTCACGATACAGAAATCTGTTCTCTTCCTTTGATGCAACTACAGATGACGTATCAAAGGCTGGCGGATCGAATGATCTCCTGAATATCGCAGTGATCGATCATACTGGTGCATGGACAGGAGTCGCAGGGACAGTTCTTGAAACTTTCGAAGGAGTGTCTAAGGCATCAGATGCCAAGAAATTCTCTGGTGAGAGTAACTTCTATCAGGATATCATCAACGATCAGAGTGGATATATCTGGGCAGGAAGCAGTGCTAATGTAAAACTCTACGCTACTACGGTGAAGACAAAGGCATCGAAAGCCTTTGCGAATGTGATTACAGGCACTTCTTTGAGCAGTGCGGGCCAGTTTGCGAAGGTTCTTTCGGGAGGTGGTTTCACTCAAAGCGAGGCAGAAACACAACTTTACACTAGTGGATATTCCAAGTTTGAGGATGCCGAAACTGTTGATGTTTCATTGATCCTCGGTGGACCTGCAAGTGCTACAGTTCAGAGTCTGATCATTGACCTATGTGATGCTCGTAAAGATTGCATGGCGTTCGTATCACCAAGACCCTCTACCGACTTTGCGAATAAAGAGGCTGGTGTAGCCACCACAAATGCGATTGATTTTAGAAAGACAGATCTGAATAAGAGTTCTTCTTATGCAGTAATGGACAGTGGGTTCAAATATATGTACGATCAGTTCAATGGTGTGTACAGATACGTCCCACTTAACGGTGATATCGCAGGTCTCCTCGCTCGAACTGAACAGCAGCAAGAGGCTTGGTTCTCTCCCGCAGGTTTCAACCGTGGACAGATTCGCGGAGTAGTTAAACTCGCGTTCAACCCACGACAAACCCACAGAGATGAACTCTACAAGAACAACATCAACCCTGTGGTTTCTTTCCCAGGCGAAGGTACTGTTCTCTTTGGTGATAAGACTCTACAATCCAAACCAAGTGCGTTTGATCGAATTAACGTTCGACGCCTCTTCATCATTCTGGAGAAGGCAATCGCCACTGCTGCCAAGTTCCAACTCTTCGAATTCAACGATGAGTTTACTCGCTCACAGTTCCGCAACTTAGTCGTTCCATTCCTCCGCGACGTTCAGGCTCGTAGAGGTATAACCGACTTCAAAGTTGTATGTAACGAGTCAAATAACCCAGGCAGTGTTATAGATAGAAATGAGTTTGTTGCGGATATCTTCATTAAACCAACTCGCTCTATTAACTTTATTCAGTTGAACTTCGTTGCTACTGCTAGTGGCGTTTCGTTCGAAGAGGTCGGTGGATGATAAGGGGCCCTTCGGGGCCCCGCAACCCAAAGGAGATTCCTAGATGAATATTAAGAACTTCCAATCTGCATTGACTCAAGGTGGCGTTCGTACGAACCTCTTCGTGGTCGAAGGTAAGATTGGTGCAAACACAAGTAATAAGACTCGCTTTCTTGTGAAGGCAGCAGAACTTCCTGCTGCTAACCTTGGTACAATCACCGTTCCATACCGTGGTCGTACGATCAAAATGCCAGGCGATCGTTCGTTCGATTCATGGTCATTAACTGTTCTTATGGATGGTGATTATGAACTACGCAACAAGTTTGAAGCCTGGTCCAACCTCATCAACCAGTTCGAAGCAAACACCCCTGACGTTCAGGGTGGATTCTTCACTAGTGCCGGTTCTGGTTTTAACACAGATGTATTCTGTGACTGGAAAGTTTCTTCCCTAAATAGACAGGGTAACGCAATTAAAACCTACAACTTCGTAGGTGCTTATCCAGAAAGCATTAGTTCAGTTTCCGTTAGTTCGGATAACGAAGGCACAATTGGTGAATTTACTGTTACTCTACAGTACCAGTATTGGTTAGCAAGTTCAGGTCAAGGTAGTGCATCAGATCAAACAAAACCAACTGATGCAGATACCAACACAGATCCTGAAAACGCTCTATGATATGAAAGTGATTAATTTATGCCGATTAACTTGTTTGGTTACAATATCGAGAAAGCAAAATCTGACTCTGACAAGGTAGTATCATTCGTACCACCTGACACAGAAGATGGCGCATCAATCGTTCAAGGTGGGGGCTTTTACGGCTCCTACCTTGATTTTGATCCGTATGTCAAGAACGATATTGATCTAATCTACAAGTATCGAGATATGGCCCTTCACCCCGAGGTAGAAATGGCCATCGATGATATTTGTAATGACTCTTTAGTGTTTGATGATGAGCGAGTTGCTATCAGTCTCAATCTAGACAAAACTTCATTATCGACAAACATTAAAAAGAGAGTACAGGAAGAATTCGATGGAGTTCTCAAACTTCTTCGTTTTCGTTCTCGTGGTCATGAAATTTTCCGTAAGTGGTATACCGAGAGTCGGCTTTATTACCATATGATTTTGGATCCTAAGTCGCCCAAAAAGGGGATCGTTGAGATACGACCTATCGATCCGACTAAGATCCGAAAGGTAAAGAGCGTAAAAAAGAAGCCGATACAAGATAACAGTTCTATGCCCGTTACTCTATACGGAGACACGGAAGAATTTTACATCTACAACGAGAGACAAACGGGAACAAATACAGCAGGACAGCAGGCAAATGCAGGAGGAATGGACACTGGACTGAAAATCCTCCCCGATGCAATCTGTTACATCAATTCTGGTCTATATGATTCCACACGAAGAAGAGTTTTCGGATATCTCCAGAAGGCAATCAAACCGCTGAATCAACTTCGTATGATTGAAGACGCCGTTGTCATCTATCGAATCTCCCGTGCTCCCGAGCGTCGTGTCTTCTATGTGGATGTCGGTAATCTTCCGAAGAATAAAGCCGAACAATATCTCCGAGATATTATGAATCGTTATCGTAATAAGTTAGTTTACGATGCAAGTAGTGGTGAGATGCGTGACGACCGTAAGCATATGTCTATGCTTGAAGACTATTGGATGCCTCGCCGTGAAGGTGGCAGAGGAACCGAGATCACCACCCTTGACGGTGGTCAGAATCTGGGCGAGATGGAAGATGTAGAATACTTCAAGAAGAGACTATATCAGGCTCTTCATGTTCCCACCTCCCGTATGGAAGCAGATAATGGCTTCAACATGGGTAGATCTGCCGAGATCTCCAGAGACGAAGTGAAGTTTTACAAGTTTGTAGAACGACTTCGAACTAAGTTCAATGATCTTTTTATTAATCTTTTGAAAACACAACTTGTAGTCAAGGGTGTCATGAGCAAAGAAGAGTTTGAAGATATCACTCAGGATATACTCTTCGACTACAACCGTGACAACTACTTTAGTGAACTCAAAGAAACAGAAATTATGAAAGAGCGTATCGAAATGATGCGAGATGTGGGCGAATTCATCGGTCAATACTTCTCGAAGGAATATGTGTACAAGAAAATCCTTCGTTTGACGGAAGAAGAGACTGACGAAATGAAGAAACAGATAGATAAAGAAAGGGAGGAAGATCCTCCCGTAGATGATGAATTTGGAGATCCTAATGCCAGAAAATGAATACAGTGACATGTTCAAGGCTGTTGTAGACAGCAACGTTGTAGACTTTGAAGATTCGTTTAAGAGAGCGATCTCCACTAAAGTTTCCGAAAGACTTAGAGATGCAGAAATTTCTATGTCTTCATCTCTCATGCAAAACCAAACAGATTCCGAAGAAGGAGATAACGAAGATGAACGAGAAGATGACTGAAGCAGCGATCGACGGAAACTTCACCGAGTTTTCCGATATGCTCAAAGAAGAACTCAACCGAAGAGTCCACGAACTCATCGAGTCTCGTATTCAGGACGTTACCGACGAGACATGGAATGTTTGCGAATCCTGCGAAGATGATGTATGGGATGATGATGACATCGAAGAGATGTACAATGACCAATACGAAGAAGATCTCGAAGGAATGAATATTGGCGAAGGTGATGATTCCGACACCCGCGAACTCCACCTCTACGCTACCAATCATGCCGATCTTCACCGTCAGCGTATGACTCCTATTCATAAGAACCTTCGCAACAAGCAAGCCTCTGGAACCTATGATAGTGATAAGGCACATAAAGCCTTCGGTCACGCTGCAAAGGATGCCGCTGATCGCTACCACAAGGATCACGGATCTCGATTCTCGGTCGCAACCCGCAAGGCTGTTGCTTCCAAGATGAGAGACGAGTTTGAATCCGACTCTAAGGCTGGCGACCATGATCACCTTCTTCACAAGAAGCACAAGGGACATAAAGTAGGAGAGTCCGTAGAGGACATGAGCGAAATGCCCTTAGTCGGAACTCACGAAGCCATGGGCGGAAGTCTGAAAGATGTCCGCAAGCAAGCGGCGAAGAATCAAAAGAAGAGTAAAAAAGCCAAGAAAGATCACGACGGTGACGGAAAGATTGAAACTGGTTCTCAGGAATTCATGGGTTCAAGAGACAAAGCAATCAAAGCAGCAATTGCTGCAAGGAAAGGCAACTGATGTTACTAATCACTGAAGTCAACGAAGATGTCCAACTTGTTTGCGAGGAAACAGATGGAAAGAAAAACTATTCCATCAAAGGTATCTTCATGCAAGCAGAAAAAGTAAACCGTAATGGCAGAAGATATGGAAGAGATACTCTTTTCGGTGAAACCAATCGCTACATTGATAAGTATGTCAAGGGAAGCAGAGCACTAGGCGAACTGGGTCACCCAGAAGGACCAACAGTCAATCTGGAACGTGTGTCTCATATCATCAACGATCTTCGTTACGAAGGTAATGATGTATACGGTGAGGCTAAAATCCTAGACACACCATACGGAAAGATTGTACAAAATCTTATCGACGGCGGAGCAAAACTAGGCGTTTCTTCCCGAGGAATGGGTTCAATCAAAAATGTGGGTGGAGTAAATGAAGTCCAGAAAGACTTTATGTTATCTGCCGTAGATATCGTTGCAGATCCTTCTGCTCCTGATGCCTTTGTTGATGGTATCATGGAAGGAAAAGAATGGACTTATGCTGATGGTATTTTCAAAGAAAGACAAATTGAAAACTACCGAAGACGTATTCAAGAAGCAACACGAAAAGAACTAGAAGAAGAAAAACTTGAGGTCTTCAAAAACTTCATCCAAAATCTTTGATCATATAAATAAATTGAAACTTTCAGAGTAAAGGAGTCTATAAATGGACTATACCGATCCAGTCGAAGTAGCAAAACAACTACTCGCAGAAGAGCAAGTAGTTGTCAACGAGGCTGAAACAATTCTTGACCTCGATGATGAACAGGACACCGAAGGCAAGAAGCCTAAGGTTGATACCGATAAGGGAACCGAAGGTAAGGCTTCGAAGAACCAGGCTAGCGTAAAGATGAAGTCATCCGCCGCAAACGCCAAGGTCGAAAAGCCTTCCATGACTAAAGAGCATCTTGATGCTCTTTTCAACGGCGAAGATCTCTCAGAGGATTTCAGAAGTAAAGCAGCCACTATCTTCGAGACTGCCATCAATGAGCGTACTAGCGCCGTTGAAGGTGAACTCTACGAAGCATACGAAGTTGCCCTCACTGAAGCCGTTGAGAAACTTCAGCACGAAATCACAGAGCGTCTTGATGACTATCTCGGATATGTCGTCGAGAACTGGATGAAGGACAATGAACTCGCAGTCGAAAGCGGTATTCGTACCGAGGTCGCAGAGAACTTCATTGGTGGACTCCGAGATCTCTTCGAGTCTTCCTTCATCGATGTCCCCGAAGAGAAGTATGATCTTGTTGACGGACTCGCTACCGAGGTAGAGGAACTTCGTTCCCGTCTCGATGAAGCCGTCAATGATAACATCGAACTCGGCAAGGACAAGACTTTCGTTGATTGTGCTCTCGTATTCGAAGAGAAGACCGAAGGTCTCTTAGAGACTGAAGTCGATCGTCTTCGTACTCTCGCCGAAGGTATTGAGTTTGACGGTGTTCATCAATTCACCGAGAAACTCGACACTCTCATTGAGTCGTACACCGAGAACTCATCAATCACCGAAGAAACTGATGTCACTACCCCCGAAGAAGGTGTTCAGCCTTCCGCTGGGACCCCACTCATGGAGGCGTATTCACGCGCCCTCCGTAACCCAAACAAGTGAAATTTTAGATTTCATAAATAAAGAAGATTTCTAACTAGGAGAAATAAAAATGGACAACTTAGGTTCAACCGAAATGTTACAAGAGAAGTGGGCTCCCGTGCTTAACCACGCTGACCTACCTTCAATCGATGACCCCTATAAGAAGAACGTCACTGCTGTCGTTCTCGAAAACCAAGAGAGGGCTGTTCGTGAACAGTATCTCGCCGAAACCCCCGCTAACGCTGCTGGTAATGGTCTTGGACTTGCTGCTGCAAACGGCAACTCCAACATGCAGGGATTTGATCCCATCCTCATCTCGCTCGTTCGTCGTGCCATGCCCAACCTAATGGCTTACGATGTATGTGGTGTCCAGCCCATGACTGGTCCCACTGGACTCATCTTCGCCATGCGTGCTAAGTACGACACGCAGGGTGGATCTGAAGCCCTCTTCAACGAGGCTATCAATGCTTCTGCTGGAAGCACTGCTGCTTTCGGTCGTGTTGGTGATGTGGTCGGTGGAAACTTCGAAGGATCCACAGTCGATCCAATCGACGGTCTTGATCCCTTCACCCGTTCCGAGGCAGAAGCACTTAGTGGTAATCGCCTCGCAACTTCTTTCCCCGAGATGGCATTCTCAATCGAGAGAACCGCTGTCGAAGCGAAGAGTCGTGCCCTCAAGGCTGAGTACAGCACCGAACTCGCTCAAGACCTCAAGGCCGTTCACGGACTTGATGCTGAGAGTGAACTCGCTAACATCATGTCCAGCGAAATTCTCGCTGAGATCAACCGCGAAGTAATGCGTACGATCTACCGTGGTGCTAAACTTGGTGCCCAGCAACTCGACCTCTTTGGACGAGCAGCAGGAACTTCCTCTGAGGTATACACCGACGGAACTGGTGTTAGCACTGGTATTACCGTTGCTGATGGTCTCGGTGGATCGTTCGGTCGAGGTGTTGGTGGTGTCTACGACCTCGCCCGTGACTCGGACGGTCGATGGAGTGCAGAGCGATACAGAGGACTCATGTTCCAGATCGAACGTGAGTGCAACCGTATCGCTAAGGATACCCGTCGTGGTAAGGGCAACTTCATCATCTGCTCGTCAGATGTTGCTTCCGCCCTCGCTATGAGTGGATTCCTTAACATCAGTCCTGCTCTGGCTACCACCCTCAACGTTGACGACACTGGCAACACCTTTGCTGGTACACTCAACGGTAAGATCAAGGTTTACATTGATCCTTACGCTGGACCTGGTACTGCTCACACCGCTGCTGGTGACGCTGGACGCGACTTCGTATGTGTCGGATATAAGGGAACCAGCCCATATGACGCTGGACTCTTCTACTGCCCATACGTTCCACTCCAGATGGTTCGTGCTGTTGGTGAGGATACTTTCCAGCCCAAGATCGGATTCAAGACCCGTTACGGTCTTGTCAACAACCCATTCGTCAGTATTAACACTACGGCTGGTAACTCCGATCCCACATCGGCTGCATCGTTCCGTAAGAACCAATACTACCGCATCTTCCGCGTAGACAACCTACACGGTATCGGATCTGGTCTTCAGAACAACGTCTGATTCTAATTAGAATCCAACCAACGGTAGAGCGGGGGATCGAAAGATCCCCCGCTTTCTTTTATACATACAGTATGGAGGAGTTATGCCTGATTACATTAGCGGTACATCGCAACTTAAAGATAACATATTAAACAGACAGCCAAGTAACACCAATCCACTTGTAGTTACTGACTACAGATTCACTATGCAAAGAATTCCCACGGTGACGTACTTTTGTCAATCTGCTATAGTTCCTGGCGTGAATGTCTCTGAAATTCAACAGGAAAACTATTTTGCACCAGTCAAACGACCTGGAGTTTTTCGCTTTGATGACTTATCGATTTCATATGTCGTCGATGAAGAACTCAAAAACTGGCTAGAAATTTACGATTGGATGCGAACCACATCAAACGCAGAAGACTTTAAGGACTTTGAAGGACCAGATCAATACTTCTCTGACGGAACACTAGTGATCACGAATAGTAATATGAGAGGCAAACTGGTCGTAAACTTCAAAGAACTTTTTCCCAAGAGTATTTCTAGTATCGATTTTACTAGCACAGCAACTGATGCCGAACCTATCATAGCAAACGTAACATTCGCGTATTCGTCTTACAATATTGAGCGTTTAACCACTTGATTGCCTAAAACTTCGTGCTATACTAATCACGGAGGTATATTATGAACTTAACAGAACTGCGTGCCATGGTCTCTGAAGACATGGTAATGGACGACACAGAACTCGATATAGAGTCTTTGCGAACACCACAATTACATAACAAGTATCTTAACATGTATCACGATGAAAGGCTTCGTCTCACCCAAAAAGATGAAGAGTTGAAGTCTCTTATTCGTAGCAAGTGGGAATATTACACAGGCAAAATGGATTCCGAAACTCTTGCTACACTCGGATGGGAACCGTTTCAATTGAACATCTTAAAAGCGGATATAGACAAGTACCTTGATTCGGATAAAGATCTTTCTATATTAAGAATGGAAGTCTCTTTCTGCAAAGAAAAAGTATCTTACCTAGAGTCAGTAATTAAGATAATGAATAACCGACAATGGAATATCCGTAGTGCCATCGAATGGAGAAAGTTTATCAATGGAGTATAGTGATAACATTCTTCATGCCGTATATTTCAAACACGCATATACACACTGTCAGGCTCACTCAAAAAGTGATACACAATGTTCAGCACTAATCCTTGACAGCAGATCTGGTATCGTTTTAGCAACCGAAAACCTAAAAGGCGAAGATTGGTATCGCTGTTCTGCAATACAGAACTTATTTTTCAGAGCCGCGAACAGAGGTGTCTCCTGTATGGGAATGGATATGTATTGTCCCGCTCCTCCTACTCAAGAAGACGCAATCGCTATCCGAGAATGTGGTATAAGATCTTTTACATTCCATAAAGAGTACGCAGACATTTGGCGAAAAGATTGGTCAACGCCGAAAATGCTGGAAGTGCAAGAACTTCTAAAGACAAACGGTATCATAATTCGATGCTGGAATGGGAAGGTGTCGAAGAAGAACATCGAAGTCAAAGTTAACGGCGATATCTTTCACCCATAATCACCATACATAGTGTATGAGTGATTTTAATGTGACTGAAGTGAATAGCGTTGATATACGGATCGAGTGCGAGCGTGGTCTCGCAAAAGAACTCTCCGATTATTTCACATTCAAAGTGCCAGGACACAAGTTCATGCCATCGTACCGCAACAAGGTATGGGATGGTACGATCAAGATGTATAACATCTACGGACAAACTTTGTATGCGGGACTAATGCCATATTTTATGAAATTTTGTGAAGATCGTAAATATTCTTTTTCGGTTTCACCAGAACTGACATCAGATGCCAAATCTGTGCCAATAGATCACCTTCGCAAATGGATCGATACAGAGTTAAACATACACGCCAACAACAAAAAAATTGAAGTACATGATCACCAACTGGATGCAATACAACATGCTATCTCTAAGAATAGATGTTTACTATTGTCCCCTACTGGCTCAGGAAAGTCACTTATCATATATTGCCTGGTTAGGTATTACGAAAGTCTGTTGAAAGAGAATGAGAAAATGTTGATCATTGTTCCTACAACATCACTGGTCAGTCAGATGTACAACGACTTCAAAGACTACTCGGAACATGTCGAGTGGAATGCCGAAAGTAAGTGTCATATGATCTTTTCGGGCAAATCAAAAACTGACGATAAAAAGATCTTTATTTCTACATGGCAGAGTATATACAAGATGCCCGCCGATTACTTCAAAAACTTTCGAGTTGTCTTCGGGGACGAGTGTCATCTGTTCAAATCAAAATCATTAACTAGCATAATGACCAAACTTCAGAACTGCCCTTATCGTATAGGAACAACGGGAACTCTGGATGGTACACTCACGCACAAACTCGTCATTGAAGGTCTGTTCGGATCGGTCTACAATGTAACATCAACAAAAGACTTGATCGACAAAGACCTATTATCTAAACTGAAGATTGATTCGATCCTCTTGAATTACACAGACGAAGAAAAAAAAGAAGCAAAAAAATTAAAGTACCAAGAAGAAATGGATTGGTTGGTAAAAAACGAAAAGCGTAATAAATTCATCAAACAATTGGCAGGTACACTAAAAGGTAACACTCTGATTCTTTTCCAGTTTGTCGAAAAACACGGCAAAGTTCTCCATGACATGATCAAAAAAGAGTATCCAGACCGTGACGTATTCTTCATCTACGGCGCAACTGAAGTTGAGATCAGAGAACAAGTAAGAAAAGTTGCAGAGACCATAAATGATGCTATAATAATAGCCTCCTATGGAACGTTTTCCACTGGAGTGTCAATTCGCAGGCTCCACAATATCATATTCGCCTCACCGTCGAAATCCAGAGTTCGTGTTCTACAAAGCATCGGTCGTCAATTAAGAAAATCAGAACACAAAGATACGGCAAGGCTATACGACATAGGAGACGATCTTTCGTGGAAATCATACAGAAACCATACTCTGCGACATTTTCTAGAGAGAATCAAGATATATAAGTCAGAGGGTTTCACTTTTAAACCTCTGTCAATTCAATTGGAGGAAACAATATGAGTCCATATAGAATTCTCAAATTAAAAAGTGGTGAATCGGTAATCACTAAAATTGTGGGGAAGAAAAACGGTAGGTTGATGGTAGAGAATCCAATGCTCATGAAAGTCACTTCATTGAGTGATCCGTGGAGCGGTCTTCGTAAAGAAGTTTTAACTCTCCAGAATTGGTTAGAATATTCGGATCAGAAAAAAATCGCAATCCCAGAAGATTGGATCGCCCTTTTTCTCACACCTGATTCGCAAGCATCAAAACTCTATGAAACTGAAATCGATCAATCAGAAGTATCACTAGAAGATTTGATGAAGAAGCAGAAAGAACAAATCGATAAAATGAAAGAACAGCAAATGGATCTTTCGCAGATAATGATGTCTTTCGCCATGGATGAAAACATGTTCAAAAAATTAGTAGAAGATGGTATTCTAGAAGACATGGAAAACGAGATGGATATTGATGATCTAGACGGTAGCCATGATGATCTACAAATAGAAGAACCCCCCCGCTCAGGCGACGAGGAGGATCGAGGCAATCATTGGAGAGATTGGTCTCCGGATCTTAGAGATTACTTATAGTACTTAAAGTAGATCTTGTTCAAACCGGGACACAGAGATTGTAACATCGTTGTCAAGTATGTCAAACAAAAAAATATAAAAAACTTTACAATGCAAGAAATGTGAGTATAATACTTATTATGAAAAAGAAAAAAACCGAACACTACGTTGACAACGAAAAATTCTGCATAGCAATGACTGAATGGAAACTTGAAGTCATTCAAGCAGAAGAAGCAGGCGAAGAAAAACGACCTCCGATCTCAGAATATATCGGAGAGTGTTTTGTTAAAATCGCCGAGCATCTTTCAAGAAAACCTAATTTCATAAACTATCATTTTAGGGATGAGATGATTGCAGACGGTATAGAAAACTGCCTCATGTATGCTCACAATTTCAATCCAGAAAAATCCAAAAACCCCTTCTCTTATTTTACACAGATGATATATTATGCCTTTCTTCGCCGCATCGAAAAGGAAAAGAAGCAGAATTATGTCAAGTATAAAATGATGCAAAATCTTGACGATGGTAGTTTTATGAAATGGTTCAAAGATAATTACTTCGAAAAAGATGCAAAAAATGCATATGCTGATTTCTTTGAAGTCAGTGATAATGATATAGAAAAATTTGAACCTAAAAAGAAAAGGTCTGTGAATGAAGATAGCGATACTAAATGATTCGCATTTTGGTGCAAGGGGAGACAATCAATTATTTCTTGATTACTTCCTAGAGTTTTTTACTGATCAGTTTTTTCCTTACTTGAAAGAAAATAATATTACGGACGTATTGCACTTGGGTGATTTTATGGATCGCCGCAAGTTTGTCAATTTCAACACACTTGGAACTGTGCGTAATTGTTTCATGGATCCTCTTCGTGATATGGGTGTGACGATGCACATTGTGCCTGGAAACCACGACACATACTATCGAAACACCAATGAACTCAATTCGCTTCGTGAGTTGTTTGCCGATCGATACGATAATTTTAATCTGATTGAGTCACCGCAAGATTTGGTTTTCGGTGGGTTGAGTGTTGCAATAGTTCCTTGGATCAACAAGGAAAACAAAGAAGAGACTATGAAGTTTCTTTCTACGACAAAGTCTCCTATCTGCTGTGGTCACTTTGAACTGGATGGTTATGAAGTGATGCGTGGGCATAAGTTTGAGGGTGGTATGTCTGACGGCGATCTCAAGAGATTTGAAATGGTTCTGTCAGGACACTTCCACAGCAAGAGCAGTAGAAACAATGTCCACTATCTTGGGACTCAGTATCAGATAACGTTTCATGATCTTCATGATAAAAAAGGTTTTCATGTGCTAGACACGGAAACTCGAAGTCTGGAGTTTATCGAGAATCCTCGCCGTATGTTTCACCAAATTTCCTACGATGATGTTGAAACCGATATTGAAAAGATTATCGACACGATGGATTTTTCCTCCTATGCTAACTCTTATATCAAGATTCTGGTCTTAAATAAGAAGAGTCCGTATACGTTCGATCGGTTTATCGACAAGTTATACGAACAGAATATTCAGAACGTGACTATCGTCGAGGAAGTAATCACCAGTGATATTGAAGAAGATGCCCTTGACATGGCACAAGATACTGTTACTATTATCAATAACGAAATTGATGGTATGGACATCACCAATAAGTCAGATGTCAAGAATCTTATTCGTGAATTGTATATGGAGGCCCTGAGTCAGTGATTAACTTTCATAAAGTAATATTCCAAAACTTCGGATCGTTTGGTAATACACCAACCGAGATACTTCTCGATAAGAGACCGATGACTCTTGTCTGTGGTAACAACGGACACGGTAAATCGTTTGCTCTTTTGGATTCTATCACGTTTGCCCTGTTTGGTAAGCCATTCAGAAAGATCAATATCCCCCAACTGGTTAACTCGATCAACCAGAAGGATTGTTTAGTTGACGTAGAGTTTTCTGTCAACGAGGATAATTATAGAGTTGTTCGTGGACTCAAACCTAAAAAGTTTGAGATCTTCAAGAACGACGAATTGATTAATCAGCACGCCAAATCTAAAGACTATCAAAAGATGCTCGAAGAGCAGATTCTCCGAATGAATTACAAGTCATTCACTCAGGTGGTGATTCTTGGTAGTTCTTCTTTCGTTCCCTTCATGCAGTTGTCTGCGGCAGATCGACGGTCAGTTATCGAGGACATTCTTGATATCAACGTCTTCTCTACGATGAACACTCTTCTGAAAGAGAAGATGTCCGTGGCTAAAGAAGAGATCAAGGAAGTCAATAGAACAATCGAAACCCTTAAGGATAAGATCGAAATCCAACAGACTCACATTGATTCTATTCGACAGAAGAGTGAAAGATCACTTGCCGATTTTGACGAGAAGATCGACAGTGCAGTTGAGAGCCTAACAGAATTACAATCTGAGTCTGAAATTCTGTCCAGCGAAATTGAAAAATCTGTGAACATGATTGTCGATCGGCATTCAAATGCAAGTGACATTCAGTCTCTAGAAAAGATTGTGTCGAGAGTTGAGACTAAAGTTAATAACTTCACCAGTGATCTTGACAAGATTCGTAATGATAGTGTGTGTGGTTCGTGTGGTCAGGATCTTCCTGAGACTCTGATCGAAGAACGTGAGACAGACATTACTGACAAACTCAGTAAGTTAAAAACAGGTTTAAATGAAATGACTGAAAAGATGGAGGCCCTTCTTGAGCGTAATAAAGAAATCAACGAAGTTCTCGATGTCGTATCCGAAAAGCAATCGTCGCTCACGGAACTCAATGGTAGAGTATCGGCCTCGAACAAACACATCACCGACTTACAAAAAATGCGATCGTCGGCTTCGCAAGACACTTCCTCTCTCGATGAGTCCACCGAAAACTTATCATCATATAAGTCTGATTGTGAGAGATCAGAAAAGGAAAAAGAAACAATCATTGATGTCCAGAATCAACAATCGATTGCTTACACTCTCCTCAAGGACTCGGGGATAAAGTCGAAGATCATAAAGCACTATCTTCCCATCATGAATAAGATGATCAATGCATATCTTTCTTCTATGGACTTCTTTGCCAGGTTTCACTTGGATGAAGAGTTCAACGAAACGATCAAGAGTCGTCATCGTGATGCCTTCTCTTACATGAGTTTCAGTGAGGGTGAGAAGTTGCGTATTGATCTTGCTCTTCTGTTGGCATGGAGAGAGATTGCTCGCATCAAGAATAGTGCTAACTGCAATCTTCTTATTCTCGATGAAGTTTTCGACTCGTCGCTTGACGGTATAGGAACAGAAGAGTTTATGAAATTGCTTCATGCTCTCGGGAAGAAATGTAATATCTTCGTGATCAGCCACAAGGCAGATCAACTTACTGATAAGTTCCCTGCAACGATGACCTTCGAAAAGAAGAACAACTTCAGCAGGATTAAGTGATGTCTAGTTTATTTGAATCGTCAGCAGAAGACTACTTAGACTTGATTCCTTACTGGAAGGATACTCTCCCCCCTCCCGTTGTAGAGGAGCATGAGGGGATCCTCGTCGTCCGTGACGACCTCATAGGTGGTGGATCAAAGATGCGATTCGCAGATCACCTGATCCGCTCACAACCTGAGATCGAGGAGTGGGTGTATGGCAGTTCACCTGCCACTGGTTATGCTCAGATCTCATTGGCACATCTGTGTACTAAATACTTTAAGAAGGCAGTTGTCTTCATGGCAGATCGTGCCGTTGAAAAAAGACATCCTTATCAGTTGCAAGCAATTGAAGCAGGTGCTATAATGCACTGGGTTCCAAACGGAATGCTTAGTGTTACTGAAAAAAGGGCAAGAGATTATGTATCAGATAGCCCTACATCTCGCAGACTGTTACCAATTGGTTTTGACCACCCCACAGTCATCGCGC
>Ga0209634_1000687_pt1 | contig 25850 bp, 25 predicted proteins | sample LinPmetageLP40_FD_184043 | JGI IMG/M metagenome (GOLD analysis project Ga0209634, IMG submission 184043) | Marine viral communities from the Pacific Ocean - LP-40 (SPAdes) (version 2) | ecosystem: Environmental > Aquatic > Marine > Oceanic | place: Pacific Ocean | collected 2010-08-26 | reverse complement strand
ATGCGACCGATCCCGCCGATATGCTGCCCGCCGTGGCGCAGGGTGCAATCGGGATCGAACGTCGCGCCGACGACACCCGCATGGCCGAACTGCTGTCGGCGATCCACGACAGGGACACCGGCCTGCGGCTGGCTTGCGAACGCGTCTTCCTTTTGACGCTGGACGGCAGCTGTGAAACACCGATCGCCGGACTGGCCGAGCTGGACGGCGACAGGCTGCGATTCCGGGGCGAGATTCTGCGCCCCGACGGGTCGGACGTGCTGACGGTTGCGGGCGATTGTCCGGCGACGGAGGGCGCGGCGCTTGGACATGCCATGGCCGAAAACCTTCTGGCCCGCGCGCCCGCCGGGTTCTTCGACTGGCGCGCCTGACCGTCCTTGTTATCTCAGTCCTGGGCCCAGGGGCCGTGCTGATCCGTCGCGCCATTCACATGAACGAACCCGTGCAGTCCAAAGAAATCGCGCTGACCCTGAATCATGTTCGCGGTGCCGCGTGCCGTGCGCATCATATCGAAATACGCCAGCCCTGATGACAGCGCGGGCGTCGCATGCCCGTTCAGCGCGGCCCCGGCCACAACGTGCCGCAACGCGCCGTGATGGGTCTTCATCAGATCCGCGAAATACGGTGTGCGCATCAGGTTATCGCCCGCATGGTCGGCCAGGGCGGCGGCCATATCGTCCAGCATCGTGGACCGGATGATGCAGCCTTCCCGCCAGATACGCGCCACCTGAGGCAGGTCGATGTCCCAGCCATGCACATCGCCGGTAGCTGCGATCATGACGAAGCCCTGCGCATAGGCCAAGATCTTGCCCGCGATCAGCGCGCCTTCCAGTGTCTTGATATCCAGATCGTCGAAGCGCTGCGGGGCGGCCCCGAAGATATCCTGCCCCGAGGCCCGCTCCTGGAGCCGCGAGGATATGTTTCGCGCGTCGACGGCGGCGGAGATGGCGGGGATCGGCGTCAGCAGGTGCAGCGCCTCGATCGCGGTCCAGCGACCGGTGCCCTTCTGCCCGGCGGCATCCACGATGACCGAAAGCAGCGGCTTGCCGGTTGCGACGTCCCTGGCGCGCGCGACCTTGCCGGAAATCTCGATCAGATAGCTTTCGAGCGGACCGGTGTTCCAATCTTCGAAGACCTTGCCGATCTCGTCCTCGGACAGGCCGTGGCCATCGCGCAGGATGCCATAGACCTCGGCGATCATCTGCATGTCGGCGTATTCGATGCCGTTGTGGACCATCTTGACGAAGTGACCCGCGCCCGCAGGTCCCATCAGCGCGGCGCAGGGCTCGCCCTTATACTTGGCCGAAATCGCCAGCATGATATCCTCGACCCGCGCCCAGACCTCGGGCGCGCCGCCACCCATGATCGAAGGGCCGTGTCGCGCACCTTCTTCCCCGCCCGAGACGCCGACACCCAGATAGGGATGGTCCGACGCCGCGACCCGGCGATTGGTGTCATGGAAATTCGCGTTACCGGCATCGATGATAAGATCGTCGTCGTCCAGCAGCGGTCGAAGCGCTTCGATCTGGTCGTCGACCGGATCGCCCGCCGGCACCATCAGGATGATCGCGCGGGGTTTCGCGAGGGCGGCGACAAATTCTTCCAGCGTTTCGGTCGGAGTGATCCTGGGGGCCAGTTCGCCCGCGCCCGCGGCAAAGTCGCGCGTCACCTGCGTGGTGCGGTTGAAAACCGCGATATCGAAGCCTTTCTCGGCAATGTTCAGCGCCAGGGCTGTGCCCATGGTGCCAAGGCCAATCAGGCCGATCCGTGCATCTGCGGGCATCGCGGCGTCCTTCTGTTACCGATACCGCCGGTCCTAGACCGCCGGGTCGCGCATGAAAAGGCCGGGCTTTGTCGGAAACGGCAGACGTGCATGGATGTCAGCGGCGCGCATGATCGTGGCAGATCGTTTCGAACAGGGCCAGCCAGTCGTTCGCCGCCTGCAACGTCACGTCGCCCGCCGCACCGTACCCCGGCGTCTCCTCCAGAATGGCGCACAGCGTCCGCCATTCCGTCGCGTCGCGGGGTGCCGTCAGATACGACTGTCCCGATCCGTCCTCGGGCAGCGCGCGCGCCATCATCCGCAGCGCCATCCGCTGGGAATGCCAGACATAGCCCCGCGCCAGGGCGTCGTCGGTCCGGGGACGCGGCCAGGTCTTGGGCGGCGCGTCGTGACCGAGGTCGTCCAAGTCTTCAGCCAGTAACGCCAGCGAAGCATCCAGTGCCGGGGCCAGCGCGTCATCGCAGGTCCGCAAAGCGGAAAGCGCATCTGACTGGGCCGCCAGAAACCGCCGCAACCCGTCCGGATCCTTCAGGGAAAATCGACGCTGCGCCCGGTCCAGCGCGTCCTGTGCAGCGCGGGTGCCGGTGCGCAGTCGATCGCGGAGAAACGGTTCGGTCAATGTCATGGCAAAGTGATTGCCCGCCCGGTCGACCGTTGCAAGCCGTCGGTTCGCCTGACCGATGACTTTGCACGCACGTGCAATTCCATCAGGCGCGCAATCGGACGCAGACTTCAGGTTGGCAACGAAGGACTGGTGGCGGTGCAGGGACTTGAACCCCGGACACGCGGATTATGATTCCGCTGCTCTAACCAACTGAGCTACACCGCCTCTGGCGCGCCGAATACGACCCCGCGCCAGAAGCGTCAAGACCGCCACCACGCCTTTTCATCGCAGGCGACCCGTGGCAGCACTCACCTTTTGAGGAGCCGCCATGACAGACCACCGCGCCGCGCTGACCGACCTGCGCGCACTTCTGGGCGACGCACACGTCCTGACCGGCGAGGCGACCGCACGTTTTGCGAAGGACTGGACCGGCAAATGGCGCGCCGATCCGCTTGCCGTGGTGCGCCCGGCTTCCACCGATCAGGTGTCGCAGACGCTGCGCATCGCCGCCCGGCACGGTCTGGCTGTCGTGCCCGTCGGCGGCAACACCGGGCTGGTCGGCGGCACGGCAAATACCGGCGCGCTGATGATCTCGCTCGAACGGATGACGGCAATCCGCGATCTGCGGCCCGATGCAGGGGTCGCCGTGGTCGAGGCAGGCGTCGTCCTGTCCGACATCCACGATGCCGCCGACGCCCACGACCTGATCTTTCCGCTGACCTTCGGGGCACGGGGATCGGCCCGCGTCGGCGGCTTCCTGTCGACCAACGCGGGCGGGTCCAACGTCGTGCGATACGGGTCGACGCGCGGGCTGGTGCTGGGGTTGGAGGTTGTGCTGGCCGACGGCCGGGTGCTTGATCTGATGAGCGAGCTGCGCAAGGACAACTCCGGCCTCGACCTGCGCGATCTCTTCATCGGGGCCGAAGGCGTGCTGGGCATCATCACCGGCGCCGTCCTGCGTCTGTTGCCGAAACCCCGCCACCATGCCACCGCCCTGGCCGCCGTACGCGACCTGCCATCGGCACTGACGCTTCTGCGGCGGCTTCAGGCGGCCAGCGATGGCGCGGTCGAGGCGTTTGAATACATGCCGCGCAACTACATGACGGCACTGGCGACCCATCGCCCCGATCTGCGTCAGCCCTTCGCGGTTCAGGATCATGCCGTGATGATCGACATGGGCGGGCTGTCCCGACCTCTGGGGGACGTGATGGAGGAGGTGCTGGCCGAGGCGGTCGAAGCGGGCGAAGTCCTCGATGCGATGATCGCCCAGAACGAGGCGCAGCGGCGGCACATCTGGGACATGCGCGAAGTCGCCGCCGAAATCACCTTCACCCGCCTGCCCATCGTCGACAACGATGTCGCGCTGCCGCTGGATGGCGTCGCTGACTTTATCGAGCGGATGCACGCCGGGCTGACCGGAATCGACCCGCAGGCAGACGACCTGATTGTCGCCCATCTGGGCGACGGCAACGTGCATCTGACGGTCTATCCGACACGCGACGATGCCGCGCATCTGGATGCGATCCGCGAAATGATCGAAGGCGTGGTGGTCGATCTTGGCGGCTCGATCAGCGCCGAACACGGCATCGGCCTGTCCAAGCTGGCGACGATGACGCGGCGCAAGGACCCGGTGGCGCTGGACGTGATGCGCGCAATCAAGGCGGCGCTGGACCCCGACAACCGCATGAATCCCGGCAAGGTGATGCCGGACCCCTGATCGGGCGATCCCGCCGCCGGGGGGCAGCTATCCCCGGTTCGTCAGCTGTATCAGCGCCAGCCCCCCGGTCATCGCCATCAGTCCGACGACCCGGACCGCCGTCAACGGCACGATCCGCGCCCCGAACAGGCCGAAATGGTCGATCGCCGCCGCCGAGATCATCTGCCCCAGCAACACGAAAAACACCGCGTTGCCGACACCGAACACCGGGGCGATCCAGGTAATCGACAGGACGTAGAATGCGACCAGCACACCCGCCAGGAACAGATGCGGCGGTTGCACGGCGACACGGGCCATGGCCCCTGGCCCGGTCAGAATCATCGCCACCCCCGAACAGATCAGGGCCACGGTGAACAGCACGAAGGCCGCCGCTGCGGGTCCGCCGATATTCGCGCCCAGGCGGGCGTTCAGCGCCGCGAGAACCGGGATGCCGATCCCTGCGGCCAGCATGATGACGGCATAATGGGTCATGTCATATCCACCTGTGTCAGCCAGTTGCGCAGGGCCGACGTCGTGGCGTCCGGCTGCTCCAGCGTCGGCAGATGGCCTGCGTTTTCGATCACGGTCAACGTCGATCCGGGAATCAGGTCCTGCATCAACGCATGTCGGTGCAGCGGACAAACCGCATCCTCCCGACCGCAGAGGATCAACGTGGGGGCCGTGACGCCACGCAGCGTATCCTGGTGGTCGGGTCGGGTTTGCAGGGCGCGGGACTGCCGGATGAAGACCTCCGCCCCCAGCCTTTCGGCCATATCCATGCACAGATCGAGGATCGCATCGCGGCCGGGGCCGACGGCCAGGTACTTCGGCTTCATCTCGTCGCGCATCACCGCGCGCAGATGGCCGGCGCGGACACGCTGGATTTGCGGCTCTCGCCGGGCGGCGAACTCCGGCGTCTCGGCCATCGGGTTTGTGTCCATCAGGCACAACCCGGCGATCCGCTCGGGCGCTTGGGCAAGAACCTCCATCGCGACGATGCCGCCCATGCTGAGCCCCGCCAGGGCAAACCGGGGCGGGGCGTCGGCCAGAATGGCGTCGGCCAGTTTCTCGGTCGTGTCGGCCGTAATGATTGGCAGAACCTCGACGTGCCGGTCGGCAAGCGCGTCGGTCTGGGGGCCGAACAGGCGTGCGTCGCACATCATGCCGGGCAGCAAAATCAGGGGTAAGCGACGACTCACGATGCTCTCGGCACGCGATTTTCGCCTGATCCGTCAAATCCGCTCCGGATGCTCCATCCCATTTCGCCAGACAACACGCGCTTTGAGCGGGCGGCAACCCATGTTAAAAATCCGGCATCGTTTCGGTTTGGGAGAATCGGATGACGGATTTTTTCTTGCTGGCAACGGCAGTTTTCGCGGCAGTGGTGCTTGTGCGCGTCCTGACCCAGCACTGGTCCCGCACCTCTGACGAGACCGAGGAAGTCGACATCGGGCGCTAATCCTGCCCCATGCATCGGCGAAATTCCGCGCAAATCTCAGCGCAGGTGGCGTTCGCCCCGGTCGCGGGCCAGTTCGATCTGTTTCATGCGTTCGCGAAACCGCGCCCGATCGCTCGCGTCGAACTGATCGACGCAGTGATGGCACTGCACGCCCGCTTCATATTCCGGGCGCTCGGTATCGCATGGCTCCAGCGGTCGGCGACAGGCATGGCACAGCACATGACCGCCCGGTTCCAGCCCATGCCCGACACTGACGCGGTCGTCGAACACGAAGCATGCCCCCTGCCACAGGCTGTCCGCCGCGGGCACTTCCTCCAGGTACTTCAGGATACCGCCCTGCAGGTGCACCACTTCCTCCACCCCTTGTCCGCGAAGGTAAGCCGTGGATTTCTCGCAGCGGATGCCGCCCGTGCAGAACATCGCCACGCGCTTGCCCCTCAGCCGGTCGGCGTTCGCCGCCCACCACGCAGGGAAATCGCCGAAGGCCTCGGTCTGCGGGTCCACGGCCCCTTCGAAACTTCCGATGGCGACCTCATAGGCGTTGCGCGTGTCGATCACGACCGTCTGCGGATCGCGCACCACCGCATTCCAGTCGCCCGGTGCCACGTATCGCCCGACCCCCGCCAGCGGATCGACGTCCGGCTGGCCCATCGTCACGATTTCCCGCTTCACCCGCACCCGCATCCGACCGAACGGCGCGACCTCCGCCTGCGCGTATTTCGGCTCCAGATCGGCGCATCCGGGCAGGGCGCGCAGATGCGCCAGCACGGCGGCGATGCCGTCCGACGGGCCCGCGATGGTGCCGTTGATGCCCTCGGGCGCCAGCAACAGCGTTCCGGTCACGCCGTTCGCAAGGCACAGGTCCAGCAACGGCCCGCGCAGCGCATGCGGGTCGGGGAAGGGCGTGAACCGATAAAGGGCGGCGACCGTGAACATCATCCCGCGCCATAAGCCGTTGCCCCCGGTGTCTCAAGCATTAGGGTCGCCTCGAACATCAGGAGTGCCGCCATGACCGCCGCCGCCAAGACCGACACACGCGCCCTTATCGTCATCGACGTGCAGACCGGCTTCTGCCCCGGCGGCAATCTCGCCGTGCCCGGCGGCGACGAAATCGTGCCGGGCATCAACGCGCTGATGGCGGATTTTCACCATGTGATCCTGACGCAGGACTGGCATCCGGCGGGCCATTCGTCCTTTGCGTCCTCGCATCCCGGCCGTGCGCCCTATGATGTGATCGACATGCCCTACGGCGCTCAGGTCCTCTGGCCCGATCATTGCATCCAGGGCACGCGGGACGCCGCGTTCCACCCCGACCTGCACACCGACCGCGCCCGTGCCGTCATTCGCAAGGGCTTCAACCCCGCCGTCGACAGCTATTCCGCGTTTTTCGAGAACGATCGTGAAACTCCGACCGGGCTGGAAGGTCTGCTGCGCGCGTTGAATATCACGGACCTGACACTTGTCGGGCTGGCGACCGATTTCTGCGTCAACTTCTCGGCGCTGGACGCCGCGCGGCTGGGGTTTGACGTGGCCGTGCGCGAGGATCTAAGCCGCGCCATCGACCTCGACGGTTCGCTGGCGGCGGCGCGAACGGCGATGGAAAAGGCGGGCGTAGCGCTGATCAGTTAGTCTGCGGGCAGTCGCCAGATCGCTTGCTTTCCGGCCACGATCAGCAAATCAATGTCGTATTCAGGCAAGTCATGTCGCGTTTTGTGCACGGTTGTGGCAGGACCGGACGCATTATTCGTGACACCATCGCCGTGGGAGGCACTGAAATGGCCAATATCGAACCACCCCTTACCGATCTTCCGATAGATACGCATGACGGAGGTTTCTATAACGGCTTCGCCACGCGCGTCACGATCCCGGCAAAGGTCATCATTGCGATTCTGATCCTGTGGGCGGTGATCTTTCCGTCCCAGGCCGGCGCCGTACTGACAGGGCTTAACAAGCTGATCCTGACGAATTTCGCGACCTGGTACATCTATGTGATCGGTGGCTTCCTTCTGGTCTGCCTTGGCCTTGCCATCTGGCCCGCTGCGGGCCGCATGCGCTTGGGGGCTGATACCGATCGGCCCGAATTCGACAATTTTTCGTGGTTTTCGATGATGTTCGGGGCCGGAATCGGTGTCGGCATGCTGACCTGGTCGGTGGCTGAGCCGATCTATCACTTTCAGACTAATCCCCGTGTCATCATGGGGCTGGCCGAGGCCAGCAGCGAAGCCAACAGGCTGAATTCCTTTACCTACAGCTTCCTGCACTGGGGCCTGTCCGCCTGGTCCACCTATGCGATCATCGGTCTTGCGCTGGCGTTCTTCGCCTATCGCCGTGGCCTGCCTCTGACGATCCGGTCGGCGCTGACGCCGCTGTTCGGTGACCGCCTGTCGGGATGGCTGGGCCACGTCATCGACATCGTCGCCGTTGTCGCCACCATTCTGGGTGTCGCGCAGACGCTGGGCTTTGGCGTGAACCAGTTCGTCGCGGGCATGTCGCGGATCGGTATCGGCGACTGGCTGACCACCGCCGAGGGCAATCCGTCCCCCGGTGGCATCCTGTTCGCGCTGTTCATCATCATGGGGGCTTCGACGCTGTCGGCGCTGTCAGGTGTCGGCAAGGGCATCAAGTGGCTGTCCAATATCAATATGGTGCTGTCGATCTTCCTGCTCGGCTTCTTCCTGATTTTCGGGGCCACGCTATACGGGGCCTGGGCGCTGTTCGCAGGCACGTTCGACTATCTGATTTCGCTGCCTGGCATGCTCTTCAATGTCGAACGCAGTGACGGCATCCCGAACTCCGTGCCCGACCAGCTTGCCAACTGGCAGGGGGCCTGGACGGTGTTCTACTGGGCCTGGTGGGTCGCCTTCGCTCCCTTTGTCGGACTGTTCCTGGCGCGCATCTCGCGCGGTCGGACGATCCGCGAATTCGTTATGGGCGCGCTGATCGTGCCCGCTTTCATGTGCTTTATCTGGTTTGCCTATGCAGGCGGTACCGCCATCGCACTGGAACTCAACGGCGAGGCGAACGGAGCCATCTTCGCGGCGCCGGATGGTGACAAGATCTTCGCCATGACGCAGCTGATGATCGAACCGTTCAGCCCGCTCCTGTCCTGGCTCATGGCCGTGATCATCGTGATCCTGCTGATGACCTACCTCGTCACATCGGCGGACTCCGCGGTGCTGATCGTCAACACGATCAATGCGGCGGGCGACGAAGGCCCCAAGGCGCGGCCCCATATCATTTTCTGGGGCTCCGCCCTCGGGCTTGGTGGTGGCCGCGCTCTGATCGTCGGCGATATCGCAGCGATCCAGACAGCCATGGTGATCGGCGCATTGCCGTTCAGCCTGGTGATGGTGCTGATGGCGATCTCGCTCATCAAGGCGATCATCAACGACGGTCGCCGCGAACGGGCGGGCATAGCCACCACCGTGGATGTTCCGCTGACGCCAGCAGAGTAAACTGCGGTCATATCGACCGGAAAGGGGGCGTTCGCGCTCCCTTTTTGCTGGCTGCCACAAGCTTTTTGCTGGCTGCCCAAGGTTGTCTTTGGTTTAAACAGTCTCCGTTCCTGCCCGAAGGTCGCCGATGTCCAGATCCCCCCGCGCCGCCCGCCGCGCCGCCAAACCCGGCCCGCCCCACGACACCGCGTCCCTGCGCGCCGCAATCGCCGCCGCACGCCTGCCCGGAACGCCGCCGCAGGTTACCGAACAGGCGCGCGCGTTGCTTCTGGGCTGGCTCGATCCGTCCCGCACCTTCGCCGACGCCCTCCGCGACCTGTCCTCGGGCGAGGCGGCGCGTGCGATTGGCCTGGCCCTCCTCGACCGCACGCCCGACCCTCCGGGTCTCGACTGCAAATCCGGCTGCGCCTTCTGCTGCATCCTGCCGGGCGACGATGGCGGAACCGTCACGGCGACCGAGGCCCGAACCCTCCACGCCGCGCTCACCCCGTTGCAAAACACTCCCGACGGCTCCCAATGGCACCCGCAGGCCTGCCCGGCGCTCGACCCCGCGACCCGCCTCTGCCGCGCCTACGAGGCCCGCCCGATGATCTGCCGCACCTACGTCAGCCGCGACGTGACCGCCTGCGAAGCCATCGCCGAAGGCCATGCCAAACCCGGCACCGGCACCCTCCCGGCGCAAATCATCACCATCACGGCCCATGCGCTGGCCCGCGCCGCCCTCCACGGCACCACCCCGGTCCACACCTACAACCTGCGCGCCATCGCCACCGCCGCCCTGCGGGGCACACCCGCCCCCGACGCCCTCAAATCCGCCCGCCACAGCCCGAAATCGCTGGACGCCGAGCGCCGCCGCCTGGCCCGCGGCCTGACCCGCGGCGCGGGATAACGGCTGGACGCCCCCGCCGCCCCATGCTCCAAACCCAACGGGACAGGGAGAGCCGAAATGCAGGACATCGCCACGCGCGTCTGGAACCACAAGTGGAAGATCGACCCGATCGTCCGCTCCCTCATCGACACCGATTTCTACAAACTGCTGATGTGCCAGTCGGTGTTCCGCAACCGCCCGCGCACTCAGGTCCGCTTCTCGCTCATCAACCGGTCCACCCACATTCCGCTGGCCGACCTCGTCGACGAGGGCGAGCTGCGCGAACAACTCGACCACGTCCGCACGCTCTCCCTGTCGCGCGGCGAATCCACATGGCTGCGCGGCAACACCTTCTACGGCAAACGCCAGATGTTCCGCCCCGATTTCATGGAATGGTTCGAAAACCTCCGCCTGCCGCCCTATCACCTCGAACGCCACGGCGACCAATACGAACTCACCTTCGAAGGCACATGGCCCGAGGTCATGCTCTGGGAAATCCCCGCCCTCGCCATCCTGATGGAACTCCGCTCCCGCGCCGTCCTCAAAGACATGGGCCGCTTCGAGACCCAGGTCCTCTATGCCCGCGCCATGACCCGCGTCTGGGAAAAGGTCGAACGCCTGCGTGACCTCGACGGCCTCCGCCTCGCCGACTTCGGCACCCGCCGCCGCCATTCCTTCCTCTGGCAGGACTGGTGCGTGCAGGCATTGGGCGAGGGGCTGGGCGCCAATTTCGCCGGCACCTCCAACTGCCTGATCGCCAAGAACAACGATGTGGAGGCGATCGGCACCAACGCCCACGAATTGCCGATGGTCTATGCCGCACTCGCCGACAGCGACGCCGCACTGGCGCAGGCCCCCTATGACGTGCTGGCCGACTGGCAGGAGGAGCATGACGGCAACCTGCGCATCATCCTGCCCGATACCTACGGCACGCCCGGCTTTCTGGCGAATGCCCCCGATTGGCTGGCCGGCTGGACCGGCATCCGCGTCGACTCCGGCGACCCGGCCACCGGGGCGGAAACCGCGATCCGCTGGTGGCAGGAGCGGGGCGAGGACCCCCGCGACAAACTCGTCATCTTCTCCGACGGTCTGGACGTCGCCAAGATCGAGGAACTCCACGCCCAGTTTCAGGGCCGCGTCCGCGTGTCGTTTGGTTGGGGGACGTTGCTGACGAATGACTTCCGCGGTCTCGTCGAGGACGACGCGCTGGCCCCGTTTTCGCTGGTCTGCAAGGCGGTGTCGGCGGACGGCAGGCCGACGGTGAAGCTGTCGGACAATCCGAAGAAGGCGATGGGACCGGAGGAGGAGATCGCGCGCTACAAGCGGGTGTTCGGGGTTGGGGAGCAGAGGGTGCAGGAGGTTGTGGTTTAATTTGGTTCCATCACACATCGAACCGCGAATTTTTTCCCGTAAGTCTCGGGGACAGATATAAAATCGCTATCTCCCGGTTTGCAGACCTGATAACCATCCAGCGAGACATTTAGCGTCTGCATTTGTTTTCTTGTCATAGCCAGCTCTATTTCTGTTTCATAGTCGTTACTAAGGCCATCAATTATAATACTGGCTGGCTTTGGTTCCGAGGAAATTGACACAAGTACGCGCGAATCTGGGAGAAGTGCCGCAAGGGCGAGCCAATCTTCTTGACTTCGGGCCATAATTCCAGACAGATCCATCGTTTTTCCAAAGTCGGTAAAAAAATCCATACTATTCTGTTCAATACTTGTCATCTCCATCGGCCGTTTCGACGTTACCCATCCGTAATCACGAACGGCTAACTCTTCTGCCGGCACAATGAAGCGCGCAGAGGCCATTGCATTCTGATCGCTAATAGACCCGCTAAGAATCATGTCCGTACCGTTTTCGCCAATTAGTATTCTATCGACAGACCCCAAATACGAAATATTACCTTCGTCGACCGTAGAATCGTAAATTCTAGAGTCACTGAGGAAAATTTGATTGGGGGTTTGGAGGGGAAAAGGTTTACCTGCTTCTATGTCGCAACCGTACTGCTCTGAAAGTTGTTTTATGAGGGGAGCATCTGGGTTAACTTCAAATACTTGCGCGTTTTCTCTGTCAATTTCCATAATATACGCCTTGTTGCAAAACGGGTTCTCGGGAAAGTCTAATTCGAACTCATTTTGCGCCAAAACGGCCCACCCGGCGAAAATAGAGGTTCCAAAAATTAACGCGGAAAGCTGCGAGGTCATTCCGTTCTCCTTTCCTGCATGTAAATACTTGCCACAAGGGTGATGGAAAGTGAAAATGCAAAATAAAGTGTAGAAGCGCTATATTCAAGATATCGGATCGCCGTCTGGTGATCTGCGATTCCCAAGGTCAAATCTTCTAAAATAGAAAATCGAGCCATGACTAAAAAATAGAATGATGCGAGACATACCACAAGAAACGGCAGCCCAAATACAACGAAGGATGTCGCGGCTGATACTCTTTTCTCAAGTAAGTATCCTGTAGACACTAGCGTACCTGTCACCAAGGCCAATAAGAGACCTATTAGTAGCTCGGAAACATTATTCGTGAATTCTGTGGTATTTAGACTATTTTCATCTGCAAGTTCCAAAGCACCTGTTGGCTGAACAACCGGATCCGTTAATCCTAGTATATTCATTCCGAATACCGTAAGGAATACTAGTAACCCGGCCAGAAATGGGACCAGCAAAGTGCGCACGGCAAGGCGACAAGATGGAAAATCGCATGACGAGAAAAAAATATTCATGTTGAACTCTTATTACTCGGTACGAAAAGTGGGCAAATCTGAAATGTAAGAATCAATCCATTCTACAGCTTTTTGTAGCTAATTTCCAGTTCCTTGAGTATAGAAGTTCAGAGTGTCAAAGTTCCACCCCACCCCTTAACGCCTTAACCTGCCCGCGCTTTTTCTTCGCCTCCACGCGCTTGCGCTTCTGGTTCTGCGACACCTTCGTCATCACGCGCGGCTTGGGCTTGTGCGCCGCCGCCCGCACCAGTTCCGCCAGACGCGCCCGTGCGATCTCGCGGTTGCGGGCCTGCGCGCAATCGTAGGGTGGGTGCAACCCACCGTTCGACTTGGGCGGCACCCGACGCACGGTGGGTTGCACCCACCCTACATCACCGCGATCCTCAAACCTCCGGTTCCCCCCTGAGCGCCTTGACCTCCCCGCGCTTCTTCTTCGCCTCCACCCGCTTGCGCTTCTGGTTCTGCGATACCTTCGTCTTCACACGCGGCTTGGGCTTCACCGCCGCCGCCCGCACCAGTTCCACCAGCCGGTCCCGCGCGATCTCCCGGTTGCGGGCTTGCGACCGTTCTTCCGAGACCTGCAGCACCACCGCCCCCTCCTTCGTCCAGCGCCGCCCCGCCAGACGCCGAAGCCGTGTCTTGACCGGGCCGGGCAGGCTGGGCGAGCGTTCCGCCTCGAACCGCAACTCCACGGCGCTCGACACCTTGTTCACGTTCTGCCCGCCGGGCCCGGAGGCGCGCACGAAGGTCTCGGTGATTTCCCAGTCCTGAAGTTCGATCTGCGGCGTGATGGTCAGGGGCATGGAGGAGCCTTTGGGCAGCGAATTGGGTAATACCGGGGTAATACCCTCGTATGCATTGGCGTAATACCGGCGGCAAATGGCAAAGAAGGCCGCCCCCAAAGTGCGAGGGCGGCCTTCCGAAAGGATCAGGAGGTGAGGTCGGTTAGACGCATCAACCTAAGGTTATCAGACGTTTAGGGGCTGCCCTAGACGCGAACCCCCCAAGTTGTCCCGACTGTCTTCTCCACTATCTTTCTTGACACTGGATCACCTCCTTTCAATGGGTTTCTGTGCTTGTAGATTTGCACAGATATTGTGTGGGTCAACCCCTTTCCCGCAATCCATGGTGCAAATTCATCGTAATGACACGAAACGGTACCAGCGCCAGCAGCGCAATCGCCATCTTCACGCCCCAATCCGCCAATCCCAGCCCGACCCACAAGGGTCCCACAACCGTCGTCTCCTGCGCCCAGGACACGTCGCCCCAAGTTGTTGGAAACGCAAGAAAACCGGCGAAGGCAATGGTGAAGAACAGTGCCGTGTCGACAACCGATCCGATCACCGAAGATGTCAACGGAGCCACCCACCAGGCCCGATCCCGAAGCTTCGAAAAGATCGCCAGATCAAGCAGTTGCGCCACGAGGAACGCCGTTCCGGACGCCAGCGCGATGCGCAGCGTCACCAACGGCCCGAACTCTCCCACGATCTGCGTCCCGATCAAGGAACACGCAAGGCCCGCGACGAACCCGACCAGCACGACTTTGCGTGCATTATCAGGACCATAAAGACGGTTCGTGACGTCGGTGACAAGGAACGCGAGAGGGTATGTGAACGCCCCCCACGTCAGCCAGCCGTCAGCAACTAAAAATTGGACGCCGATGTTCGAGGCGACAACGATAACGGCCATCGCAACGATGGCGGGAAGTATTTTCATTTCTGTAACCCGTTTTGACATGGTGGTCGGAGACATGGCCCTGACGGGCAGATGGGCGCTTTAGACGCCTGAGGTCCAGGGTGCAAGGTGATCGGTACGGAAGGGGCCGGGGATGTTGTCGGTTCCCGACAGGATCAGGTCGGCCATCACTTCCGCCACCTTGGGCGCGACACCAAACCCGATCTTGAAGCCGCCGTTGGCGACGAAATGTCCGTCCCGCCCGGGCCATGCTCCGATCAACGGCGCGCGGGACCGGGCCCGGGGGCGCACACCGGCCCAGCGTTGCAGCACCTCGGCCCCGACCAGTGCAGGCACAGCGGTGCAGGCGCGGGCCAGCAGGTCGTCGAGTCGATCATCGGTGGAGGTATCCGCGAACTCCCGCTCCGAGGTCGAGCCGACAGCTACCGTACCGTCCGAATGCGGCACGATATGCATGCCGTCGGTATAAAGCTGCGGCAGATCGCGGCGGTCCAGGCGCAACAATGCCGCCTGTCCCTTTACGCCGGTGCCGGCCGTGCGGCCCCGGTCGTCCCGCATCGCGGTCAGTCCCCGCCAACCCGTAGTGTGCAGAACGAAGCCCCCGATATCTCCTGAAGGCACGATCTCTCCGCCCATGGCGCGTATGGCCGACGCCAGTGCCTCGCAGGCGCGGCGTGGATGAATGCGTGCGGACAGGGTGTCGCGGATAACGGTCGGTGTGCCGGGCGACCATTCCTGAGGGGCAGGCTCGACGGTCCATGTCGCATGTTCCTGCCACAGAGTCGCGGCGCCGACTGCGCGTTCCATTGCCAGCGCGCGTGCCGCCTTGTCGGGGATGGGTTGCAGACGGCCCGTTCGCGCGTATCCGGGGTCATCGCCGCCGACTTCGGCCACGGCCTTCCACCAATCCCGCGCCATCAGCAGACTGTCCAGTTGGAAGGCCTTCTTGTCGTTCCATTGTTCTGGGACATGCGGGGCCAGCGCCCCGACGATGCCACCGGACGCCCCTGCGCCCACGCCATTGGGATCGACCACGCGGACTTTCGCGCCGCGCCGCGCCATCGCCCAGGCACAGCCCAATCCAAAAACGCCCGCCCCAAGGATCGTCACGTCGATTGCCAATCCGTCGCCCTTCCTGTCCAGTCACATCAAGGCCATAGGGCAGGACATGAGCGACGGAAACCCGGACCCGACGACAGGCGCGCCCGATCTGGAATGGCGCGAGGGTACACCTGTGGCGGTGCGCTTCGACGACCCGTATTTTTCGATCATCGACGGGGCGGAGGAGACACGGCACGTCTTTGTGCAAGGCAACGATCTGGCGACGCGCCTGCGCGCCGGGTTTCACATCGCCGAACTGGGTTTCGGGACGGGGCTGAATGCGCTGGTGATGGCGCAGGACTGGACCGGAGCGGGGGCGCTGCGCTTCACGTCGTTCGAGGCTTATCCAATGGGGCGGGACGATATGGCGCGCGCCTTGTCGGCGTTTCCGGGCATCGACGCGACGCCCCTGCTGGATCAGTGGCCCGGCGACCGGATCACCCTGCCGGGGGTCGAAATCGAAATCGTTCAAGGCGACGTACGCCAAACCCTGCCTGCATGGAACGGACGTGCAGATGCATGGTTTCTGGACGGTTTCTCGCCCGCTCGAAATCCCGAGATGTGGGGCGCGGACCTGATGGCCGAGGTCGCGCGCCATACCGCGCCGGGCGGCACCTTCGCCACCTATACTGCGGCGGGCCATGTCCGGCAGGCGCTGGGCGCTGCGGGGTTTGCCGTGGAACGCGTGCCAGGCTTCGGACGCAAACGCCATATGACACGGGGCGTCCTGCGATGAGGGGCGACCGGCTGGGTATCGCGCTGATGGTGGCGACGACCTTCGTGTTCGCCATCCAGGACGGCCTCTCGCGGCATCTGGCCGGGGAATATAACGTGCTGATGGTAGTGATGATCCGGTATTGGTTCTTCGCCGCCTTTGTCATTGCCATTGCCGCGCGCAAGGCGGGCGGGTTGCGCGCCGCCGCCGCCACGTCGCAGCCGGTGATCCAGGGCCTGCGCGGATTGCTTCTGGTGGCAGAAATCTGCGTCATGGTGGCCGGTTTCGTCCTGCTGGGACTGGTCGAGGCGCATGCCATTTTCGCGGCGTACCCCTTGCTGGCCGCCGCCCTGTCCGGCCCGATCCTGGGCGAGCGCGTGGGCTGGCGCAGGTGGACCGCCATTGCGCTGGGCTTCGTGGGTGTGCTGATTATCCTACAGCCGGGTGTGACGGTATTTTCGCCCGCCGCACTCGTTCCCCTGACGGCGGCGGCATTGTTTGCAATGTATGGTTTGCTGACCCGATATGTCGCGCGGCGCGACACGACGGCGACCAGTTTCTTCTGGACCGGCACGGTCGGAGCCGTGGCAATCACCCTGGTCGGAGTCTGGTTCTGGGAGCCTATGACATTGTCCGATTGGGGCTGGATGGCTGCGCTGTGCCTTTCAGGCGCAACGGGGCACTGGTTGCTGATCCGCTGTTACGAGGTGGCGGAGGTCGGCGTGGTCCAGCCCTTTGCCTATCTGCAGCTTGTGTTCGCATCTTTTATCGGCGTGACCGTCTTCGGCGAGGTATTGCAGGCGCAAGTCGTCCTGGGCGCGGCCATCGTCATAACGGCGGGTCTCTTCACGCTCTGGCGGGGACGACGGGTCGACCAGGCACAGGAGGCATCGACCGACCGGGGCGCAGACGGTTTTCGGAAAGACGATGTGCCAGAACACGCCGCACCCGGCCGAAACGGTTGAGCGGGAGGTGAGGCAACGATTGCGGCGCGGATGGGTTCGGCGTCGCCCCTTGGCCTGTCACAGTCCCGTTCACTCCCGCCCTGTCTGTCATGCGACGGCGCTGTGTCCCGGGCGTCAGTTGTTGCGCTGCGCCAGGTCGCCGTAGCCGTCCTTCAGCCAGTCTTCCAGTTTCACATCCTCGACCGAGCCGGTCAGTTGCGCATGATAGGGCAGAAGACTTTCCGATACCCGCATGATGTAGTTGCGCGTCTCGCTGTAGGGCACATCCTCGATCCAGTCGATGACGTCGATGGACGGGTCGGACGGGTTGCCGAACTCCGCAGACCAGCGCCGCGCGCGGGTGGGTCCGGCATTATAGGCGGCCGGGATCAGGATCGGGGACAAGCCGAACTCCGCCTCCAGCTCCCTCAGGTAGGCGGTGCCGAGGCGTGCGTTATAGAGCGGCTCTTCCGTCAGCGCCGGTTGACGATACGGAACGCCGACCAGCGCCGCCATATCGCGCGCGGTGCCCGGCATCAGCTGCATCAGTCCGGCTGCGCCCGCGCCCGATACGACGATCGGATTGAATTCGGATTCGCGACGCGCGATCGACAGGGCAAGCTCGGGTGCGACCGGGCTTTCGATGGTGGCCAGATCCGTTACCGGGAAATACCCCCTGTGCAATTCATAGCCCGACTGGGCCGCGCGCTTGGCCACCAGAAGTGCGACATGCGCATCGCCCAGATCGTCGAGAATGACATCGAGCAGGCTGCCGATTTCGGCGCGCGGCAGGCTTTCGGCCAGTTCGGCCAGGAACATTTCGGCCAGTTCGCGTTCGCCCAAACCGTCCAGCAGACGCGCGGCGGCCAACAGACTGGATTGCGCAAAGGAGGTCTGGTCGAGAGGAGGAAAAACCTCGCTCCCGTTCAGCAGAGGATCGGCCGGCAGATTGGCGCGCTCGGCGGCCAACTGACCATAGAAACTGGTCTGGTAGCGCGCGCCCATGATATAGGCCGTGACAGCCCCCGTGGCATCGCCGCTGGCTTCCAGTGCGCGCCCCAGCCAATACCCGGCGCGCCCCTTCGAGATGGGCGAGGCCACGTTGCTATCGAAGGTACGGAAATGCACGGCGGCATCCTGGGGGCGATCAAGGAACCGCAGCGCAATATATCCCGCCAGCCATTCGTTCCCCGGGATGTTGGAATCGCCTTCGGGCAGATTGTGTTTCGCAGCCACGCGATAGGCATCTTCGTATCGACCGTTCTGCATCAGGCTGCGCGCCAGACGCTCCCGGTGCTGGCCCCATACGCTCGGGTTGCCAAGCGTGTCGGCGTCGGCATCAAAGGCAAACAGCAGCGCCAGCGCCCCATCGGGGCCGTCCAGCCGGGACTTGCCAAGGCGCCAGCGGAACCGTTCGTAGGCCAGTCCCTGATGGTCGCGGAAACCTTCGGGGACTGCTGCGATCAACTCGTCCACGCCTTCGCGCCCGGCGCGTAACGCAATGCGCGCGCGGGCCAGTGCAGCTTCGGGTCCGGTGACACGGGCCAGCGTCCGTTCAGCCGACTGTATATCGCCACCCCAGGTCATTGCATCCAGCCTGGCGGCGTCAAAGGGACGCAAGAGATCACCCATGATTTCAAGGAATCCCGCCTCGGACGCGGCGGACATCGGCATCGTCAGCCAAGCGTCGATGGCGACGGTTTCGGCTTCGGTCTCGCGGTTCAGTGACATAAGCGCGATCGTCAGCATCAGCGCCCCACGCGAGGTGCGGGGCGGTGCACCGTCGAAGAATGCGACAATCCGTTCGGGCGCAATGGTGGCCGGAATGTCCAGCTCCACCCGCGCGCGCAGAAGGTTCAGACCGGGCCAGTCGGGGTTGCGGCGCAGGAAATCCTCCCCTTCCGAAAAGGTGCCTTTCCGGGCCCGCAGAAGGTGCCACAAGATGACATCGCGGGCGATCTGGTCGTCGGTCTGCGTCAACGCGGCACGGGTCCCGACCTCGTCATCCGCGCGCAGGGCTGCAATCCCCGCAGCAACTGCGGGATTGGCCTGCCCTTGTCCACTGAGGGTCAGCGCGAAGGTCAATGTGGCTGCGGCAAGAAAGTCTTTGAACATCATTCCGTCAATATAGGGGCAAGGCACTCGCATGGCGACTAACAGTGATGCGATCCATCAAAAAGCATCGCCTTGCCGCGCCGCACGGCCCCGGCTAGTTTCCGCGCGAATACGGACCACAGGAGGATGCGTCGATGTTCAAAGGCTCCATGCCCGCGTTGGTGACGCCTCTCAAGAATGGCGAGGTCGATTTCGACGCGCTGGACGCGCTGGTCGACTGGCAGATCGAAGAAGGCTCCCACGGGTTGGTCCCGGTCGGCACCACCGGCGAAAGCCCGACGTTGACTCACGCCGAACACGAGGCGGTCATCAAGGCCGTCGTCAAACGCGCGGCGGGCCGGGTCAAGGTGATCGCAGGGGCCGGGTCCAACAACACCGCCGAGGCGCTGCGCTTCGTACAGTTCGCCAGGGATGTCGGCGCGGACGGTGCGCTGGTCGTCACACCCTATTACAACAAGCCGACGCAGGCGGGCCTGATCGCGCATTACACTGCGCTGAACGAGGTCGGCATCCCGATCATCATCTACAACATTCCCGGTCGGTCGGTCGTCGACATGACGCCCGCGACAATGGGCGAACTGGCGAAGTTGCCGAATATCGTCGGCGTCAAGGATGCGACGGGCGATCTGGCCCGCGTTTCGGCGCAGCGGATTACCTGTGGCAAGGACTTCATCCAGCTTTCGGGCGAGGATGCGACGGCGCACGGCTTCAACGCGCAGGGCGGGGTGGGGTGCATTTCGGTGACCTGCAATGTCGCGCCGCGCTTGCTGTCGCAATTGCACGAGGCGACGTTCGCGGGCGACTATGCCACTGCGCTGGACATTCAGGACCGGCTGATGCCGCTGCATCAGGCCATTTTCGCCGAACCGGGCGTTGTCGGGGCCAAGACCGCATTGGCGATGCTGGGCAAATGTTCGGACGAGGTCCGCCTGCCCATCACGCCTGCCACCGAAGGCACCAGGACCCGAATCGCCGATGCCATGCGCCACGCCGGTCTGCTGAATTGACCGAGACGATATAGGGCCTGCCCAAGGGCCTTGTGCCGGGTCTGGTCGGCGCGACGTTGGGCGGCTGGGTCGTGGCGGGCGCAGGGTTGCAGGCGCTGGTTTAGCGGCTGGCGCGATGACGCCGGTCGCGGTCGGTTGGAACTTCCTGTCGCGTCGCTTCTCCCCCGTGGACAGGGCGGCTGCACAGGCCTAAGTGGCACAACATGGCCAAGGATGACAAAGACAAGAACTACAAGGTAATCGCCGAGAACCGGCGGGCCCGCTACGATTACGCGATCGAGGACGATATCGAGTGCGGCATCATGCTGGAGGGGTCCGAAGTGAAATCGCTGCGGCAGGGCGGGGCGAACATCGCCGAATCCTATGCCGAGGTGAAAGAGGGCGAGTTATGGTTGGTGAATGGCTATATCGCGCCCTATGCACAGGCCAAGACCTTCGGCCATGAAGAGCGTCGCCGCCGCAAGCTGCTGGTCCGCTCCCGCGAGATGTCGAAGCTTTGGAATGCCACGGCGCGCGAGGGCTACACGCTGGTTCCACTGGTGATGTATTTCAACCATCGGGGCATGGTGAAGCTGAAGATCGGCGTCGGCAAGGGCAAGAAGAACCACGACAAGCGTGAAACCGCGGCCAAGCGCGACTGGCAGCGGCAGAAGGCCCGCCTGATGAAAGATCACGGCTAGATCTGGCGGGGGCCAGCCCCGGCCTTCGGCTCCTCCGGGATGTTTTCGCCAAGAGAAACTGGCAGATGGCCCGCCGCTTTCAACCGAACGAACGGACCACCTGCCGCCCATGTCGATCCTCTCTGCCCTTCGCCTCAGCCGCGCGCCGGTTGCCGCTTTCATGGCCGTCGGCCTGACCTGGGGCTGCATCGCGGCCATGGCCCCAGTGCTGAAGGCGCGGATCGGCGTGGATGACGCCTCCTTCGGGCTCCTCTTGCTGGGCACGGCCATCGGGTTGTCCACCACGCTCTATGTCGCGCCGCGCTGGGACCGAAGGATGGGACGTTGGGCGCTGCCGGCTGGCACGGTGATATTGGCGGCGGCGTCAATGCTGCCAGCCGTGGCCTATACAGTGCCGTTGTTCTTCGTGATCCTGATGATCCTTGGTGCGACATCGGGCCTGACCGACGTGGTGATGAATGCCCGCGTCTCCGAGATCGAGACGCGAACAAGCCGCAGCCTGATGAACGTGAACCATGCTATGTTTTCTGTGGCCTACGCCGTATCGGCCCTGCTGACCGGTGCCATGCGCGAGGCGGGCTGGGGACCGGCCGCGATCTTTCCGGCGATTGCGATGCTGGTTCTGGCGACCGCTCCGTTCCAGATGATGCAGGTCGCGGTTCGGGACGTCGGCAACGGTCCCGTCCCGCGCCTTCCATTGGGATTGGTGGCGCTGTGCGGGGCGATCGTGCTGATCGGTTTCATGGCCGAGGCGACGGTCGAAAGCTGGTCGGCCCTGCATATCGAACGCACCCTTCTGGGTGGCGCTGCCGAAGGCGCATTCGGCCCGGCGATGCTGGGCCTGACGATGGCCGTGGGCCGTTTCTCGGGGCAGGCCGTCGCCGCGCGCCTTTCCGAGATCGGCGTTATCCGTATCGCCACAGCGCTGGCTGTTGCCGGGGTATTGATCGCCGCCGCCGCTCCGACGCCGTTCGTTGCCTATATCGGGTTCGGCCTGATGGGGCTTGGTATCTCGGTCATAGGTCCGATGGGTCTGGCCCTGGCGGGTCGATTGTCGCTGCCGTCACAACGGACCGCCGTCATCGCGCGGGTCGCCGTGATCGGCTTCATCGGTTTCTTTATCGCGCCCGCCCTGATGGGGATTGGTGCGCAGACGTTCGGCCTGCGCTGGGCTTTCGCCTGCGTCGCGATTCTTCTGGCGGCGATCTGGCCGCTCAGCCGTCTCGTCCGCGAGGGTCCCATTCGCCGCTGAATCCCCTGGGTACCAACAGGTTGTGCCGCCCGACATTGTGAATGTCCTTCTCGCCACACAGCGCCATCGTAACGTCCAACTCGCGACGGATCACTTCCAGTGCACGTGTCACACCCGCCTGACCCATGGCCCCCAGACCATAGATGAAAGCCCGGCCGATATAGGTGCCCTTGGCCCCCATCGCGATCGCCTTCAGCACGTCTTGCCCCGACCGGATGCCGCCGTCCATGTGAACCTCGATCTGGTCGCCCACGGCGTCGACTATTTCAGACAACATGCGGATCGACGACAGCGCGCCATCCAGTTGCCGCCCGCCGTGGTTCGACACGACGATGGCGTCCGCTCCGACAGCCAGCGCCATGCGTGCATCCTCGGCGTCGAGGATACCCTTCAGGATGACCTTGCCGCCCCACTTCTCCTTCAGCCGCCGGATCTTGTCCCAATCCAGCCGGGGATCGAATTGCTCCGCCGTCCAGGACGACAGTGACGACGCGTCCTCGACCCCCTTGGCATGGCCGATGATATTGCCGAAGAACCTGCGCTTGGTTTGCGCCATCCCCAGACCCCACTGCACCTTCGTCATCATGTTGGCGATGGACGTGGGCGTCAGCTTGGGCGGGGCGCTAAGGCCGTTTTTCAGGTCCTTGTGGCGTTGACCCATGATCTGCAGATCAAGCGTTATGACCAGAGCATCGCACCCGGCGGCCTGCGCGCGTTCGATCAGGCGGTCGATGAAATCCTCGTCCCGCATCACATAGAGCTGAAACCAGAACGGTGCGGTCGTATTCCGGGCCACGTCCTCGATCGAACAGATCGACATCGTGGAAAGGGTGAACGGCACCCCCATCGCTTCGGCGGCCTTCGCGGCAAGGATTTCGCCGTCCGCGTGCTGCATTCCCGTCAGACCGACCGGCGCCAGCGCCACCGGCACCGCGACCTCGCGCCCGATCATCGTGGACCGGACCGACCGGCCCTCCATGTCGACCGCAACACGCTGGCGCAACCGGATAAGGTCGAAGTCGGTTTCATTCTCGCGATAGGTCTGCTCGGTCCAGCTGCCGGACTGGCAGTAGTCGTAGAACATCCTGGGGACGCGGCGGCGGTAGAGCCTGTGCAGGTCTTCAATGTCGGTAATGACGGGGGGCATGTCAGGGCTCCGGAAATTGGTAAGGCTTTTTAACCAATTCAGGAGGTGGGCTCAATCCGCAAATGGATCGTTCGGATACCCCACACCCGTGAGAACCAGCCCGTCAGGCGGCGAGACCGGTCCACAGGCGGCGCGGTCACGGGCCTCCAATGCTTCGGCCACGCGATCCGGAGACCAGGCGCCTGCGCCGACGCGCTCCAGTGTTCCGGCGATGGAACGAACCTGATTGTGCAGAAAGCTGCGGGCACGCAGGTGAATGCGTATATCCTGGCCACCGGGGTAGGGCGACTCGGTCAAGGTAATCTCGTCGAGGGTTTTGACCGGCGATTTCGCCTGGCAGATCGACGCGCGGAACGTGGTGAAATCGTGATGTCCGATCAGACGCGTCGCGCCCGCGCGCATGGCGTCGACATCCAACGGGCCGATAACGCGCCAGGCATGGCCTGCGTCCAGCGCCAGGGGCGCGCGGCGGGCGATGATGCGGAAGGTATAGCGCCGTTCGAGCGCCGAAAACCTTGCGTGCCAGTCGTCGTCCACACGGGCGCATGCGGTCACCGCGACGGGAGCGGGCTTCAGGTGCCAGTTCAGCGCCTCGGACAGGCGGAAGGCACCCCAGTCCCTTGATAAATCGGCATGGGCGACCTGTCCCGTGGCATGGACACCGGCATCGGTGCGGCCCGCAGCGGCGATGCTGCCCATGTCAGGCTCCAACGCGCGTAGCGCCTCCTCGACCGTCTGCTGAACCGAGGCGGGGCCGTCCTGACGCTGCCATCCGGCGAAGGGGCGACCGTCGTATTCGATGCGAAAGGCATATCGGGGCATGGGCGCAGATAGGGCGGGGAACGGGGCAAGGGCAAGATGCCGGGTTAACGTTTCATTTACGCGGATCGGTCCTGATACCTTACCAATCCGGATGATTTGGTCATATCCGCTTCACGTCGGATATGGGGGTGATCCACGTCCGATCCCCGTCGGACGTTGTCGGAATGCCTTTCGCGGCAAGGCCAACTGGTCAGGTTTTCGACCGCGCCTTTCCCTTGGCCTTCAGCGCCCCTATCTTTGCCGACGACAAAGGGGTGCGCGGATGGTGATCGGACGGCTGGCGGATGCAGTGACGCGCGGGGTGGGGGACGTGGCGTCCTCGGTGACCGACGTATTCGATCCGACTCTGCGGCTGGGCGTCACCGGCCTGAGCCGGGCGGGCAAGACCGTGTTCATCACGTCGCTGGTGGCGAACCTGATCGACCGGGGCCGGATGCCCGGATTTTCGGCCGGTTCCCGGATTGAGACGGCCTTCCTGCAACCGCAGCCCGACGACACCGTGCCGCGCTTCGACTACGAGAGCCATCTGGCCGCGCTGACGTCGCGCACACCGCATTGGCCCGACGGCACCCGCGCCGTGTCGGAACTGCGCTTGTCCTTGAAGGTGCGGCCCGCCGGCATGCTGGCCGGACTGCGCGGAACGCGGACGGTGCATCTGGATATCGTGGATTATCCGGGCGAATGGCTGCTGGACCTTGGGTTGATGGACAAGACGTATGACGCATGGTCCGCCGCTGCGCTGGCGCGGCTGTCATCCTGGAACGCCGGCGATTACGCGGCGGCGATGCAGACCATCGATCCCACCGCCAAACTGATAGAGACGGAGGCGCAGACACTGGCCCGTGCTTATACCGCCGCTTTGCACGCCGCGCGGTTAGCCGGGGCTTACGATCTGACGCCGGGGCGGTTTCTCCTGCCCGGAGAGCTGGAGGGATCGCCCGCGCTGACCTTTGCCCCGCTTCCCCCCGGCGATGCGCCGCGCGGCAGCCTGCGCCGCGAAATGGAGCGGCGGTTCGAGGCCTATAAATCCCAGGTCGTGCGTCCGTTTTTCCGCGATCATTTCGCACGGCTGGATCGGCAGGTCGTTTTGCTGGACGTCCTGGGTGCCTTGCGGCGCGGACCCCGTGCACTGGAGGAAATGCGCGCTGCGATGACCGACATCCTGACGGCGTTCCGGCCCGGTGCGATTGGTTGGCTGCTGTCGCTTCTGGGGGCGCGTCGGGTGGACCGGTTGCTGTTCGCGGCGACCAAGGCCGATCATCTGCACCACACGCAACACGCGCGTTTGACCGCACTGACCGAAGCGATGGTCCGCGACGCCAAGTCCCGCGCCGATTTTGCGGGCGCGCAGACCAAGGCGATTTCGATGGCCGCGCTGCGCGCCACGGTCGAGGAAATGCGCGAACATCAGGGACACGATCTGCCCGTGGTGCGCGGGCGTCTGATGGGGACAGACGGCACACCGGGGCGCGAAGCAGCACTGTATCCGGGCGAGATGCCCGTAGATCCGGCGCATGTTCTGACACCCGCGCGGCAAGGAGCGGAGAGTTGGCTGGACGGCGAATACGACCTGATGGAGTTCGCGCCCGCGCCCCTGACGCTGCGGCCCGGAGAAGGACCGCCGCATATCCGGCTGGACCGGGCGGCGGAGTTCCTGCTGTCCGACCGGTTGTGACGGCCATTGCAAATCAAGTGGGCGATCATAGGTTTCGACCGACAACGAGGGCTGATCCATGAGTGACCGAGACCCGCCGCGCCGCGCCGTTCTGTTCGATA
>Ga0209634_1000684_pt1 | contig 25917 bp, 45 predicted proteins | sample LinPmetageLP40_FD_184043 | JGI IMG/M metagenome (GOLD analysis project Ga0209634, IMG submission 184043) | Marine viral communities from the Pacific Ocean - LP-40 (SPAdes) (version 2) | ecosystem: Environmental > Aquatic > Marine > Oceanic | place: Pacific Ocean | collected 2010-08-26 | reverse complement strand
AAACATATAGTAAAATGTTTATGAACGGTGTACTTGGATATGAAACTGCACCATTAGTTAGTATAGATTACAATCACACAACAGATAGTTGCATAATTGCCGCAGATCAAACTAAAGTGGTTGACAGTCGTATGGTTCGTGTGTTAGCATGGTATGATAATGAATGGGCATTTAGTTGTAGAATGGCTGATGTAGCAAAGTATATGAGTAGAATATGATAAAATATCAACCAGTTCCGCTTGAAGAACATGATGCATTAATTGGAGCAGACTTTAATGAACGATTTACTAAGGAGATGCATGACTATTATGCACCTTATCAAAAGAAAGGTCGTCCTGTTAACATAGGAAAAGAAACATGGGAGTATGCTGTTAGTGACAGTATAGATGGAGGCGAATGGGTAGGTGCAGGTAAGAATGTTATTGACGTATGTGCGCCTAACCTTGATATTGATGTGAAAGGTATTAGCTGTTCTAAAATAACAGGTATAACATCAGAAGCTAGTATATTACAGAATGTACAAGAAAAGAACGACCATGCAGTGCAATTATTTAAACAAGGAAACTATAGTGGACTAAAAGAAATGTTCATAGATCCTTTTATTAAGAAAACTAGTGCTAATAAAAACTTACATGTTTTATGTACAGTACGTGATAAACAGAACAGTCAGGTTTGGTATTGTTTATTAAAAGTAGTAAAACATGAAAACCCTAACTTAGTCGAAGAGATGACAGCTAGGGGAACCCGTAGTATAGATATACCGTTAATAGATCCTGAATATGGACGGACATATCTTGCTATACAAAAACGCAGATTGGAGCTGAGATTGAACATGGCAGGAATGTCAAAATATAGTGTTTGCTCACATTCAATTTGATAAATAGATGTGTACAAAGGATGAACCTAAGTACATGGGATGCCGAAAGGATCCTAAATTAATCTTGCTTTTTTAAAGGAGAAAACAAATGACAAGACTAACAACTCTAGACCTACCACAATTCCACAGAGCAACTATTGGCTTTGATCGACTATTTGAACAAATGAACACACAGTTCGCAAATAGTCCAAATGGACAAGGGTATCCACCATATAACATAGCACAACTCGACGAAAATGAATTTATGATTTCATTAGCAGTCGCAGGCTTTGGTATGGACAATCTTGAGATTACCAAAGACGGTGATCAATTAAGGATTGAAGGAACTGCTCCTAAAGGAGATGAAGAAGTCAACTATCTACATAAAGGTATTGGCGGACGCAACTTCCGTAGAGAGTTTACACTTGCTGATCATGTAACAGTTAAGGATGCTAGTTTAGAACTAGGTATGCTTAATGTACATTTGGTACGTGAATTACCAGAAGCGTTAAAGCCTAAGACTATTAAGATCAACAATGGTCTTACAATCAACGGCAAAGCATCAGTAAAGTAAGATAGCTAGGGGGGTTTAGTTACCCCCCATTTACTAGGAGAATAGAAATGAGCACACAAGCAGACATCCAATTAGATGAAAAGATTGTTAAACAGCCTTTGATGCCACGCAAGTATAAGGTTGTTATGTTAAATGATGATTCTACTCCGATGGAATGGGTCGTTTCATTATTAACTGAGATATTTAAACACAGCATATCATCTTCCGAAAAAATTATGCTAACCATTCATGGTGAAGGATCAGCAGTAGTTGGCATATATACTTTTGAAATAGCCGAACAGAAAAGTGTAGAAGCAATGACATTAAGTAGAAATAATGGATTTCCTCTACAATTAAACTTAGAAGAGGAGTAGTTACATTGGTAGCATTTATAATAGGATATACAATAATGTTTTTTAACGAAGGCTTTGTTGTATTACGACATGTATATCCTAGTTTTGCGGCCAAGCGAAAACAACTACACGAGAGATTCGGCGAAGAAAAGATAAAACGTATACATGGTTTTACAGACTGGACATGGATAGGATTCATTGCACTAGGATTTTACTTAGACTTTGAAAATTGGAAACTGTATTCTGTATTACTAGGGCTTTACTGGGGAAGTGTTGCAATAGGGGTTTACTTGCCAATGCTAATTAGAAAATTGAAGAACAAACCAACAGGATATGTAAAATGAGTAATTTAAAAGAATTAACTTGGGAACACCATAAGAACGCAGAACGTCAAACTTTTGTTAAAGAGATGTTTAACAAAAAGACACAAATAAGTGATGAACGCTATGCAACGTTTCTTTACAATCAGTTTCCAATGTATGATGTATTAGAAGCCATTGCTATGAGTCATGGACTACTAAATGACATTCCTGCTATTGTGCGTTCTAGATCAATACTAGCAGACTTTAAAGAGCTATGGCCACATCGAGAAGAAGTAAAGCCACAAGTTATGCCAGTGGTTGAAGAATATGTAAATTATATAAAATCTATCATGTCAGAAAAAGACAAAATTATGGCACACATATATGTCCGTCATATGGGCGACCTAAGTGGTGGACAAATGATTAGAAAACGTGTACCTGGCAAAGGTACAATGTTTGATTTTAAACAGGACATAGATGAACTTAAACAAAAAATACGTGCAAAGCTAAACGACGATATGGCAGATGAAGCAAAAATATGCTTTGACTTTGCAACTAAAATGTTTGTACAACTCGCGGAGGCAAAGAGTTGAGTATAATTTGGAATAAACTAATTGAATGTAAAGATGAAATTATTGAAATATTTGAAGAACGAGCTACTGAAATTAATGAACCCGGACTTGATTATTTTAATAGGCCCGCCAGCGGTTGGATTAATCGTGTTTGGGCTAATGATTCTGTTAGACGGGCTCACATAGATGTTGTAGATGCACGTGAAAGTAAAGGCTTATGGATGATGCACGTATGCATATTTCCAACACTTGATAATACAGCACCTATATATGGATTTGATGTTATAGCAGGTAAAAATAAAATGACTGGAGCATTCCATGATTTTTCACCTAGTGCAGATCCTGATCATCCTATGATACAAGGATACTATGAAAGCGTAGAACATTTTATTCCAGAAAAGCAACGTGAACTTCCTGAATGGGCACGTAATATTTTTACAGGTAAAATGCTTGCCGCAGGAAATGTAAAGACAGACGAAGAAGCAACAGAAATTATACGTATTGCAGTTAGCAATCTACGTGCATATTTTGATGAAGTTGGCAATACAAAAGGTGAAGGCGATATTGCACTAGTGCAAGGATCACAAGATTACTATTGTCATAATCAGCAACAAAATCCACATACTCCTAGCGTAATGAAATCATTAGGACTTAATGAAGCTGATGTAGATAAGTTCTGCACAGACATGCTGTTTCCTAAGATTGTATAAATACTAACGATGGAGTTTATACATGCGTTACGTAGAAATTAAAGAAGCGAAAAGAGGATCGCTTGACGATGCCGCAAAAAAGAGAGCAGTAATTTCTGCACTTAATAAAAAGCGTGAAGAAGATCCATTATTTGATCAAGTATATAAACTTGTTGTTGGTCCTGCACTTGATGCACGTATTGAAACTGTACTAACACAAGTCGGCAAAAACGATCCAGATGTAAATGCAAGCATTGTAAAGATGCTTATTAAAACTATTCCGTCATTAGGTAGTGCAAGTGATGTAAAAAGTTTTGTACAAGACTGGAATGAAGGTAAAGAGTTTATTAATATAAAAAATCTTATTCCTGCAAAAGGAATGGATGCTCCTAAACTTGTTAGCAGTATAGTTGCAAACCCAATGGCTGAAAAGCTACTTGCAGATTTACGTGCATTCAAAGGCGGCAAGTCAGATGCAGGCCCTTACGAAGTCGCATTAGCAATTTTAAGTCGTAACATTACATTTGCAACAGAAGAAGGCGGCGGCGATCTTATTATTAATGGACAGAAAATTGAAATTAAATCAGGCGGAGAAGGCGGCGGTGGCGGACGTATATATCCAGACAGAAAGAAACTTAATCAAAAACCAATTGCAGATGCATTATCAGGTACAATGTATCAAGACGCTAAAAGTATTCCTGTGCTTGCGGCAAGTGGACGTACAGCAGGCGGACAGGACTGGCCTGCGTTTGCAAAGTCAAATCCAGAAGAATTTACCGGTATAGCAAAATCAATCAATCAAGTATGGTTCGGCGGAGCAAGACCAGAAATAGAAAAGTCTTTTGGTACAGAGGATTTTAGACTTCTTTGGAACCGAGCAATGTTTAATGACTACAAAACTCAAGCAGGACACAATGGTGTACTTATATTAGGAGCAACACAATTCCAATATATTACAAGTGGTGATCAATTATTAAATAGTGTTCCGCAATCATCAAAAGGTATGTGTTTCTATAGAAATAGCAGACAAGACCGAGATCTCGGTATTCAAGTAAAACTAAACTAGATATAAAATTTACATAAATACAATTAATAGTATAGCGTGAGGGCGTTCTTACTATCATCACTTCAGAAAGGGCAAAAAGTATGATAGATCCAATAACAGCGATCGCAGGAGCAACTGCGGCATTCAACACAATCAAAAAAGGATTTGCCATAGGTCGTGATATTGAAAGCATGGCAGGCGACTTAGGGCGTTGGATGGGTGCAGTAAACGATATCAAGAAAGCCGAAGAGTATAATAAAAAACCTCCACTATTTAAAAAACTTTTTCAAGCAGGCTCAGTCGAAGAAGAAGCAATGCAGATCTTTATGGCTAAGAAAAAAGCAGAAGACATGCGTCAAGAACTTAGAAATATTATTTCAGTTACACGTGGTCCAAGTGCATGGGAAGAACTTCTCCAGACAGAAGCACAAATACGTAAGAGGCGCCAAGCGGCAATTTACGATCAAGAAGAAAGACGTAGAAAACTAGTTGAAGTTACTGCTATATGTTTTGGTATTGCCACCTTAGCCGGTTTCCTAATTACTATAGTAATAATAGCAATGAAAGCAAGAGGTGTAATGTAATTGGTTTACAGATACAATGATTTTGTATATATTCACGATTATGGTAAAGCAAGACTTTACAAGGCAAACCATTTACTATTTAAAGGCAATGCATGGACCGGAGTACTTATGTTTTTATCGCATACAGATAATGCTCCAGAAGTTAGAGAAATGTTTAAGGCTCAATTAGGTCAACGTGAAAAACCAAGATTTGGTAACACAACATCTAAAAGTAAAAACACAGAATCTAGAGACGAATTTATAGCAAGAATTAAAAAGGAAGGAGAAAAAGTTGCTCCGCCTCCTAAAGAAGTTAAAACAAAGAAAAAATCAATTTGGGATGAAGATAGGAAACTAACAAAATGATACATGCTTTCGTACTAGTTGTTCTTATCGGTGCAGGTGAAGATGCAAAACAGCAACCTAATCCTATGTATTTTAGAAGTATTGACGTATGTCAATATTATGCTAAACGTATCCCTAGACAATATGGTAACTATGGTAGCAAGTATTTGGTTCCTCCGGAACATAGAATTACTGCATACTGCAAGCCAACAAAAGTAAACTCGGAGAACACACTAGTATATGATTATTGAATTAGCAATGGTTGGCTTTTTAAAATGTCAACTAGTAAAACAAGAAATAATAGGTGAAGATCGAAACTGTTATTATATTTGCGTAGACACCTCGAAAGAGTTTGCTTCAACTTTAAAACAGTTCCAATGTCCAAAGGTGTTATACGAAGATAGGCCTGCATTACCTTATAAAGATCGTTATAAAAACTAAGCTTCTAGTGCAATATTTAATTTTTTACATTTAGCAAGTAGGGTAGTTCTTCCAATTCCTAATGCTCTTGCCGCATGTGTTCTATTATAATCACAGCTACCTAAAGCATGTTCAATTTTTTTTATTTCAAAACTATCTACTTCGTCAGTAAGTGATATCTCTATTGGAAGATCTTTTTCAGGCCATAGTACTGAAACTGCTTCCCATAAGTAGTCGCTCTCTTGTCGTTGAGTATATTTTTTTCTACGCATATAATTATATATCTCTTTTAGTTCGGTGTAAAAATATTTACACCTAGTTTGCTAAATACTGTTGAGATCAAGCGTGAGGGCGTTGTTTTCATTTAATTAGGAGAAAAAATGATACGGAATTTTTGTATTTCATTACTCTCAGTAATAATTCTGGGAGTGAGTTCGATGGCCGCGGCCGAACCAATAGTTACAGACTCTACAAGTAACTCAACTGTAAATTCAACTGGTACATCAACTACCACTGTAAAAAGCCCGCCTCCTAGTGCTATTAGTCCAGGAATAAATTCAAGTAATTCAGATTTATGTACAGTAGGTGTAAGTGGCGCAGTACAAACACAAATTATAGGTCTATCAACAGGTGCAACTGTTAGAGATATGAATTGTGAAATGTTAAAACTTTCTAAAACGTTATACGATATGGGTATGAAGGTTGCCGCAGTTAGTATGATGTGTCAAGATGACAGAGTGTATAATGCTATGGAGATGGCAGGAACACCTTGTCCGTTTAGAGGATCTATTGGAGCTGAAGCACAAGCCAAGTGGGACGCAAATCCTGACAAGCAACCTGCAAACATCGACAAGGAGACAAAAGGAAATGACACTCTTAAAGGCGCTGGTTACGGCGCTCTTGGTCTTGGTTTTTTGCTTTTACTTCTTTGAAGCTAGAGCAGATAATCTAACTACTAGCAACTGTAGTACTGACGGATCCACAAACTTTATTACTGGCGATACCTGTGCATCAGGTTCGCATACACAATCAACTGTAAATGTATTTGATAGTCAACCAACAGGTACCGCAACAACTGGCGGCTTTTCAAACATGACACAAACTGGAAGTAATGCTCACATAAAAAATTGGACATATAAAAATACTGGGTTAACGCCAGAATTATGGTTTCAACATACACAAGATAGATTTGCAATAGAATTAGCAATTACACAAGCTCTAGCTGGAACAGGACTAAAGGTAGACGGGTATACCTCACGTTGGAAGGTTAACAACACAAGAACTAATACTATCGGTGGAAATTGTACTGTTGCAAAAACTAATAATCAGTGTGTAGATCCTTTGACTATAACTATTGAAGCAAAAGATAGTAATGGCACAGTAATACATACTGATTCATTTGATTATGGAGGTATGAACACATTAAATATAACTCCAGGTGCACCAGACCCACATTGGTTTCAGCAAACTGTTTTAAGTTGGGTAGGAACAGGACAACTTACTCCTGGAACTGATATTGCAAGTGTAGGTATATCTATAGCTGGCTACGATGCTGGATACTGGCAAGGAAACTATGGACCAAGAGTCAAGGAACTAGAAGGAAATTTAATTTTATCACAAGATATTTGTGCTATTAATCCATTACACAGCACTAACTGTTCAGGATATGCAACCGCATATGCTACTCAGCAATATAATAGTAGTTGTTCAGCAAACCCTTTATATGATAGTGGGTGTCCGGGATATTCAACAGCATATTTTAATCAACAGTGTTCAGCTAATCCCTTATATGACAGTAGTTGTAACGGATATGCTACAGCACATTACAACCAACAATGCACAGCTGATGCATTATATGATTCAGGATGCCCGGGGTATGCAAACGCCCTCGCTCAACAGCAGTATAATCAATCTTGTAGTGCTGATCCCCTGTACGATTCCGGGTGTCCTGGGTATGCGACAGCATACTTCAACCAACAATGCTCAGCTAATGCTTTACATGATAGTAGTTGTCCAGGATATGCAACTGCATACTACAATCAACAGTGTAGTGCAAGTGCCTTATATGATAGTGGTTGCCCAGGTTATGCGACAGCATATTATAATCAGCAGTGTAGTGCAAGTGCATTATACGATAGCGGATGTCCTGGGTATGCAACTGCATACTTCAACCAACAATGTGGGATTAGTGCATTATACGACAGTAGTTGTCCAGGATATGCAACGGCATACTTTAATCAACAATGTACAGCTAGTGCATTATACGATAGTAGTTGTCCTGGGTATGCCACAGCGTACTTTAATCAACAGTGTGGCATAAGTGCATTACATGATTCAACATGTCCGGGCTATGCTACTGCTTACTTCAACCAACAGTGTGGTATAAGTGCATTGCACGATACAACATGCCCAGGTTATGCACAAGCATACTTTAGTCAGCAATGTACCATAAGCGGTTTATATGATACAACATGTCCTAATTACGAAACAGCATACTTTGATAATCAATGTACATTAGACTCAACTTATAATCCTGCATGCCCTGGCTATGCTGTGGCAATAGTTGTTGAAGATGCTACAGGTAGTAATGACGGTGTAGAAACAGCTGAAGAAATAGCTGAAGATACATCAACTATAATTAATGCTGAAACAATTACTAATGTTGCTATTACTGGTGATGCTATTGTTGATGCAGTAATTAATGAGGAACCTTCTATAGTTATTGTTCCAACAACCGAAGAACCTATAATGACACAAATAGTACAAGTTGAAGAAATAGTTGTTCCTGTAGAAATTGCAGAAGTATCAGCATTTGATACAACTGTAGTAATTGAAACGTTTGATACCTTTATAGATAAAGGTCCTGTAATTGCTCCTCTTGCTAGTATTGCACAAATTGAACAAGTACAAGAAGTACAACAACTTGAAACATTTATTACTTCAATAGAAAATGAAGTAGAAATGGAAATAGCACAATTAGAAATAGTAGAGCCTGATACCAACGAAGAAGTACAGCTAGATGCAGAGATAGTAGAACCAGTATTAGAGGTAGAAGTAGAAGCTACTACAGAATTAATAGAAGAGGAAAATAAAGAAGAAGAAACTATTGAGGTAGCTGTTAAAGAAGAGGAAGTAAAAGAAGATGAGCCAGAATCTACTGAGAGTGAAACAACTGACGAAGCCGTTGAATCTAAAGAAGATGCTGAATCAACTAAGGAGAAAGAAGAAGTTGTTAAAGAAAAAGAAATAGTAGTAGCAGAGAAACCTAAATCTAAAAAAATAGTAATGACTAAAGAACAAAAAGCAAAAGCAAAAGCAAAGAAGATGAAAGAAATTATTAAGAATAAACTAGCAGGATTAGCTGTAGATTTATCAAAGGCTACTAGCCTAAAACAACAGGCAGAAATACAAGCACAAATAAGTGCATTAATTAACTTTATTCCAGGCTTTAATGCCTATGGAGGACAGGTACAAGTAGCTGGTGATTTTTATGGAAGCGATAGTATATACATTGCAACTAAAGTTCCAGAAAATCAACGTGGACTATTAAACGGATTAGCAAGTCAAATAAAGCATGAAGCAATGGTTGACATGCAATATAAAAACTAAAGGAGAATAAGATGGCTGAACAAACAAGTGTAGAAGTTGGAGGAGTTAAATTCACCGGCGGTAAACTATTTCTAGTAATAACAATATTGAGTACACTAGGAGGAGCCGCATGGGGAGGATTTGAATTTTACAACGATTATCGAAACATGAAGGCTAAGATTGAAAGTTACCAAGCACCGGATCTATCTGGTATTGATAAGAGCGTAGCACTATTAGAAAAACGAATAGATGGTGCATTATTACAAGTCGACGAAGCATTACAATATTCAAAGGATATTAAAAATGGTCTACGTGATGATGTTATGAGAGTTGAAAAGATTGTAGATAGCGTAGAAGATGATGTTAAAGGCGTAGAAGCTGACGTTAGAGAACTAATAGACTTAGCTGAACAACGTTTTGAAATCAAGCGTGACAGGTTACAAAATGATTACAATGAAAAAGCAGAAGACTTGCGAAATAATAGTAATCGTAGCAACGACGAAATACGTGACGAAATTTCAAGAAAATTAAAAGAACTTGAAGATCGATTAAATATAAGACTACAGAGAGCATTAGATAATCCACTTGCAAACTAAAGTTTTGGTTAAATAATATTATGGAAGAAGTAGTATTAGATATTAAAACAAGGATTGATAAGGTAAAATTACAATTAGCCAATAAGTCAAATAATGTAGAACCTGATCAACCGATTGTACAAAAAAGAATAACTTCGGATTGGACCCAAAGGTCAATTCATTCCGCTTTAGCAAATGATGCTTTGCCCAATCAATATGCCAATGGAAACAGTAGTCTAGTAGACACGCTACGACAGCGTATTGCAGAGGCAAGAACCAAACTGCAATTAATAAAGTAAATCCTGCATGCTCTAGGTAATGCCGGTGTCCCCCAGTCCATTTAATCTTTTGAGGGTTTTTGTGAAAGGCTTGCAACCATAAGTCTGCAATCCCATGCTTGATAACTAGTAAAGCCAAGAATGATACGTCCATGGAACTATTTAGTGATAACTATGTATATAACAACGGAGAGCTGATTATGCCAATATACTCATGGCATTGCCAATCGTGCAATGAATTATATGATGAACTTTTAAGCCTAGGAGAACATTCTCCTGCTTGTCCGGAGTGTGGCGAAACTAGCGAAGAAAAATTACTTAAACAACTTACTATGCCCCAACGTCCAAAAGTACATTCTTCAGATACTAAGCCTCAAGATAAGTGGGGATATAATAAAACAACAACAGAAACTTTATTTGCCCAAGATCTTCCAGGAGGAAGAATGGATAAAGAATACGATGAAAATGCGTTAAAGGCACAGGTTAAGGAAACTGCACAAAAAAATGCACGTAAAGGATCAACGATAGCAGTAACAAAGCCTGCAAGTAAAAGGTCAAAGAAGAAATGATGCATGAACTTTATGACTGGCGGAACTTAATTACTAAGAGTAATAGAGATGTTATGTGTGAAGAAATTAAAGCTGGTATAGATGCAGGCAAATATTGGAAGAATAGCCCAAAGTTTCAAACTGATTGGAATGTATTTGCAACACCAAGACAAGAGTTTATAAATTTAAAGATGAGTTTTATCTGGAGTTGTTTTGCATTTCTCAATATGGAAGTACAAATTAAACAAATACAGAGCTGGAGTTTCATAACTAGCTTACCAGGTGAAGATAGAGATCAATTATGGCATCATCATGATCATAATGATCAAACTAAAACAGTTAGTGGTGTATACTATTTGCACTTACCTGATGATATAAAAGATTTAGATACAGCAGGAACAGAATTAGCGCCTAATGGTGTTAGTGGTCCTGGAAAATATATTGCTCCTTGGCGTACAGGGCATTGGATGATTTATCCAGGAAAGATATGGCACCGGCCAGGAATATTACAATCACATGATAATCGCTTTATTGTAGCGGCAGATATGGAGTTTTAAATGCAACACACAATAGAAGACCTTATTAGAAGAATTAATGTAATGCACGATAAGGCACTTGAACTACACAGAAAAAGAAATCAATTCAGTAAACTTACGGACGAAAAATACGATCACGTAACATGCAAAGAGATACTTGAAGATATACAATACATGGCACTAAGTATTGCACACGATAAGACAGGCGAGGAAATAAAAACAGAGATGGAGTATAAATGACTGTTAGAAAACAAATCTATATGCACTTTAGTCAACAGCCTTTACTAGATTGGCTACCAAGAATTTACGATTTGGCTCCTGAATTAGAAGTAGCTGGGTCAACAGGCAATGATCCTAACAATCAACGTGCAAGTCAAGTGTCTTGGATCTTACCAGAAGGTAAAGAAAATATTAAGTTGTTTGAAGATATGTTTAACTTATCTATGGAAGCAAGTCAAAGAGCAAACTGGAATTTTGATGTAGGTGTCTTAGAGCCGTTACAGTATACACACTACGGACCGGATGAAAAATATGACTGGCATGTGGACCAATTAATAAACGACGAAAGTTCTGAAACATGTAGAAAAATTAGTTTTACTCTATTACTTAACGATGACTTTGAAGGCGGAGACTTACAAATAGAATGTGGAAGTCCTGCAAAAGAAGATAGGAATCAATCAATACCCTTGCAAAAGGGAGATATTGTATTCTTTCCTAGCTATATATGGCACAGGGTACTTCCTGTAACCAAAGGCGAACGCCATAGCTTAGTAGGCTGGCTACAAGGACCGACTTGGAGATAATATGACTATACACACTTACAAATATGAAGATGTTTTTGTAAAAGACCCTAAGAATGCAGACGATGTATTAATGACCATACCACCGTCTATCCTTGAAGCACAGGGATGGAAAGAAGGCGATACATTACGTGTACAAACAGGCGATAAAGGTACTATAATTATTACCAAAAAAGAAGAAGATGGTACTAGTATTGTAATTCAACCCGAAGAAGATAACCAAAAAACTTGACTGTATCCTTATTTGTGTTATACTATTAGTATAGTTAGGCAAAAGAGGCACACATGGATATTGATATTACAGGCGGTACTAAAAGACAAAAGCAACTTGCTGAAAGCATGGTTGAATTTTGTTGTAATAAACTAATGCCTCGCATGCATAATCTTGCTATTGATATCCGTATTAGATCTTTTGGTAAAGATGATAGCTATGGTTATTGTCTTCCTGACGACGATGCTGATACAAGTCGGCCACGTGAGTTTGTAATTGACATTAATAAAAATGTACGACTAAGGCGAATGTTAGAAACTGTAGCACACGAAATGGTGCATGTAAAACAATTTGCAAGAGGTGAATTGTATGAGAGCACTGCACAAGGACGGCATCGTTGGCATGGTGAATGGTTATCAAGTCATAGAAAAAGTGTAATGGACTATTATGATCAACCCTGGGAAATAGAAGCACACGGAAGAGAAGTAGGCTTGTTTATTCGTTGGGCAGAAAAATATAAGTTCGGTAAATATAAATGGGTACAGGATATATAAAATGGCAACTAAACAAGAAAATCTACATCTAGAGATTGCACACTTTAAACAGTTTATGCAATGGATCCCAGGTTTCAATCAAATGGACAATGTGACACTACATGAACTTTTGTCACTAGGACTGATTGAGGTGAGCACTGCTTTTGAAACAGCTATTGCAAATAAAAGCGGAACACAAGTCATAAGTCAAGACCATGCAGATCTTAGTTGTGGTAGTGATGCAAAATTATCGTCAGTACGGACATGTAGTTACGGTACAGCATACTCTGCACCAGTTACTGGTATACATAATAAGACAGGTGATTTGTTAGTACAAGTATACGAAAGAAAACAGGATAAATTTTATTATTTTAGAATTCCTTATATTTCTTATTGTCATATTCCAAAGAGCTCTAATATAGAAATTCCGTTCGCACTAAACGGAACTCCTCGTAGGTACAATAGGAAACAGAATAATCCTTGGGTTTACGAGTGTGAGTCTTTTACTGACATGTGTGGTGTTAATTCTATGGTTGACAGCTATATAGAAGTATAGTACAATATACTTAAATTAGGCAAAAGAGGCACACAATGAAAAAAACTATCCCTTCACAGGAAGCACTAGCATTTTGTTTTGCGGCATACCGTACCAACAAAGGATATCTTAAAAACACAATAAGATTTTCTGAAGATAATCCAACACAACACTCTAACAAAGAAATGGTCAAACAACACTTTGGCGAATATAAAGATCCTGACTTTGTAGACTTTAAAACAACTGAGGAAGATTATGAAGGTGTTGATATTGCACAAAAACATTTTCGTAGATATACATTAGGTGTTATAGGCGATACGTTAAATAGCTTCCAAAAAGATGTGTTGGCAGTTCTTAACCTACAAGAAGTTCCTTTTAATAAACTAGGGCTTCTTGCATATGTTCCTGAACTTGTTAAACGTGAAGTTGAAGAGTCTAAATTTAAAAAACTACTACGTATGGAATATCGAAATAGTAGAAACGTAGGAGTTGTCAAAGATCCAGTCGAAGGAGTTGTATTGATACTTAATAAGTTCTGGAGTGAACAATGGGAAAGTTATAACTATGTTGCTGATCTAAATGGTGACTTAGTTAGCTTCATGAATAAGTTTGAGTATAACACAGGCGAGCGTAAGAGACTTAAAGGCAAAGTTAAAGCACACGGTAAGAACCGTAACTTTAGTGTAAACGAAACACGTCTTAACTATTGTAAATTATATAAAGTATAGGAGTTACTATGGGTAAAGTACAGGACAGGATGGTTGAGTTATGTCAACCAATTGATCAACAAATTATGATGTGTGATAATCGAGAAGATGTACTTATGATGGCATGTGCTATGCTTTCTAAAGTTAAGACCATACTTGATACCCAAATTGGGGTTAAAGGAAGAAAAGAAATAATTTCTGACGCAAATAAAGATTAACTAAATATATGCTACTACATAAGACGTTACCCGATGCCTCATGTAAATATTTTCCGGGCATCTATATATAAGCAATTAGAAAAAAGGTGTTAAGACAATGTCAGATCAAAGAACAAAACTTACAACTACATTCGACGATGCATTAGAAGATGACGACTTCGGACTTATTATCTCCAGTAAAGGTGAACTCAAAGGAATTTGGATGCCTGAAGGAAGAGATGAAGATCCAGTACCACACGGTATTACTGAAATGTTAAAAACTCTATGGGGGATTGATCCTAATGCCTCAGATCATACTATGCATTAATGAAAATATCAAGCATTACAATTAAAGAACTCGCAGACCTCGCCTTCAGTACGGAATCAGTAGATCCTATAGACTGGGGCGAGCTTGCGATACGAGAAGAACAGGCCTACCTGTTAATGGCAAGTCATTTGATGGAACAATTTGGTAATGTAGAAGATGACGAAATAACAGAAAAATACTTGACATTGATGGCTACATGTGTTAAACTAACTGTAGAGAACTTTGTATTAAATTTAAAACTAGAAGGTAAACAATGAAAAGTAAATTTGACAACGTATGCGATCTTATTAATACTGCTAACGATCAAGTTGTGCAAGTAGAAATAGATAATTTTAGACTACATGAATCATTTGATGCATACGTAGCAACAAATAAAATTAAGATGCGTTGGACCGGAAGGGTTTATGTTGGAAACGCTCATGGTATGGAATTTACTACGAAAGGCCCAACTGAACACGTCTATAGGGAAGGACGTAGATAATGAAGTTGGCTGATGGTTTTGAGCAAGCATTTGTTGGAAGTTCAATAAGTGCGTTCAACCGAGAGCAAGTTGCAATATATGATTACGAAGAATGTATTGCTGTATTAATGAAAGACATGAGTGAAGAAGATGCAACTGAGCATTTTCAATACAATGTGATTGGAAGTTGGGTAGGAGAAGATACACCTATCTTTATTAACATGCATCGTATAAAATATGTAGATGATTACTTAGAAGAGTAGGAAATAAAAATGAATAAAGGATTAGACGGTCCATTAGTAAGTGCATTCGAAGCATCTACTGACGGAGTTATTATGCAAGAATTTATTACGTATCGAGTACGTGATGGTATGCTAGTTAAAGAAATAACTAAGCGACAATTTTCAGAGGACGGCAAAGACTATCACGATAGTAAATCTACAGTACCGTTAATTAGACAGGAGTCTGTGTAATGCCGTTAGTACCTATCGTAGTAGAAAAAGAAGCAAACGGCGAACGTAGTTACGACATATACAGTCGACTTATGAAAGACCGTATTATTATGCTTAATGGTCAAGTCGAAGATATTATGGCAAATATAATCGTAGCACAAATGTTATATTTAGAAAGCATTAATCCAGAAAAAGAAATTAATTTATATGTTAATTCACCAGGCGGTGGCGTAACAGCAGGATTAGCAATTTATGATGCTATGCAATTTATTAAATGTGATGTACGTACTATTGTAATGGGACAGGCATGTAGTATGGGCTCGTTCTTAGCACAAGCAGGAACGGCAGGTAAACGTAATGTGTTGCCAGAATCTCGTACAATGATTCATAGAGTAAGTTCGGGAACACGTGGCACAAGCGGTAGTGTGCATGTACAAGAATTACAGTTTGAAGATGCAATTAGATCAATGGAAGAGTCTAAAAAAATAAACAAACGTCTTACCGAACTGTATGTTAAGCATAACACAAAAGGCAAAACCTACGAAGAACTGTTTGAGACAATGAAGTTTGATACATTTCTTACTGCTGAAGAAGCAGTTGAATATGGACTTGCTGATAAAGTAGTGGAGAAAAGATAATGAACAAATATTTTACTGTAATTTTTTGGTCAATGTTATTAGTCGCAGGAGTATTAAGTTTTACTGCAACTACTCAACTTGAAAATAGACTTGAAAAAATAGACTCACAAATTGATCAAATGAATATTATGCTCAAGGACATGACAAAATGATTGAGCCAAAAGATCCAAGTAAGAAACATTTTTATATAAGTCTTATTAAAAGTGCAATAAGAATAGTAGCAGGTGGTATACTTGCTTATGCAGGCTACGAATTATGGGCCGCAAATGACTACACTGATATCGTAATTGCCTATTCAGGTTATTTAATGATGTTTTCAGGTATTGCATTTGTAATAGCAGAAGTATTAGGAATAGTGGAGGAACTGTAAATGAAGTTTAGCGAATTTAAAAAAAGGTTTGGTGAAGGTACAGATTTTGATTTGGACTACGGCAAACTAGTTATTATCGGATTGTGTATTTATATTGCAGTACAAGTATCATGAATCAAGTTAAAGATGCTGTTGCTAATCTAAAAGGCATACCTACAGAAAAGTTACTAGTAGAACAACTTCTCAACGAAACATTAGTAGTAACTTTTAACAAACTCGATGGTGATGAACGTATTATGACTTGCACAAAGTCAAATAATGTAATCCCTGAAGAGAGTCGTCCTAAAACAGACAAGCCAGCTAAAGAAGGTACTGTAACTGTTTGGGATTTAAATGCAAAAGGTTGGCGGTCGTTCAAATATGATCGTGTAACAAAAGTTGAAGGAGCAAAAAATGAAAGCATTATTATTAGCTAGTGCATTACTAGTAGTTGGGTTACCTGCATATGCAAGTGATTTAACTGTCAAGGATCATTATAAGACAGTAATTGACAGAGACCCTTATAAGGTTGAAGTTTGTTATGATGTTAATATTCCTGGAGATAAATCAGGAGATATGCTTAAAGGTGCAATCATCGGTGGTATCATTGGAAACAATGTAGGCGACATTAAAAACGGTGGTGCATTAGGTGCAGTTATTGGAGGCATGTTTGGACATAATAGTTCAGATGCGACAGGCGGTACTAAAAGGCAATGCCGAGCTGAAACTAGATATAAAGAAACTGTAAGAGAAATTTACAGTCATAGTATTGTTATGTTTTGGCATAATGGCAAGCAACACCGTGCAAGATTTAATAAACAATAAATAGCACGAAAGGGGAGGTATAATGATAGCAGGACTAATATTAGTATCAGCATTATTCTTTAACGACAATGCTGAGTTTATTGCAAAAGCAAATGAACAAATTGCAAAAGGAGCAGAATGGAAGTATGTAGGCTTACAGTCACGTGAACCAGGAACACTTGCAATACCGTTAGTTAGAGAAGATACTGGGGAAGAATCCATTATTTTTAAACTAAAAAATAATAAAGAGTAAATATAGACTTATACAGTGCCAGTACAAACCTTACTACTGGCACTTTAAAAAGAAAGCAATACATTGATACCTATTATAGATTTTAAAGCCCCTGACGTCCTTTCACAAATAGAAAATGCATATACTACTGTAGGTTTTGCAGTTTTTACAAACGCTCTAAGTAGTACAGAACAAACAGATATGAACTGTTGGTTTAATGAAATGAAAAGTTTCTTCGCACTAGATATGGAAACAAAAATGAAGTATCCATATGAAGGAGATACTAACTTAGGTTATTCGAAAGTAGGAGATGAAAACGTAGATCCTACAGCACCAAAAGACATGAAAGAAAGTTTTAATTATAATAATACAAGAATGGGTAATCATTTATGGCCTAAAGGATTACCTAGATTTAAATCAACTGCATTACAAAGTATTGACATTGCAGACAAACTTACACTACGTATTTTAGAAAAGTTTGATCAAGTGTTAGATACTGAAGATACATTAGTTAATGCACACTTAACACCATTCAATACAACAAGAGTTATCCACTATCCTGCATTTACAGGAGAGTTGGAAGATAGACAAATGAGAATAGGAGAGCATAGTGACTATGGAACTATTACACTACTTTGGCAAATCAATGACGTTCCAGGACTACAAGTACAGGACCTTAAAGGCACATGGCATGCAGTACCATATGCTAACGATGGGGTTGTTGTAAATATTGGGGACTTGCTACAGCGTTGGACAAACGATTATTTTAAAAGCACAAAGCATAGAGTTGTGAACAGCCATATCGATCAAACTCGATATAGTATGCCACACTTTGTAGACCCAACACCAGGTACTGTGGTTCATAACCTGCGTGATGAGGAAGCTAAGTATGAACCAATTGAAAGCAAAGAGTACCTAATGTGGAGATTATCTCAAAGCTATTAGGTATCAATATCTCGGGTGAAGCATTAAGTTAAAGAACACCCACTAATGAAAAGGAAAACTAATGAAACTATTAAGACTATTAGCAGTAGGACTGTTAATGACCATTGGAGCATTTGCACACGCAGACGAACCAAAAGACAAAGTTAAAGTTGGCTTTGTATACGTCGGACCAACTGGAGATCACGGTTGGACTTACCGACATGACATCGGACGTCAACAAGTAGAAGAAGCATTCGGCGATCGTGTTGAAACGAAGTTTGTTGAAAGTGTAGGAGAAGGACCAGACGCAGAACGAGTAATGCGAGCAATGGCATTGCAAGGTATGGATATTATTTTTGCAACATCGTTTGGTTACATGGATCCTATGATAAATGTTGCCAAGGAGTTTCCAAATACAAAGTTTGAACATGCAACAGGGTATAAGACTGCACCAAACATGGCAAACTACGGACTACGGTTGTATCAAGCAAGACACGTACAAGGTGTAATTGCTGGGTTGATGACTAAAACAGATAAAATCTGTTACATTGGAGCGTTTCCAATTCCAGAAGTTATCCGTGAAATCAATACGTTTTATTTAGGTGCAAAGTCTATGAATCCTAAAGTAGACATTGATGTTGTATGGGTTAACACATGGTATGATCCAGGTAAAGAATCAGATGCGGCCAAAGCATTACTATCACAAGGTTGTGATATCTTAGCACAGCATACTGACTCGCCATCGCCAATGCAAGCGGCAGAAGGTTTAGGCAAGCACGGATTTGGTCAAGCAAGTGATCAAATTGTATTTGCTCCTAAAGCACAGTTGACAGCAACTATTGACAACTGGGGTCCTTACTATATTGAAAAGGTAAGACAGGTACTAGAAGGCACATGGACAACTGGTTGTGATGGACCAGATGGTTGTTACTTTGGACACATGAACGATGGTTCAGTTCAAATGGCTCCATTTACTAATATGCCAGATGATGTTAGAGCAAAAGCACAAGAAGTAAAAGATGCTATTACGGCTGGCACTTACTTTGGCTTTACTGGTCCTATCAATAAGCAAGACGGGACACCGTGGCTTGCTGATGGCGAAGTAGCAACTAGGAAGCAACTAGACTCAATGATGTTTTACGTTGAAGGTATCGATAGTCGATTCCCAGGCTAATATTTTAAAATTACTAAAGTGAAGCCGGTGTTGTGTTGGCTTCACTAATTAAAGGTAGATAGATGATTAAGCAATATATTAAGAGTTATAAAGATTTTCCAATCGCTGGTGTAGACTATAAAGATACCGCAAGTTTATGTGCATCAGTAGATGGATTTCAAGTAGCCAATGATGCACTATACTCTGAATTATTACAGTATATGCCAGTAGATAAAATTATTGGTATTGATGCTAGAGGATTTATATTTGCAAGTGTTCTTGCATATCGTACTGATACTCCATTGGTGCTTGCCCGTAAAGTAGGCAAACTTCCAGGTAAAACTGTTACTAGAGAATATGGATTAGAGTACGGAAGAGCGGCCTTAGAGATACAAGAAGATGCTATTAAGCAGGATGATAGAGTGTTAATTATAGATGACCTAGTAGCTACAGGTGGAACTATTAATGCAGTAATAGATATAATAGATGAGATGAAGGCACATACAGTATGTGTTGCTAGTTTAATAGATTTAACTTTTTTACCTGGTAGTGATAATATAAGAAAAAGAGATATTCCATTTTATGCAGTTACATCTTATTAAAAGGTTGACAACGATAAATAAACATAGTATATTATTAGTATAGTAAATAACAAGAAGATAACAGTGATCATGAACATACAACAAAAATTATATTGGTGCCCAGGAATGGGGTATGTCTTGATGTAACTTTGAAGAAAAAGTTATTTTTGATACGCCCCTAGCATTAATTTGTTAGGGGCTTTTTTATGGGTGTGGTGTAATGGTAACACGGCTGATTCCAAACCAGCAACTGAGGGTTCGATTCCTTCCACCTGTGCCAAAACTGGTTGACATCTGCTGTAATTGTGTTATAATATATATATTAATTAGGCAAACAATACAGAGGCACACAATGAAAAAGATACTATTAGGTTTAGCATTTGCAACACTAACAGCAACTTCCGTACAAGCAGTTGAATGGAGAGCAAGTTGTAATAGCGATTATAGCAATCCTAGTAAGGGCACATACATTTTCCATGTTAAAAAAGGTGAAGTAGGCGGTTGTGATACTGACAGTGTCCACCAAGACTATGGGTGGACTAAATTTGACTGGTCCGAACGTGCAGAGGTTAAAACAAAAAGAAATGATTTGTGGGGTAAATGGGAATGGAGTGCAACTATTGATATTGATCGTAACTGTATTCCGGCACATAGAAATACATTATTTCAACTTCATTCAGGTGGTTGGCTTAAAAGTCCTCCTAGTTGGTTAGGAATAGACCGTTATAATAGATTTAGAACTAATAAGAACAGGCAAGATACAGCCGGTCCAGTACCAGATGGTCCTTTTAAACTTACCGCAATAGTTAATTCTACAAGCGAACAAGTGGATGTTGATTATTTTGTAAATGATAAATTCTTAATTTCTACTCATAGAAAAATTGAAAAATCATATAACCAAATGTATTTTAAATTTGGAGTGTATCGAATAAAGTCTAATTGTGACATCACACAAACATATACTAATGTAAAACTTAAGAGGGTAAAATGAAAACACAACCACAAGAAATAATAGCAAAATTAGAAGCAGACAATAGCCGACTTGCTAAAGAGGCTGTTATACTAGAAGCAATGCAAGAAGGACTAGATGAATTCTTTGAAGGTGTTCGAATGGCACTTGATCCACTTGTTACTTTTGGAGTGAAGCAAGTTCCTGAAGCAACTATAGACGGACAAGGTCTTGCTTGGCCAGTGTTTAAGGAACTAGCACGTAAACTTATTGATCGTAGTCTTACAGGCCATGCGGCACGTGATGCAATCATTCTTTGTAAAGATACTGCAACAGTTGAACAATGGAATATGTTCTACCGACGTATTCTTATCAAGGATTTAAGATGTGGATGTAGTGAAAAAACTGTAAACAAAGTAGCTAAACAGTTCCCGCAATACATCATTCCTACATTTACTTGTAGTCTTGCACATGACTCAGCTAACCACGAAAAGAAAATGATAGGCGAAAAGCAAATTGAAATTAAACTTGATGGTGTTCGTGTACTAACTATTATACGTGGAGACAAGGTAGAAATGTTTAGCCGTAACGGTAAGCAGTTTCACAACTTTGGACATATCATTTCAGAAATCGAAGAAGTTATAAAAGACAATCCTGCTCCATACGATCTAGTATTAGATGGAGAAGTAATGAGTGCAAACTTCCAAGATCTTATGAAGCAAGTACATAGGAAGGACGGTAAACAATCAACAGATGCAGTATTGCATTTATTTGATATGTGTCCTTTAACAAACTTTAAAGAAGGTGTCTGGGATAAGCCACAGTCTTTTAGAAGTGCGGCAACTAAGGCTTGGGTAGAGCAACATACAAGCGTTTTAAAACATGTACAAGCGTTAGATTGGGAGAATGTGGATCTAAGCACCACAAAAGGACAAACCCGCTTTGTAGAACTAAATAAGCAAGCTGTAAACGGCGGATATGAAGGTGTAATGATAAAAGACATTAATGCACCGTACGAATGCAAACGTACACACTCGTGGTTAAAAGCTAAACCATTTATTGAAATTACACTAACTGTTGTTGATGTCGAGGAAGGCACCGGACGCAACAAAGGAAGACTAGGTGCCGTAATAGTAGAAGGAGAAGACGATGGATACACTTATAGCCTTAACTGTGGGAGTGGTTTCACTGACAGTCAACGTGATCAGTTCTGGACTAACCGTGCTAGTCTCATTGGTGACTTAATTGAGATTAGGGCTGATGCTAGAACAAAGTCTAAAGACTCTGAAACGTATAGTCTTAGGTTCCCAAGATTTAAATGTTTCAGAGGCTTCGAAGCAGGAGAAAAAATTTAATCCACGTACCCGTAAAGATGGAGAGAAAATGACCGACGTTGAAAAAATGGACGAAGGTTATAAAGGTAACACATATACCATCAACGGAATAGATGGTGATTTTTAATAGGAAGATAACATGTACAAGGTAACAGCCTATTTCAAAGATGGCAAGATATCAAGAATGTTTGCAGACATTTATGATGCCATTGATTATAAAGATAGTGCCGATGCACACTACCCAATAAAAACAACATTAGATAAAGGAGTATTTTCTATGAGAGAATGGGTTTACGATAGTTGGAATAGTGTAATGGATTTAGATCATAATCCATTAAAGAATATTCCTAGTTTACAAGTAAGACATTTAGTCATGCAAGTACTTGCATGGATGTGGTGTATAACCTTTGCTAACTTGGTAGGCAGTTATGTGGTATTTGGATTTAGTGCTATAGCACACGTAATTCTTTTAGGCGCGATTGTTTTGACTGTAGGAACGTTTGAAACTGCTAAAAGAAAACCACAAGTATTTGAATTTAGAAAAGGATATCACTCATACGGACGAGGTAGAGGATTTACTATATTCCGAGATGATAAAGGTATTGCACATAAAGTTCCTTTAGACAAAGGTGACCCCGGCGGAGAACATGAATAACATCCAGTTCACATGCTCAGATGACATAGTTCTAAAAAATTATCCAGTTATACCAGCAAAGAAGATGTTGCCTGATTGGTTTAAAACTGTGTCAACTGAGACAAGGTTACACATTGCAGGCAATACTATTCCTACAATTAAGCAGTGTATGCCTGTTATGGACATTCTTACTAGCGGATATATAATTGTTAATCCTTATGATCTAACACTATTTCCAAAAGACGAGCCAGGAAATTATGAGGGCATTATTTCTCATTCACATGTTAATTATCAACCGACAACTCATCATCATAAAATGTGTCCTGTCCGTATTGACGATAATAAAAAACATTGGGTTAAAATAAAGCACCCTTGGACAGTAATTACTCCAGAAGGATATAGTTGTTTATTTTTACAACCTTTTTACAATTTTAACCACGACCTTAGTTTATTCCCTGCAATAGTAGATACAGACAAGCACGACTTGCCTGTACAGTTTCCAGGGTACTCAATGCAATCTAAAAGCATCACATTAAAACAAGGTGAACCTTTAATGCAAGTTATTCCTTTTAAACGAGACGAATGGAATATGGAATTAGGATTTAAAGAATCAGCTTCTAAACTAGAAGGTGGATATCAGTATAAAGACTTGTTTCATACGAAAAAGAAATTTACATAGCCAAAAAGGCTTGACTTTCTAATCATACGACTATATACTAATTAAAACAGTTAGGAGAACATCATGGCTAGAGTAAACAAAATTACTGGAAGAGCAGTTAAGAAAAAAACACCACGCGGCGCTCCACGTATTCGAAGAGGTGGTAAACTTGCTGATCCTAGTTGGGAAGGTTGGGAAGATTGGTCAGGGGAAAAGTATCATCGTTTTGCTCAAGCTACTAGAGATTTCTATTATCAAAACTTTAAGCCAGTAGACTTATATCCGTTTACATGGCAGTGGATGGAAAAGAATAGTTATACAAAGACACAAATTAGACAAGCTAAGGCTGCCCCTAATTATGCATTAAGTGTAACAGCCGCAATTACTGCAAAGATGTTAATATGCGGAATGCCTCTTTACAACAAGAAACAAGATGAGTACTGGCAGACATTACCAGGTACAATGGGTGAAACTGCCCCTGCAGATCAGTTTCTTAAAAAACGTATTGAAAATTGTATTGAACAAGGTAGTAAAATAGTAGACGAAAAGCAACAAGAAGAAAACGCTAATGCTAATGTTTATACTCCTACTATACAAGAACGCATTAGAGATCAAGCACAAGTACAAGCAGAAAAAATTGAAGATTGGCTTGAAGGATTTGTTTCTGATAAAAAAACATTTAATCCTAAAGGGTTTGATTTTAAAAAGCACTTTAGTGATACCGGAGTTACACAAGCACATGCACGTAAGCTAAAAGGATTTTATGCAAATGAGCTAGATGACTTTAAAGAACTTGAAAGATTTCCTACAGCTGGCCAGTTAAAGAAAATGGACGAACACACACAAGATATGTGGGCACAACTTAAAGAAGGCTATGCACATCTTAAAAAAGCAGATATCAAAAATTATACTATTGCTATTGAAGAGCTATTGCTTGCATTAGACTTTGTTATTGATAGTGCAAAAGTAAACAGAAAGCCTCGTAAGAGTAAACCTAAGAGTGCTGAAAAACTTGTAGAAAAGTTAAAATATTTGAAAGTTCATAGCAAGTACAAACTAGCAAGTATAAATCCTGCAGATGTAATCGGGGCAAGCGAGCTTTGGGTATTTAATATTAAGACACGTAAACTAGGAAAATATACCGCAAAGAACATTGATCCGAAAGGAATGATGAGAGAAGGTAGTGGACTTAGTGTTAAAGGTACTACAGTTATAGGCTATGATGATAAAATGAGTATACAAAAAACATTACGTAAGCCAGATGATCAACTCAAAGATTTTAAGGCGGCAGGCAAGGTAAAGTTACGTACAATCTTAGATGATATTCCGACTACTGATACTAAGCTCAACGGACGTTGTAACCCTGACACAATACTTCTAAAGGTAAGTTGATAAATACTTACATGAGTGATATAAATCAGAAAATAGTAGACATGAAGAACGGTTTACTAGCCGTTTCAAGTGCAGTAGAAGCAATATCATCGAAAGATGCACCAATGCCCGTTTGGGGATCTATACAAGGAACCCCTACTACATTACAAGGGTATGGTATTACTAATGCTTTTGACGGAGATTACACAGAATTATATAACGTTCCGGAACAGTTTTCAGGTTCATATAATGACTTAACCGATCAACCTTCACCTCTTAAAGCACATATTAATGATCGTGAACTAAGTGGAGATAAAATTCACGGAGGTATGATTACACTATTTAAGAGTATGGGTATTACTGATACTGCTAAAGAAACACAGCTACTAGTAGATGATGATGGTATTACTATTGATAATATTGATACTCAAACTATTAGTGCTCATACAGTAACAGGTGATTTAGAAGTACAAGGAAAACTAACTGTTGAAAAGTTAGATGTTAAAGAACTATCTGTAGATGTTAGAAACGAAAGAAATTCTAGTTTAGAGTTTATACCTAATACAGGAGAAACTGTAGCAGGTAAAGGATTATTTTGGAGAGATACCGGTGCTCCTACTAAACAATTTGTATGGCATACTAATCCAGATAGACTATTTTCAACAGAAAGTATTGACTTAGCTAACGGCAAGCATATTAGTATGGGAACTACGCCAGTAATTACACACGATTCGTTAGGTGTAGGAATTGTTAACTCAAGTTTACAAAACTTAGGAGTATTAAATAATTTAGAAGTAAATGGTGACGTTACCATAGATCAATATATATTTTGGGAAAGTTCAAG
>Ga0209634_1000683_pt1 | contig 25946 bp, 23 predicted proteins | sample LinPmetageLP40_FD_184043 | JGI IMG/M metagenome (GOLD analysis project Ga0209634, IMG submission 184043) | Marine viral communities from the Pacific Ocean - LP-40 (SPAdes) (version 2) | ecosystem: Environmental > Aquatic > Marine > Oceanic | place: Pacific Ocean | collected 2010-08-26 | reverse complement strand
ACAGCTTTAGCTAATGCTTCTTGTTGAAGTCTGTTCATAGCCGTAAATTCAGCTGCGGATCCTGCTTGTTTTGCAATTTCCTCTGCTACGGTTGCTAAGTCATTATTTAAAGCTGCTTGTCTTGCTTTTTCTAAATTAATATTTTTACCTAATAATAATTCAGCTTCTAACTCAGCCCCTATAGACTGTTCAAAATTCATTAAACTACCTGCTATACCATCTACCTTTGATAGTTCCATACCAAATTGCTTAGCAGTTTGTACTGCTTTTGCTAATTCAACAGGATTATTACCCATGCTTAATTGTATACTACTAGATAATTTTGCTACTTCTTGTAAAATTGATTTTTCTGTAATTGCTGTTTTATTAGCAGCATTCATAGCTACAGATTGACCCATTACATTAGCGGCTATTTCCTTTGATGTTTTACCTGTTAGTAAACCAAGTTTAGCAATTTCTCCACTTGTTTCGGCGCTTAATCCTAGTTGATTAGTTAACTCCGTTTGAGTTTGGAGCATTTCAGCAGTAAACATTGCATTAGTTCCAAGGGCTGCTGATAATTGTATTTGAGAGTTTGCAATACCTTCAGTAGTAACAAATATATTATTTGAATCTTGTGCAATTTGAGAGAACTGTTGATTCATCCCAGCAGCTTCATGGAAGCTTATTCCTAAGTTTTTTGCAACTTTTTCTGTTGTGGCATCTAAGGATAGAAAGGCATCAACTACAAAACCTATAGCAAGTTCCATTAACCTCATTGGGGTTACTGTATCTTTTAGATTTAATTTCAGTAGTTTTGATGCTGTGCCCGATTTATCAAGTTTATCTAATAGGTTAGCACCTCCTTCTCCAAGTAAAGTTAATAAAGATTTTTGTTTTTGTTTTTCTATATTTGATAGAGATAGGGTATTAAGAGTGTCTTCTTGTACAGAAAATTGAGATTGAAGTTGAATAATATTCTCTTTATTTATTTTTATACCATTTGCTGTAAGAATATTTGCTTGGCGTGCAATTGTTTTTTTCCTAGTTGCAATTTTTTCTAATTCTTTTTGTATTTTTACTTCAACATTAACACCTTTACTTATTTGATCTTGGAGTTTTGTTATCTCTTTTAAAGAATTAGCATTTTGAATTATAGCATTATTAAGGTTTGTAGAAAATTTATTACTTAATTCTTTAGTTTGTTTACTAGCACCTTCTAATTGACCTGTAACTTCATTTTTTATTTTTTGACCTATTGAAAGAAAGGCATCTTCTAAATACCCTAATTCTTCATTGAGGGCTTTAGCTGATAATTTTGCTTCTTCAATTTCCTTAAGACTCGCCATTATAATTAGATTTTATTATAAATATGAAAAAGAGTAACTATTTGTAGCTACTCTTTCCTTCATATGCTTTAGAAGCTTGTTTAAATTGGGGGGCATTTACTTTACCTTCTGAATTTACTAATGAAGTTTTACCAGCAGACATTTCATTTTTTTCTGCTGCTGCTTTTGCAGTATAAAAATCATTTATTTCTTTAAAAGTAAATTTACGCAACCATATAGGCATATTGTAAATGGTAATATAATCGTATCCACCTTTACCATGAAATATTATTTCATGAATTTGTTTAAATATATTTAATCTAACTTGAGGAGCTGTCTCCAAAGTCAGGCCAAAAAAAGTTTAGTCCAATAGGGACTGTTACCTCCTCTCCTCCATCTAGAATAACATTAAGATCTACATCAGGTGATGTTTCAACTATATGTTTTCTAAAGGCTCTAGCATCACGTGCTAAAAAATAGGTGTCTACAAATTCTCTAATATCTTTAATTTCAGTTTCTCCATTAACAGAGGTTAATACATACTTTAATCTAGTAGAAGCATCAGGAGATGAGTTTTTATTAAGTTTTTTAAGCCCCTTTAGTTCTCTTTCAATTTTAATTTCATCATGACCCGTTAACAATTTATATGTAATCTTTGTATCACTATGGGGTAGAGTAAAAGCAAATTCATTTTTACCTTCAATCATAGTAGAACTGTCAAATTCTTTATTTTCTAACTCTGAAAGGTCAATTGTTTCTGTTCTTCCGTTAACTGTTGTTTTATAATCAGATCCATATCCTAAAATACGAGTAGCAATTAAAATTGCGTTTTTATCACCCACAATTAGATCTTTTAAATCTATTTTAGAAATAATTACAGATTCTAATAATTTATCAAGTACATTACCTTTTTCAATATATGCTTGGTTTGAAAGAATATCTTCTTCCTTCGCTGTCATATATTTAATTTCTACTTTACCGCTTGATAGGGGATTGTCTTTTGGGTATACTAAACCTTTTGATGGTAGTTCTATTTCTTCTGTTGGGAATTTAAATTCAGCCATAATCTTTATTTGGTTAAAACGTTTTTATCAGTTATACATATGTAAAATACAAAAAAGCTTGACCGAAGCCAAGCTATTTTGCAAATTAGGGGTGAGTAAAATTTTTAGAAATTTAATACACAGTAATCTGGTTGGACTGTCATTGTAATTTCTTGAGCAGCATTTTCAGTATCCCAGTTATAATCTCCAAATGAAGCTTCTGTAATCATTGCTCCTTTGATAATCCATTCTGAAACGATATCACCTACAGGTCCTAGTACATTGATTGTAAGATCTTTCTTATAGAAATCACTATAACCATCTCTACCAGTTACTGATTCATGGTGTAATCTAACCCATTCCATTACTGATTGTGCACCAGATGGAGTAATTGGATCAAATAATGTAAATTGAATTGTTCCCCAAGTTGTTTTACCTTTCACAAAACGTTGAACGTTAATATGGTTTAAAGGTACTGTTCCTTGAGATACAGTTACGGCTCCTACACCTTTCATGATGTATGCTGGGAATCCATCTACAAAAGCTATAAATCTGTTCTTTTGTTTTGGCTCGAAAGCTGTGAAAAATATTTCGTTTGGGTTTAATACTGCCATTTTATATGTTTATTTTATTATAAATATTCGGTTTTCTTTTTTTTATGCTGGGAATGTTGCTCCAGTTGGTAATACATTGAAATCAAGTATAATAAATTCAGCTGTTTTAGTTGGTTGTAAGAAAATCTGACCGATTAACTCATTTCTATCTATTACATCCGGTGTATTATTTGTTTCATCCATTACTACTTTAAAGGCATACAATCCTTGTCTTTGTTGAACACTTTCTAAATATGGATTTACTTGTGTTAAGAAATTATTTCTTGTAGCAATTGTATTTGCTTCAAATACTAAGTTATCAGCAATTTGAGAAATATAATCTTTAAGTGTTATTAACAATCTACGCACATTTACTCTATCTAAAGCAGTTGCTGCTTTTTGTAATGTTTTCTGTCCGAATACTACAACTCCTTGTTGTGGGAATGTAGCAATTGGGTTAACATTACCTTCATATAAAGTATCTCTATTTGCCGATGTTAATTTTCTTTCAGCTCTTACTACTGAACCCATTCCACCTCTTGTAATACCTGCTGGTGCAAACCATGGATCACTTGAAGCATCTGTAAATGCATATACTCCTGGGATCATTGTTGAAGCTGGAACATAAACTAGTAATCCAGTACTTGGATCAACAGTTTGTAACCAAGGCCAATATGCCGCTGCATAACTAGAATCTAGTGATGCTGCATTTTGTAATACAGTGTTAATTGCTGTATTATAAGGAACTAAATCCATTATATAAATAGCATCACCTCTTGAAATAGTATTGTTTTTAATTAAATTACACTGAGTAGCATAATTTGAAAAATATAAACCTGGTGCCGAAATTACATTATATTGGAAATCATCTTGATTAGCTAATAAATTAATAGCATTTGTATAATCTGTTCCAATTAAACCTTGAGTATTTGTTCCATCGATTTTATCATAGAAACGGTTAAATGATGTAGAATTAAGATTTGAACCTACTGCTTGATCAAAAGAACCTGAAGTTATTTGTGGTAAAGATGATGTAAATTCATTTTTTGCTACTCCATTATTTTGGAAATATTTAGGAGTATTAAATTTTACTTCTTTTACTCTTACGTAATTAGAAACATTTGGATAAGAACCAGATTCTTGTAAATATGTTCCAGAACCATCTGCTGCAACTACTACGTTAGAAGTAATATCACCAATTGCTCTTGAAATATAATTTGGAGAAAAAGGATCTAATGAAATGTTATTAAATGATTCTAATATTACTTTTTGATTATTATTATCATTACCACGTCTAATAAGTAGTGAAAACACACCTGAAGCTGTATTTACACTTGCAATTTCCCATCTAATATTGTCTGCTGAACCTAATGCAAGTGCTCCACCTGATAATTCTGTCCCCGCTGAATCTGCTCCTGCAGGGGTTGTATTATTCATGATTATTCCTTCGGAAAGTGTTTCTAATATAAAAGTATTTGCATTTTCTATTTCTGAGTCTAATAAAGTGTGAGATGCTTCTAGCGATCCAGCACCTAAGTCTCCTGCAGTTATTGTAATTGCACCACCTGCTACATATCCTGATCCTTCTGTTGTAACTGAAACTGTTCCTACTTTTGAACCTACATTAATTCCTGCTAGTTGAATAACTATATCTCCCCCTGTTCCTCCAGAACCTAATTGAGGATCAGCTTGTAAAGTTGCTCCTGGTATTGTAATGATTGAATCAACAGCGTATCCTGTACTTGCACCTACTGCTAAAGTAACACCTACTACTACTCCACCTGCTGCATCTGTAGTAATTACAGCTGTACCACCTGAAGCACCAGCTGTATCAACCATACCTGCAGTTATTGTAATAGGATTTGAAGATACACTATTTGCATATGCACCGGATGCAACTCCAGCACCTGTTGGTACTGCTGTTGTTGAAACTACTAACAAACCACTTGCTACTGTTGTTACAGTTGCTTTTGCACCTGAGCCTACACCGTTTAAAGCAACGTTAGCATATGTACTTATTGTATCACCAGTATTTGTACCACCAGTCCAAGGAGTTAAACCTCCTACTAACCCACCATCTCCTGTTTCAACATTGTTTTCAATATTGGTTGATAGAGCAGGTGAAAAAGAACCGCTTGTTACTCTTGTTACTAATAAAGAACTACCTCCACTTGAAAAATAGTTATCTGCTGCTATTGAAGTTAAATAAGTATAATCTGTAGATCCACTTTCTAATGCTCCTCCAAAAAGAGCATTAAATGAACTAAATGAACTAACATAGGTTGGTTTTTCAACCGGACCTTTTACGGTTGGGCCTATTATAGCCGCACCTCTTACTAATGGTTGAGCCGTAACAAGTGATTGATCGTTTTCTCTTGCTAATACTCCTGGAGATATTAATGTTTCTGCCATCTTATTTTTATTATTTTAATAATTGTTTTATTATAAATATTAAAGAAGGACTCAAAAACTTATTCTGGGGTAATAAATTCCCCTGTTTCTAAATCTATATTTCCTTCTCCATACTTTTTTTGAAGTTCTTTAGCTGTTTTATTTGATTTTTCTTGTAAATCTGCTAAACCATCCAAAATTGAAGCTCTTTGACCTTCTAAAAATGCTTTTTGGATATCAACTTGTCCTAAGTCAAAAGTAATTGCATTTTGGTTTTTTTGATATTCTCTAAGAATTGTTAATTCTTCTTCTGATAATTTAATTTTTTTACTCATTGTATTTGTTATTTATAAATATTAATTAATTTTTACTCCACTAAATCTATTTTTTGATAAATTGATTTTTTATATTTTTCTGTAAAATCTATGTATTCATTATCTATCATAAATCCTATTTTTTTAACTTCAGGCAAATCTATTAGTTCATTTTTTCCTTTTTCTATAAAAGTATACTCATCATTAACCACCAACTTTAAATTTGAAATATTAATATCATAAACTAAAACCCCAGGAACCCCATTATTTATAATAGTATTATGAGTGTTATTATTTTGAAAAAATATTTTAAATTTATCAGTATTACTATAATTAAACATAGTACTAAAATTATCAAAATTAATTAAATCCCCTACAGCCTCTGGGTAAATAGTATGGGAAAAGTTAGTTATTAAATGTTCCCAATAATTTTCAGCTGATTTGAATTTGCCTTCTTTTTTCCATGGAAGGGTATCACACATATAATGTTTTTTATTAATTATAGGTAATAGAGATTTAAGGTTTTTTCTATTTAAAATATTAAGCATAAAGCTTGGGTATCTAGGTTTAGACTCATAAGCAGGTTGAACCGTAGAAGTTAAAAATGGAACAGGATTATTTAACATTTCAATTATTGAATCTGTTAATTGAATATCATAATTTATAAAACTGAAGTAATCATAATCTAAAGATAAACCTAAATTACCACCTAGTAATATTTGATTAAAGGCAGTCCAACCATAGTCAGGATATATAGTTTGTAAACGATAATTAATACCACCCAATATTTTTTTCCAAAAAACCATTCCCCTTTCAGGCCAATTAATTATGGGATTACTTTTATCATATATAAAATATTCTACTGATTCCTGTATGTGTAAAGGGGTAGGTATATGGGATAATAATAAAATATCAAAGTTATTAAATTTTAATTTTTTAATATTGTCTTCTAATATTTCCTTTTTTTCTTTAGTATCACAATGAGAAAGAATTAGTACTAAATTATTTTTCATAACATTTTATATAATTATTTTTGTCTTTTTTTTTATTGTACTTCTCTATATATTCATGTTCTATGTAATTAATAGTACTATCACTACTTTTAAACCAGTCACCATTATTAGTTAGTAACTGATCAATAATAGGTATTTCCGACGTGTACAATGTAAGTAAACTATTTTTAGTATCCAAAATATTTTGGTCTAATTTTTGTTGGGATTTACCAAACACATAAAAATCATTAGTAATATTAAGTACAGTATCAAATACTTGTTTGTGTTGTGGGTGACCATATTCACCTATAGGATTATGAGTAACTATTTTTTCCCATTTTCTACTCATTAAAATATTTTCTAAATCAAATTGTTGAGTAGGATATAATGTATCTTCATAATCAAACATCTCCCAAGAACCTACATTTAATTTTTTCATTACCTGTTCAAATTCTTTATTTCTAATATTATTGGATTTATTAGTAAGACAAATAACTTTATATTCTGGACCATGTTTTATCAATTCGGCACCACCAAATATTAATTCATCATCTGGATGGGCAACTATCATTAATTTTTTTAGTTGATAATCCTGGAATGCTTTGTTTAACATATTGGCATTTTTAGGTGTAACTGATGGGTCAGGCCCATGGATAAAATAAGGTTCTAATGTAACTGTATTATACATTACATCAAATCCTTTTTTTAAAAAATAAGAGTTAACTACAGTATCTTCCTCCGGGGTATAATAATTATTCCAAGTAACAGGTAAGTTTTCTTTTTTATTTTCTTCCCATAATATATTATTAGCTACTCTTTCTTCTGAGAAAGCATTATCATCTGTAAAGATTTTAACTGAGTATTGGTTTAATTCTTTGTTCCATTCTAAACATTTTTCAAAAAATGATTTACTATCTTTATTGTAAAAATAAAACCCAGTTGCTATTAATTTATTATTAGGGTTTCTGTTTATACCTTTTATTGAAGCTAATTCATTACCATATCTACCCTCTAACCTTACACCATTATGTTGTCTCCATTGAGCTATATCCGGGTTAAAATATCGCATAAATAAAGGATAATCTTTTAAAAAAGGTAAATAATGTAGTGAAGAATCTATATTTTCAGTTGCAAAGGCATCCCCATCTATCCAAGCAAAATTACTAAAGTTTTCATTTAATGAATCTAAACTTGCTAAGTATTTAGCAAAGTAAATAGAATAATCTTTACTAAATAGGTCTGGTTCATGTGTAGATTTTGACGTAGGTTTAGGTATATAATCAATTCTTTTATTAGTTACATTAGGTAAATCAATTGTAGAATCACAATTAAAACTATACACTATAAGATTGTATTTAGAATACTTTAGTAAACTTTTAGCTAATATTTTTACCATAGATAAGTAGCTTTCATTTCCACCTGTTATCCATGTAAATTTATTCTTTTTATTCATTTAATAAATTTAAAACTTTATTATATACTTGATCTACTGTTATTGATTTCTGACAAATATGTTGGTCTTTGGTTCCTTTATTTTTAGGACACCAATCCCAATCACCAGCATCAAAAGTATAATCTTTACTTACCCAACAATTATTACATACAGAATTATTTTCGATTTTAGTTAAATAACTAGTAAATTCATAACCATAGGGGATAAAATTATTAATCATTACTGTTTCTTTATTTAAAGCCCAATTAACCCAAGATAAACCTGATCCTAATCCTATAAATAAATCTGCATGATGTAAATAATTAAATGTTTTATCCCAATTTAATTTTTGTTTATTAATTATATTAGTTCCTTTAAATCCTTCATAAGATAAATTAACTATTTTATATCCTTTTTTGTGTAATTTTTTTGCTAGTTCTCTCCAATTTTGGTAAGGCCATTCTTTTAAACCTGCTGTTGATTTAGGTCCTATACAAATATATTTTCCTTTTATAGGTCTTTTACCTGGGGTAAAATTAACACCTTTGTTAATTTCTTTATATGGTAAACCTAATATATCTGTAATAGTCTGAATTAAGGGGATAGTATTAGGTGAGTTTGGGTTTTTAAAACCTTCATCCCATTTTTCATTGTTTTTAAACCATCCTATCGTATAATGAGCATAAGCTTCAAAGGGGCTATTGGGTTGTATAAACCTAATACTTTTATATGCTTCCAAATTTTCAAACCACTCATTGTGAAAAGTTGAAGCTATTATTTTACATTTATGTTTTTTTTGAAATTCTAAAATTTGGGGTACCCATGCTAAAGTATCACCTACTGATTTTGAGTCTAATGATATTTTAACAACGTTATTTTTTAAATTTAATTTATGTACTATTTCCCCATTAATTTTAATAATCCAAGGGACATAATATTGTTTATTACACGTAATCCACATATTATTTGTAATAGTAGAAGAATGAATAACTTTATTATTTCGTGAATCAATAAACTCTACAAAATATTTTTTATTTTTAGAACCATAAGTTTGAACTTTAGGTCCTTCATTAAAACTTATTTCTACTTTACTTTCAGGAAGATTATTATATAATTTATCAATTTCTATACTCGCTAGTTTTGCAGCTCTTTCCCAAGTAAATTTATCTCTTATTTCTTTAGATTCTTTTAATGCTTGTTTTTTATGTTTATCATAATTTTTATAAGCATCCCTCATTACTTTTTTTAAGTCTTCATAATCAGGAGTATAAAATTCACCTGTCATATCAGATTGAGAGAATGTACTATATTCACCCATTATAGCAGGTTTTTTACCTGTTATTTTAACGGGTAACCCTTTACCTTCTGCAAATTGTAATTGAGCACTACAGTTAGAATAAATAGAAGGTGTACCACATGCCATTGCTTCTATTAAGGGTAAATTCCAACCCTCAGAACGTGCACATGATAAAAACACATGACCCTTTTGTAAATATTTTACATAGTCTTCTCTAGAGGGAAAATGTTTGATTTTTAATCTAGGATCTAAAAGTTTATAATGTTTTAATCTATTTTCAGTAGTCTCTAATTTATCCTTTGCAAATCTATTGTCTATAGATAAAACTAAATCTATGGGTTCATCTTCTCCAAATTCTTCTAAAAACGCCTCTATTATTTCTTTAGTAGATTTTCTATAATCCCATCTACCAAAATGGACAAATTTAAACCTACCATCATCATATTCAGATAAAGTTACATCAGGGTTCGGGTGAAAAATATTTGAATCAACTGCTTCTGGTATTACTTTTATTTTATCTTCAGGCATTCCTTGCTCTATATTGCATTGTTTTTGCCATTCTGATGGTACCCATAATTGGTCATATTCTTTTAATTTATCAAAGAAATAATCAGGGTATCGTGTTGTTTCCCATACTGTGTATCCTATTTTTGGACCTTTATAGTTTTGATAAAAATAATGGTGATTTACTTCAGCTAAAATTATATTAAGATCAGGGGTAAAAACATTTGGGTAATTTTGATAAATTGGAAAATCATTTAATTGATGTTCATTATTAAAATATGTTTGTTGATCTAGAAAAATTTTATCAGAAGTTGTTAAATATTCTTCTTTATTAAAGGGTTCGTCTTCTAAACCTTTCCAATGTTTACCAACAGTAAAATTTCTAACTTTTATTTTATATGTTTTAGATATTTCTCTAAAAAAATCTCTAGTATGATTATTAAATCCTGTTGTTCCTATATAACAACTATGGAGATATAATTTTGGTTTTTTATCTAACATTTTTATAGGTTTAAAGTGGAGATTATTTTGTCTATATTAAATACTTCATTCAAATCATTATAAGGAATAGAGTGTATATCTTCAGATAAAGAAAAAGCATTATATATTTTAGAAGTATAATCTAGTTCTTTAGTAAAGGGTTCTGCTAATACATTATCATGCATTTCATAACCAAATATTTTAGGGGATGTTGTAACCCAACATACAGTTGATTTTAAATTTAAGGCTGTAGCCATATGTTGCGTAAAAGAATCTATAAGTAATCTTTTATCAGACATTTGTAATAATATTGCTATACTTCTATACCCATCTAGGGCTTGAAGAGTATTTTCATATGTTATTTGGTCTTTCCTCTTAATATGGATTATTAAATGGGAATCTTTATAATATTCTATTACTTGTTTTACAATTGGAGTTGGTATATCCCTTGTCCATGTATACTGATACCCAAGTCCTTCTGGACCACCATGTGGGTGAATGGTTAAAATAGGTTTATCTTTAAGATAATAAGGAGAAAAATAATCTATCTCAGGTTGAGTTAAATATATTTGGGGTTGTTCATTATTATAACTTAACCCTAAAATTTTACACCAAGTTTTAAGTAAATTTATAGGTTTTTCTGTTATAAAATCTGTATCTTTATAAGGTTCAGTAGCAAAAACTTTACAATCTTTATCTTTAATATATTTAAGATATAAACCATTTAGTTGACCAATTTGATGTACTGCAAATACATAAGGATTGTTTAAAAATACATCTGTATAAGATGTTACTACTATTAAATTAGAATTTTTATAGTGTTTTTTTATTACTTTTACCATGGCCGTTGCCATAATACTTTTACCTAAACCACCATCTATTTGGAAAATAATATTCATTTATAACTTTTTTATTTAAAACCAATATACGTAAACTATTTATCTACTCCACATTATATTACACTCCTATTATTTCATCTATAACAGATTTATCTATTGAAATTACTTTATCATATTTACTATTAGGTATACCAATTATGTCATTGCCATATGAAGGAGCAGAGTGTGTTATAAATAATTGTGGGAATACTGTTGTACTAGCAAATGCAATTCCTGAATTTAAAGTTTGGGGTAGAAGCATTTCATTATCAGGATAATCAAAACCACCACCTACAACTACTAAAATAAGATAACCATCATTATTAGCATCTGAAATTGCTGATGAGTTTAGAGAAAGGGTGTTAGTTGTTGTAACCCATGCTTGGTTTGCACTTGTATAAGGAGTTGGAAGAAGACCATTCGTAGAAGTCCAACTGTCAAAGTCTGAATTAGCAAATGCAGTTCCACCATCTCCACCATAAGCTGTACTTTTTGCAACTCTAACATTATTACCTGAATTTGTAGCCCCATATATTTTTAAATCTATGGCAGTAATGTTATCAGTTATTGTTGAAGTATCAAAAAAGAAAAAAGCTCTCTGGACTTGGTAAAAATCTCCTTTTCTGTCTGAGATATATACTTCACTAATAGCTGAGGGTATGATTCCTTGGGTGGTTGTAAAATTAGTATGGGTTGAAGATGAAGTAGCATCTCTAGCTGCCGACCAACTAGCTTGATTACCTCCTCGAGCCCATGTTTGTTTACTTGCATTTATAGTTGTTGTAGACATATTTTAAAATAATTTTTAAGCTCTTTGAACCCAAGTATTATCTGGGTGGAAATAAATCTTCCCATTTTCAATACTATAACCTATTACCCTAGCTATATCTCCAGAACCAGCAGGAGCACTAGTAGTTACTTCTCCTGCAGTAGATGAAATATATAAAGGAGCACCATATGAGTTGGGAAAAGCAGAAAATTTAGCTATTCCTCTAATTAAAACCCCACTACTAATACTAGTACCTAAAGCTATTCCTAACATTCCTGATGAATTACTTTCAAAATCATTTTCTGCTAATTTCCAATTAAGAGCAGAAATTGAACTAAAACTAACAAGAAGAGATCCCGCTGAAATATTACCATTAATAGTACTAAAGCTACCAAAAGTTACTATTTCTCCAACACTTTCAGAAGCACTTGTTGGTTCTTCGTACTCAATATAACCATCAATACTTAATATACTACCATCAAATAATAAATTTGCTTCACCATTTACTGATCCAGGATTACCAGTAGCTGTTATTACTCTATTATCACCATTATTTCCAATAGTAGCAGCACCACTTGTTCCTGAAGAACCAGATGAACCTGAATTACCAGAGGTTCCTGATGAACCTGAACTACCTGAGTTTCCAGATGTTCCTGAGGAACCCGAAGAACCCGAAGTTCCTGATGAACCTGAACTACCTGAGTTACCAGATGTTCCTGAAGTTCCTGAAGAACCAGATGAACCTGAAGTTCCTGAAGATCCTGAACTACCTGAGTTACCAGATGTTCCTGATGTTCCTGAAGAACCTGAAGAACCTGATACGCCACTTGACCCACTGGATCCTGATGTACCTGATGAACCTGAAGTACCACTTGTTCCATTTGCTCCTGATGTACCTGATGAACCACTTGAACCTGAATTTCCTGATGTTCCTGAAGAACCACTTGAACCTGATGTTCCTGAAGAACCACTTGAACCTGAATTACCACTTGATCCAGATGAACCTGAATTACCAGATGTTCCCGAGGATCCAGAAGTACCAGATGTACCTGAATTCCCCGATGTACCACTTGAGCCTGAACTTCCTGATGTTCCTGAAGAACCTGAAGAACCTGAGTTACCGGATGTACCACTTGAACCTGATGAACCTGAAGTTCCTGATGAACCTGAAGTTCCGCTTGTTCCCGAATTACCGCTAGTTCCTGATGAACCAGATGAACCTGAAGTTCCTGAAGAACCTGAAGTTCCGCTTGTTCCCGAATTACCGCTAGTTCCTGATGAACCAGATGAACCTGATACACCACTTGATCCCGATGAACCAGAATTACCTGAAGTACCACTGGTTCCAGATGAACCACTTGAACCTGAAACACCTGATGAACCACTTGAACCTGAGGTACCTGATGAACCACTAGTTCCTGAATTTCCAGATGTTCCTGAGGAACCCGAAGAACCCGAAGTTCCTGATGAACCTGAACTACCTGAATTACCAGAAGTACCGCTTGTTCCTGAAGAACCAGATGAACCCGAAGTTCCTGAAGATCCACTTGAACCTGAAGTTCCAGATGAACCACTAGTTCCTGATGAACCACTAGTTCCTGATGAACCACTTGAACCTGATGTACCATCATCACCTCTATCACCTGTTGTTACAAATGATGCTATAATATCTTCACCATTTGTTAAAGCATTACCCCCTTGGGATTCAAATATTATTGTAAATTGCCACCAAGCTCCTTGATCAACTAATTCGTCAATAGCAAATAATATAAAATCAGAAGGATCATCTTTATCTGATAATCGCATATGACCTTTTATAGCTGATGTTGATGAATCTATTGTTTCAAAAAATGATTGAACAGAATTTCCATCATCATCAGTTTCACTAATTGATGATATTGTAGCTGATGTTTGGGTTGAGTTATTTAATCTTATATTTCCTCCTCCAGGATTTGAAATTACAGTGGATACACTAAAAGTATAATCAAATGTAGCACCACCAAAGTTACCATCTTGTCCTGAAGTTCCACTAGATCCTGATGATCCTGAAGTTCCTGATGAACCACTAGTACCTGATGAACCTGAAGTTCCACTGGTCCCTGAATTACCCGATGTACCCGATGAACCACTTGATCCTGATGTTCCTGAAGTTCCTGAAGAACCTGAAGAACCTGAATTACCTGATGTACCTGATGAACCACTTGAACCTGAGGTACCTGATGAACCACTAGTTCCTGAATTTCCAGATGTTCCAGATGAACCACTTGAGCCTGATGTACCTGAAGTCCCTGATGAACCATCTGCTCCTGAAGTTCCTGATGAACCACTTGAACCTGAAGTTCCGGATGAACCTGAAGTTCCGCTTGTTCCTGAATTACCTGATGTACCTGATGAACCACTTGATCCTGATGTACCTGAAGTTCCTGAAGAACCATCTGCTCCAGAAGTTCCTGATGAACCACTTGAACCAGATATTCCAGATGAACCACTTGAGCCTGATGTTCCTGAATTACCTGAAGTACCACTTGATCCACTGGAACCTGAAGTTCCTGATGTTCCTGATGAACCGTCTGCTCCTGAAGTTCCTGAAGAGCCTGAAGAGCCATCTGCTCCCGAAGTCCCAGATGTTCCTGATGAACCTGAAGAACCTGAATTACCGGATGTACCTGATGAACCACTTGAGCCCGAAGTTCCTGATGTACCTGATGAACCATCTGCTCCTGAAGTTCCGGATGAACCTGAAGTTCCGCTTGTTCCTGAATTTCCAGATGTTCCAGATGAACCACTTGAGCCTGAAGTACCACTTGATCCAGATGAACCTGAGGTTCCTGATGTACCTGATGAACCACTTAAACCTGAAGTTCCTGAAGATCCTGAACTACCTGAGTTACCAGATGTTCCTGATGTTCCTGAAGTACCATCTTCTCCCGAAGTACCTGAAGTACCACTTGATCCACTGGAACCTGAAGTACCACTTGTTCCTGATGAACCATCTGCTCCTGAAGTTCCTGAAGAACCTGATGAACCTGAAGTACCTGAAGAACCTGATGAGCCACTAGTACCTGAAGAACCTGATGAGCCACTAGTACCTGATGAACCACTTGATCCAGAAGTACCTGAACTTCCAGAAGAACCTGATGTACCACTAGATGCAGCATTTTCTCTAGTACCTACAGTACCATCACTATTTATTACTAGGGTTGTTTCTTCAGATCCTTGGGTTGAAAGACCTGTTAATTTTATTTCATTCAGCTCAGCGTTACTACCACTGGTGATTACTTTTTTCCAATTTGGCATATCAATTTATTATTAGGTTGGTTACACAAAGTGCCCACTTCCCCGAAGGGCCGTAATATCCATTATAAATATGTTTTAAATTTTCCCTATTAACTAGGAGATGAAGGGATAATTTTTTTATCCTCTAATTGTTGCTCAATAGTTTCAATTTTTTGATTTAGTTTTACTTGTATGGTACCTATAAAAATAGCATCAATACCTGTAATAGGAATAAAATCAGTAGATTTCCTAAGAGCACGTAATTCTCTTAAAGATAAATTTGTTAAATTATAAGACATAACTATATTTTTTTAATTTTTTTATATTTTTCTTGCATCTTTAAAGTTAGATTGTAAAGTGTTTCTACATATTCTCCTTTAAATAAACTATTTTTAATAGTAAGTAAAATTAATTCAATTTCATTTTCTGTTAACTCAACATTATGAGTTAAAGGAGTACCCACTTTATCAGTAGATACTCCTTTTATTTCAACTTTGTTAGATTTAAATCCCATAAAACCTTTTATTTTTTCTAAAAACAATTTTTTTATATCTTAAGAATAAATATAAATATCCTGGTTATTGGCTACAAATATATTTCCTTCTTGATCATACCTTGTAGGTGCATCATCTGGGTCATTAGTTGTTCCAACAACTACTGTTGCCATAAAGGCATCTGGTGTAAATCCTGAACCACTTGCATGGAATGAACTTGTTATACCCCAACGTAATGATGAAAGACCATCATAAGCAAAAGCATCACCATAATCTTGTGTTCCTTGTTGTATTACAATACCCCCATCTCCGGCTGAATTTGAACCTGAAGCAAGTAATATAAATCTATCTTTTATTAATAAATTTTCGGAATTTTGGAAAGATGCTGTACCTTGCACTGTTAAATCACGTGTGATAATTACATCACCAATAACATTTAATAATCCATCACCCTCTGGGCTTCCAGCATCATTAAATGTAAGATTTGTATTAGCTCTAGCACTATCACCATCAATATCAGTTATTACTCTTCTAACTCCTGAATTGGTAATATTAATTACACCACTTGTTCCACTTGAGCCTGAACTACCTGATGTACCTGATGAGCCTGAACTACCACTTGTTCCATCTGCTCCTGAAGAACCCGATGTACCAGAACTACCACTTGATCCACTAGTACCTGATGAACCACTTGAACCTGATGAACCAGAAGTACCATCTGCTCCTGAAGTTCCTGAAGAACCTGATGAACCTGAAGTTCCTGAAGAACCATCTGCTCCAGAAGTTCCTGAAGAGCCATCTGCTCCTGAAGTTCCTGATGAACCACTTGAACCTGAAGTACCACTTGTACCTGATGCACCTGAAGATCCTGATGTTCCTGATGAACCGTCTGCTCCTGAAGTTCCTGAAGAACCACTTGAACCCGAAGTTCCTGAAGAACCTGATGAACCTGAAGTTCCTGAAGTACCATCTGCTCCTGAAGTTCCTGAAGAACCTGAAGAACCTGAAGTTCCTGAAGCACCTGATGAGCCACTTGTTCCATCTGCTCCTGATGTACCCGATGAACCACTTGATCCATTTGAACCTGAAGTTCCTGATGTTCCTGAACTAGCAGCATTTTCTCTTGTACCAATAACACCGGCTGTGTTAATAGTTAATACTGTGTCTTCTGTTGCTTGTGTTGATAAGTCCGTTAAGGATAATTGTGCTAACTCGGCATTAGATCCACTAACTATTACCTTTTTCCAATTTGCCATTATATATTATTTTAGTTTTGTAATATTCAATTTATTATACATATTAAAAATAAGTTTATTAATTATAAACCTACATAAAAATTATTAGCAGATATAGCTAATCCACCTTCTGGTGCCGTTCCTGGAAGGGTATTAAATTTAATTAATTGGAATACACCATCACTATCTACTTTTATACCTTGGTTACTTGCATTTTTTATTAATAATAAATCACGACCTGTGTTATCATTAATTTCAAATCTAGCACCTGATGATGGGCCTCCTATTCCTAAATTTACACCATCAAATTGTAATAAAGTGTTACCTTTAATATTATCATTACCAGTTGCAGTTAATACATAATTATTAAAATTATTATCTATTACAGTACCACCACCAGCACCACCAGAAACTGTGTATGCTCCTACTTTTAAGTCATCTACAAATCTAATATTACTAGCCATATATTCTAATTTTTTAATTCTGTTCCTGGGGTGATATCAGATATGTTTGATATTTCCCCTTGATCTTCTCTTTGTCTTCTTGTTCTACCATCTTTTGTTTTAGTAACTCCTTCTTTAAATATTTCAGGATTAGATGTAGTTTCCATTGAAATAATAAATTTAGATTTAGTATTGTATTTTGATATAGAATTTAAATCTTTTTGGATAGTATCTGGTATAATATATCCTCTTAATCTAATATTAAATGTTCCTTTTACTAATCTATCTTTTCCATTTGTTAATTGTGTTTCAGTTGAAAAACTATCAATAAATGCTCTAAATTTAAATCTTTCAGGATTACCCCAATAAGCATCAGAAGCATATTCACATGATTCAATTATTTTATTTAATTGTTCCATATAGTAAGTTTGTATTAAACAACTATATTCTATATTAACAAAATCAGGTACAGCCACAGCATAAAATTGTTGGGCGGGTATTGAGTTATTTATTGCAGCAAAATTACTATAGAAATTTTTAGGATTATATGAACGTTGAAAACTTCCATATAAATTAGGACTATTAGCATCCAATTTATTATATACTGTTCTATCTTTAGTTATAGAATTTCTTTTAAGTACTATAATAGGTAACATAATAGCACCATTTTTATCTCTATAATAATTATCTTTTTGAAATGATTTCCATCTTTCAGGAGAACCATATATTACTGGTACTTCTCTTCTTTCACCATTTTGATAAACAAAAGGTTTTATTACGTTTTGAAAGTAAAAAAATACAGCTTCATCTAAATCTTTTAATCCAATAGAAAAAGGTTTTGTAGTATCACCTGTCCATGATAATTTTTCGGATCTATTAAAATCTATACCAGTTTCAACTGTGTTTGAAGAGACAGGCATATTGGGGTTTCCATATCTTTCACTAGATGGTGTTTGTTGAGCTATATTTAGTTCTTTTTGGGTTTTTGGTATGGGTTTTCTTATAGCCATTAAAATCTTTCTTTATATGGTGAAATAGCAACTTTATCTGCTGGTATGTAATATGTTGATACTAGTATAGATACACTTTCTCCAAATTTATCTAAACCAGGGTTTAAAGGGTTGAGAGTACCATCAGAATTATTATTAGGATATGCAGGATTTTTTCCTCCCCAATATTGGTTTCCTACAGTACTTTGTACTCCATAATAACCTTCTTGATATAATATAATATCACCTACTTCAGGTACAATATTAGCTACTTTTAAATCATCTCGTAAAAAGTAAAAATTAATAGCTTGGTTAAATTGTATACCTTCTTCATCTTCACCATATTGTTGGTCTTCTCTATTTATTAAAACATTAAATAAGAAAGGACCATTATAAAATTTTTCACCAGCTGCTTCACCATATATATTAACTTTAGTTTCTTCTAGTTTAAATTGATATATAGCACATTGTTGAGTAATAATATTACCCATTAATTCTCTATTTAATTTTCTCAAGAGTGAAACATCCCTGAGTCCTGTATACATTGCCATATTATCCTATATAAATAAAGGTTGGGACACCTTCTAATTCTTTATCTCTACTTTCTTTTTCACTTGCTCTTCTTTCTAATAAAGAAGCACGAGACATTTCATCAAAATATGCTCTTAATCTCTCTAATAATGCTGTTTTTTCTGCTGTTGCTGCTGCTAATAAATCAGCTTGATTTAAAGTTAAATCAGCATTAGGTATTGGAATAGTACTATATTTTCCTCTTACATATCCTAAAATTTCTTTTACTAATGCTAATGTATACTCAAAAATCCATTGTCTACCAATTGAATTTATTAAATCATAATTAGGATTAGTATAAGGCATATTAGAAGCATTTGTTACTTGTCCGCATGAGGGATCTACACTTCCACTTGTTCTATCATTTACTTTAATATATTCAAACCACATATTCCCAGCACAAGAACTAGAACCTTCTACTTCAAGATGGTTGTTGCTTGATGGGATTGGAAATACTCTTAATACATTATCATGCATTTCAAAACTATAATTAGATAATCTAACCTGAGTGTTCATTTCAATAGCTTGGATTACTTGCATGTCATAACTAAGTGGCATCATTAAATAACCCATTCCACCACCAAAACCTCCTACTTCCATTAGTCCTGCGGCCGCTACGCCTCCAAATCCAAAACCATCAAATGGGTCTAAATATCTTGCAGAAGCTGGGACAGGTTCTTGGTAAAATACTCGTTTAATTTCTATACTACCTGTTATATTTTCTTTTTTAGCCCACGCCTTTAAATCATAGTCTTGGACACTTGATGTTAAGGGGATACTTCCTTTATACCAAGGTACATTACCACCAGTACCTGCTTCTGCCCCATATTGTTCTGACATTCTAATTACTGCTCCTAAATTAGGGGTAACTATACTATTATTTAAAAAGATAAAATCTTCAATTTCAAATCCTTCTAATGTTAGCATATTATCTCTAACTAAATAGGCATATAATTCATTCCCATATACTGTAATTGCTTCTTCAAAAGCAGTAAAAAATGAACTTGATTGTAATTCAATGTCAACTAAGGGATAACCTAATCTAATAGCACAAAACTCAGCAACTTTTACACAGTCAACTTGAAACTCAATACTATTATTGTAAAATCCAAAAGGTACTGCATCTGGGTTCCATAAAGGGTTACCATCATATATAGGTACATTCATAATATAATTAGTTTTATTATAAATATGAAAAAAGAGGACTCAAATTGAGTCCTCCATAATTTTATTTATATGTTTAAGTATACGTTAATCTCTTACCATTAAATATTTTGAATTACTAAAACTACCTGATAACCATAATTGACCGGATACGGCAGGTTCTACTGTAGGTAAACTTTCCATTGTTATACCACCTATAAACCTAGCTGAACCTGAAGTATTGTTTGATTGAGTTACTGCTAAAGTATACCCAAAACCTGGGGCAGAATCTTGATACCCTATATTAACATCTTTTCTTAAATTAGTATCATCATATACTGTTAAATCGTCTCGAACTGCTACATCTCTTGAAACATCTAACCCACCTGTAATTTGTAAATCGAAAGTGTCAATATCAAATACTGAATTTTTTGATCCAGAAACTGTTATTGAACCAGTAATTATTAAATCACCATTTATAGGATGTGATCCCGTAAAATATCTAAAGTTATTATCTAACTCGTTTATTGTTAAAGCTGATCCTTTACCGTCTGAGCCTGTTCTGTATGTTAATGCCATTTTTTATTAATTTAATTTTGTTATAAATATTATGAAGATGCTACAAAATACTCTATTTGTACATTTGCTGTATCTGCTTTTGCCTTAATTGAAGATAAAGAAGCAAAGGATGAGAAATACTGAATATCAACATATCCTTCTACTACATAATCATAATAGTCAGTTCCTTGAAATTGAGCATTTGAAAATACCATAGATTTTCCTGCATCTAGTTTAAATAAAGATTCATCTCCTGATCCTACATTACCAACATTAGGATTTTGTGCTTCTGGGCTATCTTGGATTAAATATAAAGATACAAAATTTGTTTTACATAAATTTGTAAATCTCATATATTTAACTGTATCCCTAACAAAAGAACCAGCAGTTTGCTGTTCTTCAGAATCTACAAATTTTAATATTTCAATTCCACTTCCACTAAATGTAGGAGCTATAGTATCAGTCCTTTTCATTATTTGATTAACATTAGTAATAACCTCGGTATTAATAGATTGCTCCATATTACCATTAGGTAATCTTATTTCTTCTCTAATAGTTACAGATAATGATCCTGTTGGATTACATATTGCCATTGTTTTATTTTATTATAAATATGGTACTAATTTCTATTATTATAATTGTTAGAACCAGAAGTTATAATAGATATTCCATTATCAATTGCTTCTTGGTAATATTCTAATAAATCTTCAACAATTTCATTTCTATGGTTAGTAATTAAAGTAATTGCTTCTAAATTTTTAATTTTTCTAGCTGCAGAATATAAAAACTTAAAACCAGAATCTGATTTCTTTTTTAGATCTGTTTGCTGGGCATCACCACATACCATCATTTTACTTCTTAATCCTAAACGGGAAGTTATCATTTCCATTTGTTCATGAGTAACATTTTGTGCTTCATCTACTATTATCATAGAATCTAAAAATGTTCTACCTCTCATAAAAGATACTGGTACTATTTCTATTTTACCATCTTCAATAAGTTTTTCTATTTTAACCTTATCATATAATTGAAAAAAATTTTGATAAATAGGTTGAACCCAGGGATCCATTTTTTCTCTTAAATCACCAGGTAAAAATCCTATTTCTTCTTTTGATACCGTAGGTCTGGTTATTATTATTTTATCGTATTGTCTTCGTAATAATCCATCTAAAGCAACATTACATGCTAATAATGTTTTTCCACTACCTGCACTACCACCTAAAAGAGTGACTGTGTTTTCAAGTATAATTGATTTTGCTTCTTTTTGTTCATCATTAAGTTGGAGTTTGAACTTAATTGGGTTTTTAGGAATTCTCTTAGGTCGATATACATCGTCCGTATGGTGCTTACTTGCCATAAATTCTTGAAATTAAGGGTTATGTTATCCGTGAATGTAACCGTTGTAAATACGTTAAAAGACAGTAAATTATTGATATAGCTATATAATGAGATAAATATAGTTTGGGTATAACGCATTTTATTATACATATGAAAAGTAAAAAAAAAACCCGGTCAAAGACCGGGTTAATTTTATTAAAGTGTATTAATCTAAATACTATAAAGTATCTAAACCAGCTACGTTGATTGTTCCATAAAATTCTGGACGAACCATTTTCTTAGCATATCTAGTTAATAGACCTTTTCTTGGTACGAACGTATCTGGATCGTATACAAGTGGAGTCATGATTAACGGAATGTAAGGAGCAAATACAGCACCACTTTCTAAAAACTGAGTACCACGGTATCCTAATAGGATTGTGTTAGCAGTCATGTAAGGGTTTTTGTATACTTTTTGGCGGCTATTTAAAGCACCAACTTTTTGTACACCAAATGCATAGCTCATTTTAGCAGCATCACCATCTGTGTCAGCAGCAAATCCTGGAATTGATTCCAAAACAGTTGCTACAGTTGGAGAAACAACCATAAAGTTAGCACCACCACGTAGAGTTTTCTGGTGAATGATGTTACTTAATTTCTGAATTTTAGTTCCTAATGTTTGGAACCATTGTCCTTGACTATTATAGAATCCTAAATTAGTTTCTGCGATAGTAGCACCTGTACCTGTGATAGAGATGTTGTTTACAGCCGACCAAGTTTCAGTTCCTGCAGCAGCACCATCGATCAACATAGAAAGAATTTCTAAATCGATTTCTAATGAAATGTACTCACTAAGGATTGAAGTTAATTCAGCTTCAGCATCTAATGCATGGTATGCATTTAAATCCTGTGCAAATTCTGGTGTCCATACAGCTTTAAGTTTTCTAGTTTTAGCAACTATTGCAGATGATTGCATCTGAATGTTGATTTCTGGAATTACTTGGTCTGGGCAACAGTTAGCTCCTGATTCATCGTTAAATGAGTTTGGATGTGGGTTACCAGCTTCAAAATCACCTCTGTTATTATCTTGTGGTTGTATTTGGTAGTTTACAGCTACTAATAAATCATTTGTAAATGCTGTATCTAGTACAACGAATTTTACATTTGCTCCACCATCATAAGATGTGAATTCAGCTACTTGTGAACCAGGTACTTGACCATTAGATCCTGTAATTACAGCTGCAGTTGCAGATCCAGAGAAAATATTAAATCCTTTTACACCATCAAAATCACCAAATTTTAAAGATGAAGTTGGTACTGAAATAGTTGTATAGTCACCAGCTGCTACAGAAGCAGAAAAATCACTATTAAAGTTTACTTCATCCCAAGTTGTATTAGCGGCAGTTGATACTACATTTAAAGATTGAGTATTTTGGATTGAATATCCAAATCTACCTGATCCATAAAGTCCACCTGTGTTAGTGTTTCCAAAAGGATTATCACCTGCACCTTTGTCACCATATAATGAAGAACCTGCTGCGAATGGAGTCTTAGAAGATCCATATTGGAAATCTAAAAAGAATACAAGACCAGAAGGTAAATTCATTGGTTGTACTGATACAAATTCCTGTGCAGCAATTTGTCCAAATACTTTACGTACTAATGGTAAAGCAACACCTGCCCACTGTCCACCAACGTTTACGCCAGTTTGTGAAGAGAATGTTCCACCATTTCCTACACCACCACTAGTTTGTGATGATTCTACTACAAGTTGTTTAGCTTGGTTTTCAAGAATAAGACCCATATTATTTTTGTGGGCACCATTCATTCCTTCCAATAAACCTGTTTTTTCCCATTTGCTAGCTAATCTAGCCGCGTCAGACTGTAAAGACTGATAAGGGTTTGCGCTTTCTAAAAGAGTATTTAAGCTCATTTTTTTAAGTTTTTTAAGGTTAATTAATTTTTAAGTTTTAAATTAAACCAGCTAGTTTACGCATTCTGTTGTAAACATCGTTTGATTCAATTATTGGTTGTTTTTTAGCTTCAGTTATTGTTCCAGTTGCTTTAGATGCAGCACCTTTTGGTCTTGCAATAGCTTCTGTTTTTGATACTAAACCTTCGTTTAATGTTTCAAAAATAACTTTAGCTTCTTTTACTGTTGACGCTTTGTCAAATGCTTTAAGCACTCTAACTTTTTTGTCTTCAGATAAGTTTTTAGATTTAAAAACTTTGTTAGTGTAAAGAAGTTTAGCATTTAAAAGGTTAACTTCATTTAATTCTTTTTTAAGCTCATTGATTTCATCAATTGCTTCTTTGAATCTCATTTTTTCGGTTTCTTTTTCAATTCTAGAGTCATCTCTGTCTCCATCCTCGTTTCCAACACCTGTTTCACCTTTGTCCATGTCTTTTTCTTCGTCGATTTCTACATCAACATCCACATCTTCAACGTCTTCAACATCTACAACATCTTCTTCATCTTCCATTGCTTCATCACCTGCTTCAATTGTTCCGTCTGCTACTAAATCTTTAATAACATCCTCAATGAATCCTTTTAAGTCATCTTCTGACATATCTTCAAGGTCAATTTCCTCGTCGTCTTTGTCTTCCATGTCTTCTTTCTCGTCTTTCATGCCATCTTTGTAGCCTTCTTCTTCAGCATCAGTACGTTCGTCCTCTTTCAAGTCCGCTTTTTCGTCTCTCATACCGTCCAAGTAGCCTTCTTCTTCAGCATCTGTACGTTTGTCTTCATCCAATTCAAGTTCTGCAAGTAGTTCGTCAAGGTCAATTTCATCAAGCTCTTCTTTAGCTTCATCCATATCTTCTCTCTCTTCTTTCATATCATCTTTAGAATACATTTCTGCTTTAACGTCATCTTCTTCATACTTATCGTATCCTTCGTCAACGTCTTCTTTGTCCATTTCTTCTAATTTTGCTGAAAGCATAGATTTCAAATGTGGTGTGAATGCTTCTTCAAGAGCAAGTTTTGCGTTTGCAATAGCAGTTTCTTTAACAGCTTTAGCATCAGCGATTGCTTCTTTTAACAAATCATTGTTTGCCATAATCTCAAAATTTTTTTTGTGAAATACGATTATTAGAAATCGTAATAGGGAATAATATATTTTAGTGTCATATCTAGATACTCATGACACATTGCGATTATACGTATATGTAGATTAAGTAAAAATTAAAAAATAGTACAATTTCCTTTAGAACAAAGGATTTCGTGGATTACTTTATTTACATTGGTGTAATCATATGTAACTATATTTTTACCTTCATTTAAGGTATGCATATAAGAACCAGGGTTTGATGGTGTTGAAACAAAATCCCAACATAATAATTCAAAATCATCTTGTACTTCCATTACTCCACCTTTATCTTCTAATGAACCCATACCACGAGATGATACACCTACTGTAACTCCACTTTTAATTAGTTCCTTAAGGATATTTCCCGAAGGGGTAGGTAAAATTTCTATCTTACCCATACAGTTATCACCATCCCACCAATATTCTGATATAAGATGTGATACGTTTTTTAAGTTAATAACTGTTGATTCTGGGTGGTCAAGTTCCCCCATTGAACGTCTCTGTTCAATTAGTTCAGAGTACTTATCCATTTCTCTGTCCCATAGTCCTTTTGAATAGTAACGACCATTTCCATTTTTTACCTCAGCCGTAGCTAAAATACCTTCAACTAAAAGATTTCCACTCTCCTTACTAACGTTTTCAGTTAGTTGGGAAGGAGATATCTTTATAGCATGAGTTTCTATTAATAGCTTTTTGCTCATTTATTGTTTTTTAGGAAACATTATCATTTTATAATAAGTAACAGGTTTAAAGTCTTTATTTGATGTAAAAGTACTAGTTAATTTTTTTATAGGATCAGCATCTACTGAATCTCCCATAGCATTTTCTAATC
>Ga0209634_1000682_pt1 | contig 25960 bp, 14 predicted proteins | sample LinPmetageLP40_FD_184043 | JGI IMG/M metagenome (GOLD analysis project Ga0209634, IMG submission 184043) | Marine viral communities from the Pacific Ocean - LP-40 (SPAdes) (version 2) | ecosystem: Environmental > Aquatic > Marine > Oceanic | place: Pacific Ocean | collected 2010-08-26 | reverse complement strand
TCAAATTTCAAGCTTTTTACTTCACAATGAAAAACACCCCTCTGTGTCTCCCCTCAAGGGGAGAATCGCAACTATCCCCTTGAGGGGATTATAGGGGTGTATCCCCTTGAGGGGATTATAGGGGTGTATCCCCTTGAGGGGATTATAGGGGTGTTCTTCTCACAGAAATAAATACAGCACGTTTTTTACTCAGACGACAGTAATTTTATTCTAAAAAGTCTTCATACTGCTTCATACTCCTTCACCAGCGTTTCTATAATATCTGCAACTGGTCTGATTGCATGCACATGCTCAATCGAAGGCCCTGCACACCACACAGTCTTGTAAGTAGCTCCTGAAGCTGCTTTTTCAAGAGATTTCATTCCTTTGTAGAACGTGATCATTTTCATGTACTTCTTGAGTGTTTTATTCTTGTTCAGGACAGATTCAAGCCAGGTTTGTTCAGTTCCAATTTCCTTGACATAAGGTGTATTGATGACCGTACAAGGTGTCCCAGAAAGTTTTGTTGTCATTACAATATCCTTACTTCCATAATCGACTATGGCCTGCTTGTATTCCTGAGATACGCCTGCCTCTGTCGCTGCAATAAAAGGACTGCCAATAGAAATGCCACAAGCACCCAGTTCCAACTTTTCTTTCAAACCGACCCCAGTACCTACACCACCCGCTGAGATAACAGGAATATTGACCGTAGACCTTAGCAAGGGAATCAAATCTGAGGAAGCCAACTTCCCTGCATGTCCACCTGCTTCAGAATTGACAGCGATCACTGCATCAGCACCGAGTGCCTCTACTTTCTTGGCATATTCATCTTCGGTGACATCACAGAATACCTTTGTTTTGATATTGGCGCAGGCTTCTATTACAGATTGTGGACTACCAAGCGAGGTGATAATGTAGTCAACTTCATAATCCACACATGTCTGCAATTGCTCTTTCAACCGAATGTTGGATTTATTCACAATCAAGTTAATGCCAAATGCTCCGTCAGTCACTTTTCTAATCTCATCTAAAGCCTCTCTAAATGCGGCATCTGTGCGATAATTGAGGGCGGGAATCGCTCCTGTCGCTCCTGCTTCAATACCTGCAATGGTCATTTTTGCGTTGGACACCAAGAACATGGGTGCCATGATGATCGGGTATTTAATACCCAACATCTCTGTAAGATCAGTCTTGATTGGATTCATTCTTTAATGGTTACAAAATGTTGCTTCTAGACTTTCAATCACGATCATTTTCAAAGAGAAATAATGTTGTAGGTCTAGTAAATGGTTAAATAAGTCGATTGGTTGATTAGGTAATTAGTTATTTAAGATCAGTACAATTTACTAATGCCTTTTGTGTATATCTGTATGAAAAAAGCAATGGATACAGCTATAAGGCTTTTAAAAACCATCATCATCGTCCTCTTCCTCTTCAGCGGTTTTGTCCTTGTTTTCTACGCCTCCAAAACCATCGCCTGTGTCCTCTTCAATAACTTCTTCTGCTTCTGACCCTAAGTCATAAAAATCTTCAATTTCGTAATAGTCTCTTCTGAAACGATTGATGAAATCCAAGACCTCAACTTTACTTCCAGGATAAAAGACAAGTTCACCAGCTTTTGCTTTGGAGGCATTGGACTTAGATGAGACATAGCTATTGAAATTATTATTCGAAGAGAAGAGCATCAAACGATCTCCTTCATATCCGAAGTAATACCAAGATTCTGACGAAGCCTTTAAAAATAGATTCATTACTGTTCCGCCTGCCTCATCCTTTTTCATTTCTAAAAAACCTTCAAATGAGCCATTGATGTCTGTAGATAAAATATTTGACATGCCCAATTTGCCCTCATTATAAAAGGCACGATAGGCATCTGACCATTTTAAGTTGACATCAGAGAACACCAAGGGTTTTGCAAGCTCTTTGGCTATACCTCCCAAAGCAACATATTCCTGCTTAGAAGCTTCTTCGTAGGCTTTGGTGGTGCGATCACCAATAATATCTCCAAGCTTGTACAGTAACTCTGTTGGATCACCTAACCCTTCTGGTACTCCTTCATATTCAACAATTTCTAAAATATCTGCTGCCATTTGCTGATATGCCTGTGAGGAAACATCAAAGTCAATGGATAAAAAGCTATTGATACTATATTGATTGGTTTGAATATTGCCTCTACCTATACCGGATGCTAGTATTGACGCTCCATTTTTAGGTAGAAAAAATTGTAGAGGTCCTTCAAATCGAATGTCATCCGTATCCTCATTGTAAGCGAAGACTTTCCCTGCAAATGATTCTCCTGAAGCTTTTGCAGCTTCTTCTATCATAAATTCGTTGGATTCGGTATTGAAGAATAAGTCTCCCCCAGGGGTGAAGAAATCATCATCGCTAAGTCCCTTTTTATCTTCCAGAAAATTACTATAGAGGCTATTATCTAATCCAGAAAAATGAAGTCCTGCTTCAATTTTTTTGCCTCCCTCAGTAGTAGCTTCTGCATATGGAATCACAACGGCTTGTTCATTGCCTTCACTCGAATATTTGACCCAGCTATTGATATGTTCTTGTTTCTTGAAGTCCAATCTCACATATCCATCAAGACTCAGGGCAGGCTTGGTCGCATTTAAGATCATATCTCCTTTGAAGAAAAACCCTGGCGAAACTAAGATATTGTCATCTTCAATCACAGATCCATTGGCTGCACTATGTTGTACGTAAGTCTGTGCCTTTTTTTTGTTGAACAAAGAATGATTGACCGCTGTGGTATCCAATGACTGTTCTAAATGAAAGTTTTGCATCTGGATTGCGAAAGTATCGCTGAGTGCGTTCACATATTCATAAGTTGCATATCCAGTGAATTCATTTCTAGACTTAATGTCAATCACTCCGTCATAAAGGCGGTGGTATCCATTCAATGTGTCTAAAATGATAGTTGTGTTTGTAAGCTGTCCAATTCTCGAATTCTCATGAATCAATACCTCCCCACCTTCAGGTGTAATTTTAGCATCAGCCACAATAATATAGGGTATTCCACTTACTTTCATCTCCAATGTATTCATGTCATATTCAGCCGCAGTTGCATTGAAACTCAAAGAGTCCAAGTCTTCATTGACTGTGTAGAAATAGGAGCTCTCCAGTGGAGCATCTTTGGGCTTGCGCATAAATATCTTTTGCTCACTCAAGTCCCATCTAGCGTTCGTTATGGACGTGTTCATCTGTGCATAGGGGAAACTAAGAGCAGCTGCCCCCTCTACTTCAGGGCTTATATTCGCATAGTTCTCTTCCAAATTGAATTTCAATCTCACATCATCTCCATTCAATACGGGTTTCTCTGGATTATCGGATTTTATTTCAAACTGCGCATGTCTTGCAGAGAATTCGTTGTGCTCGAAAGTATAGTCTTCAGAGGTCATTTCTGATCCTCTTGTTATTAGCGACCCTTTGCCATAAACTCCCTTAGAGGTCATGGTCGTCATGCCGTCCAAAGATGCGGTCTGATCATATATCTGGAAAGGCTCATCAGTGCTATATATGTACATGCTGTCCTTCTTAGGCAACCAATGCATGTCAAAGTTGGTTAGTGTCATTTGAGGGAAAATTACTCCATTATGTTCTTCTTCTCTTATTTCCATCGATGGCCCATCTGCAAATACTGAATCAGGGTAGAAAATAAAGTCCTCAGAGTTCATCGTTGCCGCTAGATAATCAATCTTTCCATTTCCCCTAATCCCCTTTTTATTCAGGCTTATATCTCCATAATATTTGCCTGCTCCTTCAAAGAGCTTATACCCGTCTTCGGGCGTTTTGTGATCGAATCCAAGGGAATAGTCGTCTGTCACGTGGAGTTTTTCCTCAAAAACTGGGAATATATTGTCAGACACAAATACTCCATCAAACTTAATCGAAGCAGGGTCACTGTCATTCAAGCTGTCGATTGCGAATGGAGGTGCTTCAAAATATACCCCTTCCCCGTAGATGCCATTAAGTATTTCTTTTCGATTGAATCGGACAACTGCTCCTATTCCCGCATCAAATTGTGGATAGGTGGGAAGCTTCTCTCTTCCAGACTTATTATCGGGACGATTGATATACAAGGTTCCAGATCCTCCACTCACATCAGCTGATACAGATCCTCCACCCGGGCTTAAGGTGTTGTCAATTGCCTTTTTCGAAGTCCCTCCAGTTTTGGTCTTTTGCTTTATATACAGCTTAATAGAGTCTACATGTCCCAGACGTACTAAAAAGCTATCATATTCAAACGCATATTCTCTGCCAATATATTCAAAGTTTCCAGCAATGATTTTCCCATCGAAAATAAAATCTCGATCTCCAGTCATTACTATCTCACTTGTGTCGGGTTCAATTCGTACATTAAGTGGATCACTCAAATATAATTCCTTAACCCCCCTAATAAGCATCTTCTTTTCTTTCAAATTATATACGGCATTGGCTGCAGTATCTATTTTGGACTTGATAATGATGTCATCATAGTCCTTTTTGGATCGATACGAATTCACATAATGAAAGAGTTTATCATTGACATTGATCTCTCCTGTTCCTTTGTTGTATTTGATAAAGCCCGTTTGATGCATATGTTCCATGGCGCCTTTGAGCGCATTGATGTTGATTTTATATTTCTTTGAAACATCATCCGTATAAAATTGCGGTCCGTTTTTTCGGCTATAGCTCGCCAGCATATTAAGGGGATTGAACGGGTACATGCCCGATACATACTTGAAATCTAAAGAATCAAAATGCTCCACTGACTCAAAATAAGCAGCAAGTTCTGATCGTCCTCCGAGTAATGAAATCTCCAAGCTATCACTGTTTACATCCCATTTCACAATATCTGCCTTGATATTCATGTTGAAAAAACTTTCGTAAAACGGAGTGTTGTAGCTCGATCCCTCTCCTTTTTGAACAACCAGGTTAGAATTGGAAGTATTGAAACTAAACTTTGCAGATGGATGATAGAGTGAATCAGTATCATTGTATATGGTAGTCTTTGACCTTCGTGCAACGATCACCGAATCTCCAAATTCAAATACTGGGGCAGTTGTTTTAAATTTCTTTCCCGAATCATCCGTGTAGTCAATCTCGGCTTGATCGCTTAAAACAGACAAGCTGAGTATCTTATGCCCCTTCAACGAAAATCCTCCACGATATCGAACGTTTTCATTGCCAAGACCTTTGATATGGATGTTTGAGTTGTAAGAGGTAAAATGTGGGAAATAAACATGGGCACTGTCATGTTTCACACTTCGAAACTCGAATATTCCCTCTATTGCCTCATCCAGTCTCTCTTGATGTGAAAGCAACACCTTATTGGCCGAAAAACTGGGCTTTCTAACATCAAAATTGTAACTGTACAAATCTGCATATACTTCCGAAGACTCCACTGAGTCTTTAACTTCTATCGGCCACTCAAATCTCCCTCCTTCACCCACGAAAAGATTGTCTTTCATCACCAAATCTCCTCTAGTGTTTTTTATAAAAACGGAATCATATCCTGTTACAATATTGATAGTAAGCTGATCAAACCTTATGATAGGTCCCTCGATTGTGGGAGGAATTTCTTCGGATATCAATGCCCCAACCAGATCTCCTTCATCGCCACTATCGTCTTCATCCCAGTCATCATCCTCCCAATTGTCGTCCTCTTCTTCCCATTCTTCTTCATCATATTCTTCATCCTCCCAGTCGTCCTCCTCGTCATAGTCATCTTCCTCTTCAACAGGCTCTTCGACCACTTCTGGTATTTCTTCGATAGCAGGTGGAGCTATAAATTCAAAGTGATAATTATCTTCTGAAATAAAAGCTTGATTGCTCTTGTCGTAATGGATGGCCCTATATTCAAAAAAGTTGCTACTTGTTTTTAAATATTTATTAATCAAATTTTTGTCATACGATTCCATGACTTTAGAAGTGACATTCAAGTATTCTCCAAATTTCTGCGCATCTAGAGCTTCTGTGGTTTTCGCATGAGAGAGTGCGGAAAAATAAGTCCTGAAATCCGGATTTGGTTTCAGTCCTTTCTCTACCATCAACCTCAGGTGGGTCTGGATCTTCTTTTGTTCATCAAGGGCTATTGTTCCATCATACCACATTGACTCAATATGATCTCCTAAGTCTCTTGCTGTTTCATTTCGCTGCAGGTACAGTGCTTCCCTAATCACCGAGCCCAAAGAGTCTATCTGATCGGGTAAGACGAACTTCTGAGCTAATGCCTCATTAGCAGCGGCAGTAAGAAAGAAAAGTGCTATGAAAAGATATATTCGCATATGTTCAATTATGCACAAATTCAGAAATAATTGCCAATTAACCAATCAACTGGCGTGCGCATACATGATATAACGGCAGGACTAGTGGGTTATGCTATCTTTCCTTTATAAAATGTGCTGCTACCCAATTGTTCTTAGAGATGTGTTGATGATATTTTAAGCCATTTTCAGCACAACAAGCCTTGATATCTGCTAGATCATCTTCATAAAACCCACTCAAGAGTAAGTCTCCTGAATCAGTCAAATGCTTGCCATATTGAACCACCTCAGATAGCAAAACATTTTTATTAATATTAGCGATGACAATATCATAGGGTGTTGCGCTCAACTCGACTTCAGCAATGCTTCCCTTTTGGATAGAACATTTTTCACACTTATTGAGTTGATAGTTTTCTTCTCCATTTTCTACGCACCACTCATCAATGTCAAAACTGTCTACTCTTGCCGCTCCCCGTTTTTCCGCCATTATAGATAGAATCCCAGTTCCACATCCTGCATCCATTACTGACTTGCCTACATGGTCCAATCCCATTTGTAGGGTGAGTACTTGATGTGTCGTCTCATGGTGTCCTGTGCCAAAGGACATTTTGGGAGTAATAATAATATCGTAGGCATAAGGCTGATCAACTTCGTGAAATGAAGCTCGAACAATACACGTATCGTTCACTATTATCGGGTCATAGTTTTCTTCCCATACGGCATTCCAGTTTTCTTTAGCCACACCCTTTTTCTCGTAAACTATTTCAGCAATTTCGTAGCGTGCTATCAGCACCTCCAATTCTTGTTGATCAAACTGACCCAGGGTCGTATAGGCATTGAAGCCGCCCTCAATTTCCATGATCGAATCATAGCCAAGCTGACTAATTTCGGCCATCAATATTTCTTGGAAGTCAGGGTGGCATTTAAGGCTTATTTCTATGAAATCCATCTTTGATTTAATTGCACCCTGCAAAGGATTCTGAATCTGTATAATATATAATGAAATCAGCTTCTCTTTTATTGGTAGTGAGGTAGATCGTGAAGTCTGAAAAAGTTCTGTCTTTCACATAGTACCACTTGCCTGGCTCGTCAGCAAATAGCTGGTTGTCTTCTTCGAATATGAGCAGATCGGCAAATGCCTCAGAATCTTCTGCAAAGACGCTATAATCTGCCTGATTTTTGGATGTAGTGACATATACTGAACCGTAAAGATCACAGAAGTCAGTCTGCGGTGATGCTGACATCAACACTCCAGTCAAAAACAATATAATTGTACAGCGAATAATTGCTTGCATTTTAAAATGACTTCACAATGTCTACAAAATCTCTCGACTGAAGTGATGCTCCACCGATCAACCCACCATCTACATCTTCGCATGCGAAGAGTTCCTTGGCGTTGCTTGGTTTGCAGCTTCCTCCGTAAAGTATTGATGTTCCTTGAGCAATTTCCCCGCCATATTGTTTTGCAATATGCGCGCGAATGACAGCATGCATCTCTTGCGCCTGATCACTTGATGCAGTTACCCCTGTTCCGATCGCCCAGATAGGTTCGTATGCGATGATTACTTTTTCAAATTCAGAAGCTAATAAGTGAAATAAACTCTCTGTCAACTGATTACATACGAAATCGAAATGGCTGCCAGCTTCTCGAACATCTAATGACTCCCCACAGCAAAATATTGGAGTTAGATCAGCAGCTAGCACAGTCTCTACTTTTGCCTTCAACAAAGCATTGTCTTCCTGATTGTACTCTCTACGCTCACTGTGCCCAAGTATCACATATTCCACACCAACAGACTTCAGCATGTCACAAGAAATCTCCCCAGTATAAGCACCAGAAGCATGCTGACTTACATTTTGGGAAGCGATAGCGACTTTTGAACTACCATTCACCAAACCAGCAAGCGTTGCTAAATGAATATATGGAGAGGCGATGATCGCTTGTACGTCATCTATGACCTCGTCATTCACCATATGAACAATTTCGGAAGTTAACTTCTGACCTTCTTCCAAGGTTTTGTTCATTTTCCAATTACCAGCTACTATTTTTTGTCTCATGATGATCGTGGTTTTTGATCTGTTTCTATTCAGATTGTAAAGATAAAAAAAAGGCCATCCCAAACCAGAGATAGCCTATTTTGTGTATTGCGTTCAAATCACATAACCCCTTGAGCAATCATCGCGTCAGCGACTTTCACAAATCCTGCGATATTTGCTCCAGCTTGGTAATTGCCTTCCATGCCATATTGTTTTGCTGCCGAAAGACATTCATCGTGAATATCTTTCATGATGTCTTTCAACTTGCTGTCAACTTCATCTCTAGTCCAATAGATCCCACTATAGTTCTGTACCATTTCCAGACCGGAAGTAGCTACACCACCTGCGTTTGAGGCTTTTCCAGGAGCATACATCACCCCACCATCTACCAAAACACCAATTGCATCAGAAACCACTGGCATATTAGCTCCTTCGGCAAGCAACTTGACACCATTCATCTTTATGTTGATTGCATCGTTGACATTGATTTCATTTTGTGTTGCACATGGGAACACACAGTCTGCTTTGTGCTTCCAAATAGGATTATGATCTGCCGATCTATCCGAAGGCGTGAATACTGCTGTAGGATACTTTTCTACATATTCTGATATTCTGCCGCGTCTGTTGTTTTTCAGATCCATGATGAACTCTAGCTTCTCAGCATCAATACCAGCTTCATCATATATATATCCTGAAGAATCTGAAGCCGTAATTGGCTTGCCACCAAGAATACAGATTTTTTTCATAGCAAACTGGGCAACATTACCTGATCCAGAAACTATGCATGTTTTTCCTTTAAGAGAATCGTTTTTTTCTGCCAGCATGTTTTGGGCAAAATACACTAGCCCATACCCTGTAGCTTCTGGACGAATCAAACTGCCTCCCCAGCCGTGACCTTTCCCTGTGAGTACCCCTGTAAATTCGTTGCGAATTTTCTTATAAGCACCAAACATATAGCCAATCTCACGGCCACCTACGCCTATATCTCCCGCAGGAATATCCAGTCTATTGCCAATATGTTTTGACAATTCTCCCATAAATGATTGGCAGAACCTCATCACCTCACCATCAGATTTGCCCTTAGGATCGAAATCTGCTCCACCTTTTCCACCTCCCATTGGTAAGCCTGTGAGCGCATTTTTGAATATCTGCTCAAATCCCAAGAACTTCAATATGCTTGCATTCACGGAAGGGTGAAATCTTAACCCTCCTTTATAAGGCCCAATAGCACTATTCATTTGGATTCTAAAACCTCTATTGACTTGAACGTCTCCGTTGTCATCTACCCAGTTGACCCTGAAATGAATCAACCTTTCTGGCTCAGTCATTCGTTCAAAAATTTTAAGCTTTTGGTACTGCGGATTTTGCTCGATGACCTTCTCTACAGTTTCATAAACTTCTTCTACTGCTTGATAAAACTCCGTCTCCCCGGGGTTTCTCCGTTGCAAATTGTCCAAGATATTGCTTGATGACATTTGATTATATTTTGTTTAATAAGTGGTTTAATAAATTTGCCAAATATACGATAAGTCCCTATAGTCCAGTATTGTTTTGATGAAAATTGATGTTCTTTTAGGTGTTATAATTCCTCGTGCAGTCCACAAGATATAAAGAGCCTGAGAGAACCCATGACAAATAACCTGCTTTTATTTTAGACTCTTCGGGCATTGCCCTACCATTGACAGATTTTATAAGATGTTGTAAATAAGTGAGTTACATTTTTACCAATTTTATAGAGTACAGAACTTAAAAACTACCGCGCTGCGCCTACCTGCGGTAGGCTGGCTCGCAGTGACAACTTCGGAGCTGTCATTCACCTATGCTGGTTTTTTTTAAAAATCTGGTCTCTGAGTGACGTTATCAATGTCGTCTTTCAGAGGCTGGAACAGCCGAAGAATCTCGCATCTTATAAGTCATTCCGGTAGGAATCTTAGCCAAGATAATAAGCATGAATTTCCATATTTCATTTGTTAACTGATTAATGTCATTTATTCAATAGCGAGGCAAAGGTGAAGCCCACTTGCATTGGAGTAGGAATCTCATTTGGCTTGTTGAGACTCTTGCGCCTACGCTAAAGCTATGGCGTAAGCGTACGGACGATGTCCTACCATTGACGTCTAAATATAAATGAATAACCCATCATCATCTACCCTTACTTGGTAAGTCTGTGCATCCTTACATTTGTGATCTCCCTCTTGTCCATGTTTGAGACTGAAGCGATAACCGTGCAGAGGACAAACTATTTCATTCAGATAGTTGATTTTGCCCTGACTTAGTGATTGACCGCTGTGAGGGCATGAATCCTTAATGGCATAGAATTGATCGTTAACATTTGACACGCATATGCGATGATCACCAATGATCACTAGCTTAGATGTACTGTGAGAAATTGTACTAGTGGCTACAGAAATGCTATCGAATATTCTAATCCATTTCATAAACTAAAAAAGGCTTCTTCAATTTGATTCGAAGAAGCCCTTTTATTTAATAGTAGGTTAAATTACTTCTTCACAACCAATGCACCTGCAAGTATATCGTGTAGTGCTTGTTTCTTTTCAGTAAGTCCTGCCATGATGTATCCAATCAGCATAATCATTCCAGAAATAATTTTACCCAGCTGTCTAAGCAATGCTTTAACAAAATCAAGTTTGTTGCCATTCATGTCGGTGACTTTTAACCCCAAAGCCATTTTGCCTAAGGTAGCTTGATATTTACTAGACTCCATCAATGTGAAATACAATGTTCGTATCACAAAAGAAATGGTCATAGCTGCGCTGGCTGCAGCCATAAATGCAGCAATCATTCCAATGGCATCTTCCTCAGAAATAGAATTTATATCAAAGCCACTTGTAGAAGCAAATCCAACACCAAGCATAGCAAAAATAGGCATAATGACTACAGACTGTAAGATAGAAATGATAATCCAGTCTATAATAACAGCCACAAACCGTAACCAAAATCCTGCGTAATTCGAATTTTCCATAATAGTTAATTATTTAGTTGATACAGTATTGAAAGTAATGAAAGAAGTTAAAGACTCCAAATTTGATTAGTCAACTTTCTTAAGAACAAGCGTGGTCATACTTCTCTGGCCATGCACATGTACAGTTTTCAATGGCTCAATAAGCTGCAAACTATATTTGCTTAATAGTGCTGGTACTGAGTCGATTTGGAGGAGATATCTCTTACTTTCATCTGGCAATTTGAACACCCCATCTTCAAGAGGTTGCGCCTTATCCATAGAATGATCAGATGTCATCCTTATGAATACCTGTCCACCAGGTTTAAGCACTTTGACAAGTTGTGCGAACATCTCGTTGAAATGTTTATGGCTTGAAGCAAAATGCAAAACGGCATTACAAATGACGTAGTCAAAAACTGGCGTGATGAAGGACATTTCTTCTATACTGCTACAGACGAAGTTTTCTTTGGGGATGTGTTTGGCCGTCATTTGTACCATCTGAATGGCGGTAGGATTAGAATCAACGCCATATAAATTTTTGTAGCCATTTTTGATGAAATAGTAGAGATTTCGACCTTCTCCAGAGCCAGCATCCAAGATATTCATTTCGGGAGTTATTCTACCTTTGAGCAGTTGATCCAAAAGGTAGATATCAATGTTTCCTATAGTTTGGTTGATTTCTATAGAAGTCATGATTTCTTATGTGCTTTGTGAAATGCTTGTTTTCCAGCTTCGATCAGTTCCTCTGCTCTGTAAAAGTTGAAGGCTCCGCATATGTCTCTCGATACATTGACAATAATGTCTGGTTGATGTTGGGCAATCGTCTGCGCAGCTAGTTTGTCCTGCATAAGATTTATCGACTGATTCATTAAATCTAGGTATCCAAATTTACTCTTGGCACTCTTTTCATGCCGAATAGGAGTCAAATCTTTTTTAGGAAGATAATCTCCCCACTTCTGAACGAACTGATCCAATAAGATTTTGTAATGACTTGCGGAGGCTTTTTGTGCTTTATTGGTTGTTGTCTGATTGTCATACTTGATTGGTGAGTTGACATCAGAGACTACGAGAAGATCATTGGTGGATCTTGATACATTATCTATTGGCAGAGGGTTTAATACACCGCCATCTACTAATTCCCGATGATCGACAATGCTAGGTTTCAAAACTGATGGAATAGAAGATGAAGCACGAATGGCCTTGTATAAACTCCCTGTGCTAAATACCACTTCTTCTCCGTTGACGATATCTGTGGCATTGGCGGAAAAAGGGATGTTTAATTCTTCTATTTTTCTATCATGAAGAAATTTTTTCATCTCCCTGAATACTTTTTCACCCCTAATAAACCCTTGCGTGCTTAGTGTAAAGTCAATCAGCTTAAAGACATCCAATTTATCAAGATTACAAAGCCAGTTCTTGTATGCATCTAATTCTCCAGCGGCATATACAGCACCTACCACAGCACCCATAGAGCACCCAGAAATCGAAGATATCTCATATCCTTCGGCTAATAATGCTTCAATGACACCGATATGAGCAACTCCTCGGGCCCCACCGCTGGAGAGGACTAATGCGACAGATTTAGTTTTCGACATTTTGCTATGCCAGTTTGATATTGACCAAATTAATAATGAAAATTGGCGTTAAGCAATAAATTATTTTTTATTTGTGAAATAAATTGACACATGCGTTTATTCAAAACCGCCTTCATTTTAATAATCCTTGCTCCAGGCATCAATCAAATGTTTGCTCAAGCCAGGTATGGACAGATTCTTGATCGCACCTATTTGGAGTATGTTGATCGACTTCCCAAAAATCTCCTTTCAAAAAAATCAATTGGCGTATTGATTGCAGATACAAGAGGCCAAGCAGAGAAAATGGCAGAAGCCGCTCACCCTAGTTTTGCAAAATCTGGAGTTGATGTCGTGGCATACTATCACGTTGATGATCTTTTTGCTGGCAAAGCAATTTCTAAGGCTTTGGCTGATGAATTTGTGAAGCGCGAAATCATCCAGTTAATTTTTCTTGTTAGAAAACCAACGGGGTACCAGGTGGTAATTACTCCATTCTCCAAGGACGGCAGTTTTGTGAAGCATGGTAAAAAGGCATGGCAAATGGAATCTGGACAGTTAGCTGATATAGTGGATCAAATGTATCGTATGTCTGTGAGTCTGGAGAGAAAGAATTTTCTAATTAGTGATGCTCCAGAAATGGGAAGGTTTACACATAAAGTGAATGGGAGACGATATGAAGCCTACAAACCAGACCTCAAAACTGAGAAACTTGCGATCCCCCTATTTACAGAAATAATTTTGCCTGAAGAACTACAAGGAAGACCTGGCGTAGATAAAATCAAAAACAATATTGCCATCTATAATCAACAGCTTATTAGGGAAAACAATAAAATAAAAAGTGCCTTTGTCAACTATCCGTACCCGCATGAGTTTATTGCCGAAGCTCTTACAGAAAAACAGCTCAGAGATAAAGGATATTACTATGTGTTGAACAATATTCATACTACAAGCAATACGATCAGAGACCTTCTGAAATATGAAAGGAGACAAGGAGTGACAGATTATATTGTGGTGAGAATGAACGAAGGCAAGGGTGAAGTAGTAAGAATCAAGGGAGATGTTCCTGTTTATAAATACTATGTTAGAAATATTCCTTCGGATACTTATTATCTAGGTGCCAAATGGGATGCCGACTTAACTGATGAAGCTGCACTCAACAACCATGTTCAGTTGCTGATTGCTGAGATTAGGTAAGCAGGTATTGCTACAAAGCAACTGATTTAGTAGCTTGCTGTTGACATCATTACTAAATCATAGAACAATGCCAATCCAACGACCTTTCAACTTACAGCAGTGGATCACTGATAACAGAGACCTGCTTAAACCACCAGTCGGCAACAAAAACCTTTATGTTGATGCAGGTGATTATATTGTGATGATAGTCGGTGGGCCGAATGCCCGCAAAGATTATCACTACAACGAGACCGAAGAGCTATTTTATCAGCTAGAGGGAGATATTAACGTCCGTATTCAAGAAGAAGGAAAAGCGGTTGATATTCCCATCAAAGAGGGAGAGATGTTCTTACTTCCAGCCAAGATTCCCCACTCACCTATGCGAAGTGCGGGTTCAATTGGGTTAGTCATTGAACGCAAGCGAGGGAAAGGATTCACTGACGGACTGATATGGTTCTGTGACAAGTGTAACAGAAAGCTTCATGGTACATTCTTCGAACTATATGATGTAGAAAAAGATTTCCAACCGAGATTTAGGGAGTATTATGCTTCTGAAGACTTGAGGACTTGCAAAAACTGCGGGCATATAATGGAAACCGATCCTAGGTTTGTTGGTTGATCACAATTTGCAATTGTGTTGATCTTAGCCATTATTGATTCCATTATCCTTTTTATTCTCAGTGCAACCCATTTCTACTGGGCTCTTGGTGGTCAATGGGGATTTGCGGCTATTTTACCGACAACTAAAGAAAGCGTGTATTCAACCCTAAATGGTATGATAGTCTGATTGTAGGTTTAGGACTTTTGGCGTTTGCTGTTTATTTATTGATATATATTGGATTGATTCCTATTCAATTGTCACATTGGCTAAGCAAATATGGAATTTGGTTGATCACGGTTGTTTTTTCGCTCCGTGCTGTGGGAGATTTTAAATACATTGGTTTCTTTAAGAAAGTTAAAGGAACTGATTTTGCGAATAGAGACACCTTGTTCTATTCACCAATTTGCATAGTAATCGCAGGCATAAGTATTATGATTTTGGGTAAATAGAAGCTCCTCCAAGAGTCATCTCAAATGATTGTAAATTAACTATTTCACTCAAACTTTTTGTGTTATTAAATTTCAGTTTCTTTTTTCAATCATTTGTAGTAGAAATGAACCCCCAAGCTAATAATTGAACAAATTGCATACTGTCAATACCTGCGTCAGGTTAAAAATTAGACGATTCGAGTTATAAAGCACGTATTCAAGGTTTAAATAGCACTAAAAATAAAATAGAATAATTTTTAGATCATATTATTTTTTATTCTGTTGGCTAACATTAATTTTACGGATTAATTTATTTGAGTTTAATCTAAGTAGTCTCAATGATCAAGGTTGCAGCATTTAAATATTCATTAATACTATTAATAATAGTAGGGATTTCAAAAAATTCCTTGTCTCAAGGGTTTTCGTTAGGAAGTGATCCTTCTGAGAATTACTCACCTCGTATTATTCCACCATCTCCTGAAGCGGCTGGCTTAGGGAAATATGTAGACTTCGGGGTGAGCGAGTATACTGGGAGGTCAACTGTCAACATACCTATCTATAACTTGAAAGAAGGTGATCTGAATATGCCAATAAACTTATCATACTCTTCTGGAGGGTTCAGCATTGAAGAAATAGCCACATGGACTGGTCTAGGGTGGACACTTAATGCAGGAGGTGTGGTGACTAGATCGATGCAAGGAGCTCCAGACAATATCAGTGAGTCTAATTTTGGGCAGGGATTTTTGACATTAGCCGAACAAACAAGCTATGAGTTTTTAATAAATGGTGGAAGCGATCTGATAAGGCTGAACTATCTGAAGGACATATCTAATGGATGTTTCGATTCTCAGCCTGATATATTTTATTTTAATGTAAATGGACATACAGGAAAATTCAATTTTCATTGGGACAGCGATGAGACGAATCCTGTTGTGGTTGATTCTGAGTCTGATGTAGAAATTGAGATTATTTGGAATGATGGATACAACTCACAAATTGATGGATGGATAATTAGAATGGATGATGGTATGAGCTACGAGTTTAGTGTAGCCGAAAATACTCAGATTAATTCTTCATCGACAATACAGTGTTTTTTTGATTCAAGAATAGACTTCAACTCCTCATGGTTTTTGAAAGAAATAAGAAATGTCACAGATAACAAATTCATCAAATTTGATTATGAACCTTACACTATTGAAGAATATGACATTAATCACTCTACTATAAGAAAGCATTATGCCGCTACTGGAGATAATGATACATGCTCTGGATCATTCGCAGGAGAGGATTCTGAAACTAAATCGACAATATCAATAGCGGGACAAAGGTTGTCAAGAATCTACACTAGTACATCACCTATTGAAATTCATTTTATACCTTCGGATAATGCTGGGTTAGCGAAACTAACTGAGATTGAGGTGATCAATGCTACATCAGGAAGTTCTATAATGACTTATTCACTAGATCACGTGGGTGATTTACTGACAAGCGTACAGCAGAAGAACGGTGAAATCAATATTCCAGCTTATCAGTTTGAATATTATGATAGCAAGAACGGAGGTGAAAATGCTAAGGATCATTGGGGTTTTAGGAATAATAACAGCAATGAATTATTTCCCAGATATTTTATACAAACGTCAGACAACAATAAACATTTTTTTGGAACAGGAAATCGTAATCCAGACTTTGAGGGGTCAGTAGCAAACGTGCTCAAGAAAATAACCTATCCAACTGGTGGATATGATGAATACTTTTATCAGTTACACGATTATGGGTATATCAATGGTAATATCCTTGACGAAAATAAGATTGACTCAAAAAGTATTTATCGTGTGTCATATGGAATCACCGGATATGATGGGTGCAGAGTGGGTGATATTGAAACCGATACAAAAAGTGCTGATTTTACAGTAGTCGCTGCACCTGGAATAAAAGAGGTGGTGATTGAGGTAAGTGCTCATTTGGTGAGAGGAAATGACTTTAGTGGTGGATTCCAACCTCAAATAACAATATATAATGAAGCAGGTCAGTCAATATTTAACCTTTCTGCTGGGATAAATACTGAAACAAGAGTAAATGAAGTGATTTCATTAGAGCCAGGTCAATATAAATTAGTTACAGAAGCTACTTGGAATACCTGTGACGATCCAGCGCGGGACAAAGCAGAAGTAACTATAAAATATAAGAATTGGACTAATGAGCCTTTAACGACAAAACCTGCTGGTGGTGTCCGTGTGTCTAAGATTAATAAGCATGACTATGATGATTTACTACTAAAAAGTATGTCTTATGATTATGTTATGGACAATGGATTTTCCAGCGGATATATTTTTGGAGAGCCCAGTTATGTCTATTCTGATGTCCAAATGCAATTTGTTAGTGATGGGGGGACATTTGATTTGTATGTTCCTTGTTCTTACATTATAGTACTAGAGAGTAATAGATCCAATCTTGGGTCAACAGAAGGTAGCCACATCGGATACCAGCGAATTATTTTTACGGAAAATGAAGGCGAAAATGGACAAGTGATCAGCTCATATGATATTGTTCCTAATGGCATCACAGATACATCTCCTTTCCCCCCAGCTACGAGCTATTCTCATAAGTCAGGTGAGCTGAAAAAACAAGAGATTAAGAACTTCACTGGCGCCACTTTGAATCAGAAAATAGTTAATTATGATTTTGCCAATAAAGAAACCAAAGCGTTTAAGGTTAATTTCAAAGGAGGTGACCAGTTATTTCCTTCATCATTTGATATTGGAACTTACAAGTTGATTTCTGGGCACTCTAGACCCAGTCAACAGGTTGATCACTTGTTTGATGATTCTGGTGGCGAAATAATTCAAGAGCGTGTTTATCAGTTTGATACAGGATTACACAATTTATATGAAGAAAAGTCAAAAGGGACTAATGAGGATTACCTATCCAGGTATTATTATCCTAAAGATGTGCTATCACCTAATGCACAGATTCAGAACTTAATAGATCATCGAGTTATCGATAAGCCCATTGAAAAAATTCAACTATTAGAAGAAGAAGGAAAGGTATATGTTCTTAAGGCTACTTATTTTGAGTATAATAATGAAACTCATTTAGAAACTGCTCGAACCTTTGATTCTGAGACACCAATCTTGCTAGATGACTTCAATTTGGCCATAGATAATGGCGGGGCTTTGGACAGTCGATATACTGACTTGCCAGAAATAGAATTGTTATATGATTTGAATACAGACAATCTAATTGAGAAAAGAACCAGAGGCAATGTGGAATCATATATTTGGAATAATAAAGGGTATCCGATAGTTCAAATTCAAAACGCAGAGCTAGCTCAATGTTTTTACACAAGTTTTGAAGCTGATGGCATGTTGGGGATATCGAAAATGGGAGCTTATCATCGAAATAGTGGGAGTTATAATTTCGAAGCGGATGGTGGATTCATACCGAGTGATGCAAGCATACTAAAAATGTCTTATTGGTATTGGGAGTCTGCTCAATGGAAGTTTAGTGGAGAATTAGATTTCGACAATATTATAAGTCAAGGAATGAAATTGGATGAGCTTAGGGCATACCCCAAGGATGCCCAACTTAGCACATATTCATATAATGATGCCATGCAAATCAATTCCACTATTGATGCCAATGGCATACAAAACACATATGAGTACGATAATCTAAATAGATTGATTAAGATTCGTGATAATAATAATGATATCGTAAAGAAATATGAATACTGGTACAAAAAGGAATAAACATATCCGATTATTCTAAACACAACAGCTTACAACTAGAAAATAAATTATTAAGCATTCACATGAAATACGGTTTGAAACTTAACATATCGCTATTAACATTAATTTTTTTTGTTAATGTGGCTAATGCACAATTGACATTATCCGGCCCCTCGTCTGCCTACCATGGTGTTGTCTCTGGGCCTTATTGTGTAAATATTCCTTCAGGAGATGCAGTATTTCTAGCTACTTGGACAGTAACAAATGGAACGAAATATACTCCATCGGCTACTTGTACATATGTAATATGGGACAATACTTCTTCAGGTACAATAAAATTTAGCTCAGGATCTCATGGGAGCAGTAATACCAAAACGGTAAGCCTATCAACTGCACCACCACCACCACCACCACCATCGGTTCCGATTGCGAATGATGAGAGTCGCTGTAGCCCAGGATCATTGACACTAACAGTAAGTGGCGGAGGGGATTTGGTTAGTGGTTATAGATGGTATCATGATCAAAGTGGAGGCACATCTTTCCATGCAGGAACATCATATACGACAGTGGGAATGTCTGTAGGGCAAACAACCACATATTGGGTGTCTGCATATGGAGTAAGTGGAGAAAGCGCTCGTGATAGGGTACGAGCCATTATTAATACTCCACCTACTGTAGATGCAGGTACATATTCATCTATATGTGCAAATGAGACTATTTTACTAACAGGTACACCCTCAGGAGGGAGTTGGAGCGGAACGGGTGTTTCAGGAACTACATTTTCCTATGCTGTTCCTGGAATTTATGCTTTATCTTATAGCTACACTGATGGAAATGGATGTGAGAATTCACATAACACGAATATAACTGTTCGAGAGAAATCAACAACTCCTGTTTTAGCACCAGATAACGAGGGCACAAGATGCGGTGTAGGAACGCTAAAGCTTTCTGCAACTTTTGATGGTGATTTATTTTTTGTGTCTTACCAGTGGTATAACAGTGACCGTACTCCAATCTCTGGAGCTACGAGTTCAAGGTATACTACTCCGTCACTTACCACTGGATCATATCTTTATTACATTTCTATATCTGATGCTGGGAAATGTGAAAGTAACTTATTGCCAGTATCAGCTACAGTTTATGATACTCCGAATCCCGGAACACTAACAGTTGATAAAAATAAATACTGTCTTACTAGCAATGATTTTCCAACATTAACGATTAGTGGACAAACAGGAACACCTACCAATATTCGATGGCAAATGGCTGACTATGGATCCGACCTAAATAACGAGAGTAGCTGGTATAGTGCTTCCGGAGGGCAGAATGATAGCTTAACACCTACGGCTGTTCAACTGATTCAGTCTAGGTACTTTAGACGATTGGTGACTTTTTTAGAATGCGGAGCCGAGTATACTTCCAACAATGTCTTTATCCAAGTCAATAATTCGGTGGTAGCCGGAACAATCCAATCCCCTGTCACTTTACCAGTATGTATCGATACTGATCCAGGGACTATCACCGAATTAAGTTCAGCTACTTTAGGTGACGGTGATTATAGTTTCGAATGGTTTTATTCATATAATGATCAGGATTGGATACCAACAGGTACTACAACCAATGATTTTGCTCCGGGTAATATTTCACAGTCGACCTATTATAAGAGAATAGATAATTCTTGTATTCATAGTGATGAAACCAATGTGATACAAATAGAAACTTTCCAATGGCCAGCTCCTAGTTTGAAAACTCAGTATATCACATGTGAAGAAGAGAATAAGGTGATTGAAATTGTCGGATATGCTTCAGAAACATTTGAGTGGATCAGAAACGATGTGATTTTGGCCAATAGTAGTAATCAGCTTAATGTTTCAGATATTGGTCTTGATGCTGGTGTTTATGAGTATTCAGTAACACGTGTTGGAGATGGAGGCTGTAGATCATTAACAACTTCATTTACGGTTACTGTATATGAGAACTGTGATTATAATATGAATTTTATTAAAACTACTAATGTCCAGAAAGCTGGAATTACATCTGAGAGTGAATTGGGTAGTTTTGATAAAGACAATCTAAGTCAGAAAAAGGTCTATTTCAATGGTGTGGGACAACCTATACAGGAGGTAGTAAGGCAAGGCAGTCCCAATTTATCAACTGACATTATCAAACCTATTGTGTATGACCCATTTATGAGGGTTTCACAAGATTATTTACCTTTTGTCAATAACTCAAAATCTGGAATTTATCATGCTGACCCAACGAATATAACTGGAAACTATGAAGAGAGTGAACAGTATGATTTTTACCAAAACACTGCCAAAGTAGCCGTTGATGGACGCCCAAATGGCGAAACATTCTTTGAGCCTTCGCCCCTCAATAGGGTGGATAGGCAATACGGCCCTGGAGAAGCTTGGAGTTCTTCAGGAAATGATAAGCCTATTAGTTACGTCTATGCTTCCAACACTGCCAATGAAGTGCGATTGTGGTCTATCAGTAGCGACTACCCTATGACAGTAGATTATTATCCTAAGGATCAACTTACTAAAACAAGCACTACTGATGAAGAAGGACATCAAGTAATTGAGTTTGCTGATAAACTCAATCGGACAATTCTAAAAAGAGTGCAAGTAGTTGCTGATCCTTCTCCTACTTATAATCCTATGGATTGGGCTGATACTTATTATGTATACGATGACTTTGGCAATTTGAGATTTGTACTGCCACCTGAAGGTACTAAAGCACTCACCGAATAGTAGTAGAAATTATTCAATTCAATGATGAAAATAAACCTGAATAAAATGCGATTACACATTACCATTTGTTCCTTTATCGTTTCACTCTTATTTGCCTCACCAAAATTGCAAGCACAGATCAGTGGATCAACTAATGTATGTACTGGTACGACAAAATCATATCTTAGTCAATATCTGGGTACAGCCTATTATTGGACGGTAAGTGGTGGGACAATAAGTGGATCTAAGACCAGCTCATCTGTTAATGTTATTTGGAGTTCTTCTGGAAGTAGAAGTCTTACCCTAAGACTTACAAGTTCAGGTTTTATTGACCCTACATTCCAAACGAAAAATATTAAGGAAATTCAAAGTGAAAAATCTGATTTAAAAACTGAAGGAAAAATCAATAGTAAACCCCAACAGCTACGAATTCCGATTGGAGGCGGAGGAACTACTACCAATTACTATACTATCTATGTCACAGTATCTAGTATGACCGCGGGAAGTATTAGTGGAGCCAAAACAATTTGCTATAATGCTTCTGCTGGAACATTAACTAACCTAAGCTCAGGAACCGGATCTGGAAGCTACCAATGGCAAGTATCTAGTAACAATTCAAGTTGGAGCAATATAAGTGGAGCTACTGGAACATCGTATTCTCCTGGTAGTCTGACCAGCACAAAATACTATCGCAGAAGAAAGTATTCATCTGCTTGTGGCTATAAGTATACGAGTAGTCAAAAGATTACCGTTTATGGTAATTTATCAGCTGGGATAATCAATGGAGCCAAAACGATATGCTATGGAGGTTCTGCAGGAACCATGGGCAATTCAGCTTCTGCGAGTGGAGGCACTGGGAGCTACAGCTATCAATGGCAAACATCGAGTAATAACTCAAATTGGCTTAATATCAGTGGAGCGACTTCCTCTACCTACGCTCCGGGCAGCTTAACCAGTTCAAAGTATTACAGGAGAAGAGTAATTTCGGGAAGTTGTGGCACGAAGTACACAGGAAGCTTAAAAGTAACTGTATATGGCAATTTATCAGCTGGAGTAATCAATGGAGCCAAAACGATATGCTATGGAGGTTCTGCAGGAACCATGGGCAATTCAACTTCAGCAAGTGGCGGCACAGGAAGCTATAGTTATCAATGGCAAGTATCTAGTAATAATTCGAGTTGGAGCAATATCAGTGGAGCCTCTTCTACGACCTACGCTCCGGGCAATTTGACCAATTCAAAGTATTACAGGAGAAGAGTAATTTCGGGAAGTTGTGGCACCAAGTACACAGGAAGTTTGAAAGTAACTGTGTATGGCAATTTATCCGCGGGAGTAATTAATGGATCCAAAACGGTATGCTATGGAGGTTCTGCAGGAACCATGGGCAATTCAACTTCTGCAAGTGGCGGGACAGGCAGCTACAGTTACCAATGGCAAGTGTCTAGCAATAACTCAAGTTGGAGTAATATAAGTGGAGCTACTTCTACAAGCTATGCTCCAGGTAACTTGACAAGTACCAAATACTATCGAAGAAGAGTGGTATCAGGGAGTTGCGGAACAGTCTACACTAGTAGTGCAATAGTCACTGTCTATCCCAATGTAACCGCAGGAAGTGTCGGTGGAGCCAATACAATTTGCCAGAACACCTCAGCTGGAACATTGACTAGCGTGGTCACAGCAAGCGGGGGTACTGGCAGTTACAGTTACCAATGGCAGATATCCAGCAATAATTCAAGTTGGAGTAATATAAGCGGGGCTACTGCTACAAGCTACGCTCCAGGTAACTTATCGAGTACTAATTACTACAGAAGAGGGGTAACCTCAGGTAGTTGCGGGACAGTATATACAGGTAGCATTCAAATTACTGTTGTCTCTGCCCTAATAGCTGGGAGTATCGATGGAGCAAAAAGCATATGTCCTTCTTCTTCTGCGGGCACATTGAATAGCACAAGTGCGGCTAGTGGGGATAACGGAAGTTACAGCTATCAATGGCAAATATCAAGTAACAATTCAAGCTGGAGTAATATCAGCGGAGCAACAGCAACAAGTTATTCTCCTGGGAATTTAACCACCACTCAATATTATAGAAGAGGGGTTTCAGGGAGTTGTGGTACTCAATATACAACAAGTGTACAAGTAGAGATTTATGATGATTTGTTGGCGGGTGCAATCGATGGTGAAAAATCTATTTGTTCTGGCGGATCGGCTGGAATTTTGAACAGTATTGCTTTAGCGACAGGAGACAACGGAAGTTATTCCTATCAATGGCAGTCATCCAATGATAACGCTATTTGGAGCAATATTAGTGGTGCCACTGCTACTGGTTATTCTCCGGGAAATTTGACTAACTCTCAATATTATAGACGAGGCGTAACTGCAGGTTGCGGAGCGCAATTTACAAGTAGCGTGCAAGTGACTGTTTATGGCAGTTTGTCCCCAGGAACCATCAGTGGTGATCATTCCATTTGCTCAGGAACTTCAGCAACTACTATATCTAACACTCAATTGGCCAGTGGTGACGGTGGTAGTTATAGCTATCAGTGGCAGGTATCAAATGATAATACAACATGGAGCGATGTAAGTGGTGCTACGGATATCAATTATTCGCCAGGGAGTCTAACCAGCAACCAGTATTTTAGAAGAGGTGCAATCGCAAGTTGTGGAACACAGTACACGACCAGCGTTCAAGTGGCTGTTTATGATGTGCTTGTTGCAGGAGATATAGATGGATCCAAATGGATTTGTTCGGGCAGTGCTGTAGGCACGCTGAATAGTACTGAATCCGCTAGTGGGGATGACGGAAATTACAGCTACCAATGGCAAGTATCAAGTGATGATTCGAGTTGGAGCAATGTGAGCGGAGCAACAAGTATAACTTATGATCCTGGCAATATGTCTATCGCACAGTATTTCAGAAGGAAAGTCACAGCAGGATGTGGAATAAAATTCACACCTAGTGTCGCTATCGATATTTATGATGATTTACAATCTGGGACGATATTGGGGTCGAATTCGATTTGTCATGGGACTTCGGCTGGCATGTTGACAAGTTCAGAAGTTGCCGTTGGAGGAGGCGAAGCACTCAGCCTTCAATGGCAACAGTCAAATGATGGCATTTCTGGTTGGGCAGATATTGTAGGCGCTTCTAGCAATTACTTTGCCCCTGAAGAATTGACAAGCTCTAAATTTTACCGCAAAAAAGTTACTGGCAGTTGCAATACAGACTATACGAACACCATAGAGATCACAGTTTACGGAGAGCTGTCTGCGGGGACTATTGGTGGAGCAAAATCGATTTGTAGTGAATCATCTGCTGGGACAATGAGTAATGTCGCTGTTGCAACAGGGGGTAATAATAACTACACCTATCAATGGCAATCGTCTACTGACAATATAGCATGGGCCAACATAGGCGGAGCTACAAGTTTGGACTATTCTCCGGGGAGTCTTACGGCCACGAATTATTACAGGCGAGGTGTCACTTCTTACAGTTGCGAACCGGAATACACAAATTCAGTGATGGTCGAAGTCTATGTTCCTGTGTCCAATGCTGGTAAGAACATTTTGTTAGAAGTTGATGAAGAGACTGTTCAGCTTTCAGGATTTCCTGCTGGAGGTCAATGGAGTGGACTCGGGATAGTAGACAATACTACGTTTGACCCATCGACAACTGGGCTAGGAAATCATGAGCTTATATATAGCAAAACGAATTCGAATGGCTGTATAGATTCAGATAAGATCATCGCCAAAGTAATCGCAGAAAAAAGTGACTTGGATCGCTGGGCGTTCCAATACAAATATGATCAACGTCAACGTATGATCGAGAAACAAGTTCCAGGAGCTGGAGTAGTATATATGGTCTATGATGACCGTGACCGATTGGTACTGACCCAAGATGCCAACCAGCGAGATCCTTCGACAAGCTCTGGACGCGAATGGATCTTCACCAAATATGATGTCCTCAATCGTCCGGTAATGACTGGAATCTACACACATGATTCAGAGGTTAGCCAAAGCGAGATGAGCGCATTAATTAGTACTACCGAATTCGAGGAAACTTATGATGGTACAGGTGTTCATGGATACACTTCTGATGTATTTCCTACTACCAGTCTTGACTACCTCACAGTGACATACTACGATAACTATGGCTGGAATACAGATTCGGATTATGATTATCAAAAACCTTCAGAAAGCTGTATCACGACCAACGATGAGTATTGCTACGAGGAGGCTGAATTTACCCGAGTCAAAGGACAAGTGACAGGAAGTAAAGTCAAGAACCTAGATGACAACACCTGGCTAAAGAGTGTGAGCTATTATGATGACCGCTACAGAGTCATCCAAACGATCACAGCTAATCAAAAAGGAGGTATTGACCGATCGAGTAATCTTTATGACTTTGTGGGTAAAGTATTGGAGACAAAGACAATTAGCGAAGCTATGGGCAATCTTGTGGCTAACGGAGGTGGAGCAGGCACTACTGATT
>Ga0209634_1000681_pt1 | contig 26037 bp, 14 predicted proteins | sample LinPmetageLP40_FD_184043 | JGI IMG/M metagenome (GOLD analysis project Ga0209634, IMG submission 184043) | Marine viral communities from the Pacific Ocean - LP-40 (SPAdes) (version 2) | ecosystem: Environmental > Aquatic > Marine > Oceanic | place: Pacific Ocean | collected 2010-08-26 | reverse complement strand
ATTCTTATTGATAAAGCTGGTGGTATCTTTGCTAAGTCCGTTGACTTATTCTTTAAATCAATAAGTAAAACTATTCCAGTAAGAGTCACAATAAGAACTACATTAAATGGATTCCCTACACAGAGAATAGTGCCAGGCGCAGACAAGATTGTATATCCAACAGATATTGTTTCAGACCCAAGCACATTTGCAAATGCAAATGCCGCAACTGCAACTAACTTTGCATTTGATTATCCAGTTTATTTAGCTCAAGATACAGAATACGCAATAGTAATTACATCTCAATCAGATGATTACGAAGTATGGATAGCAGAAATGGGCGGATTTGACGTAACAAATACATCTGAAAGAATTACAAAACAGCCATATAATGGTGTATTTTTCAGTTCAGCAAATGCTTCAACATGGACACCAGAACAAAGTAAAGATTTAAAATTCAAATTAAACAGAGCTTCATTTAGTGGTTCATCATCAACATTAACGTTAACTAATGATGTAGTACCTCCTAAAAAACTAGGTGGTAATCCTTTAGCTACTACACAGAATTCTGGTGTAATTACAGTCACACATAAAAATCATGGAATGTATGGTGGCGGAACAGTAACGATTGCTGGAGCTGTAGATACTAATGGTATTTTGGCTGCAAATATAAATGGTAATCGTACTATTTCTAGTATTACTCATGATAGTTATACAATAACAGCAGGAAGTTCAGATGTTTCAACAAATTCAGCTGCTGGTATCGGAGCAGGTGGCGGAAGCGCTGTCACAGCAACAGAAAATAGACACATGGATTTAATATATCCAGTAATATCAAATATTACATTACCAGGAACTTCTGTTAGATATTTCCTTACAACATATACTGGTAAAAGTATTAATGGAACAGAAACGGCTTATCAAGCAAAAACTGAAAGAGAAATACTTGTTAATAAAAACTTTACATTCGACGCACCAAGTGTTATTGGTTCGGCAATTAATGAATCAACATCAATGGGTAGTGCTAAATCATTTAAATTAAGATGTGTATTAAGTACAACTGATGAAGCAATATCTCCTGTAATAGATTTAAACAGAGCATCAGTACATACAGTAGAAAACCTTATAAGTTCAAGCGGTGGTTCAGAAACTACAGCAACGGGTGGAGCAGAGTTAGCTAGGTATATAACTAAAAGAGTAGAACTTAATGAAGAAGCAGATTCAGCAACAATCTTTTTAAATGTTTTAAGACCAGGCGCTTCAAACGTAGATTTATATTACAGAACTCTTGAAGGTGGTTCATCAGCTGATATTAATGATGTTGCATTTACAGCAGCAACTCCAGCCGAGTCAATACCAGTTAATGAAAGTTCTTTTTCTGAAGTAAGATATGATTTAACAGAATCAGTTTTAACTGCAGCAAATATTGGTAGTTTTGGTACTATACAATTTAAAATAGTATTACGTTCGACATCAACATCGAACCCACCATTAATAAAAGATTTTAGAGCAATATGCGCTACATAGGATAACAAATGGCAAAGACAAAAGTAAAAGAAAATCCGGATTTAGTAAAAGATACAGCAACTCAAGCTGTTATAAATACTAATACATCGGCCTTTTCTGCAAGAAGAGACCAACTTGATAAACTTAAAGCAAAAGAATCTGAAATTGAAACAATGAAATCAGATATAGAAGAGCTTAAAAAGATTATAAAAAAATTAGGTAGTAAATAATGGCAATAAGAGACGAAGTAAGAACATTAAAATCAAATACACTTGAAGAGTTTAGACAGAAAAGTAATGAACTTTCAATAAGAAACGTTGGTGATGATAATCTTTTAAGTAGTAATTTAGGAGATAAAACTGAATCATTTACAGCCACATCAGGTCAGAAATTCTTTGAATTAGCTGGAAGGTTTGAAATATTACCTGAAATTACTGTTGATAAAACAACAGGAGTTGCAGAGTCATATAGGACTGGCGCTATCAGAGTAACAAAACAAGGTACAGCATTAACTCAAGGATTGGCCGCCGCAGATTTTAAAGTTCCTAACTATGCTTTAAAAGTAACACTAAATGGTTCACCTTCAATACATGCTACTTTTGTAGAAAACGCAACTGTTACTCAGACAGGAGGATTCTCTGGTGTATTATTATCAGCAGATTCTAATACAGTAAGATTTAAAACCACTAACGGCGTAGCATTTAGCACTAGCAAAAATTTAACTCTTGGTAGTAATAGTATTGTTGCTGCAAGAATATCATCTCAAACTGGAATCGATGCTGGTCATGGCACATTAATAGAATTAATAACAGGCGCAACATCAGGTCATGTTGTAGTAGTAGATTCAACCAGTTTAGTAGATGCAGTTAACGAATTACAAGACGACGTTGGTGTCGTAGAAAATTTAACAACCAGTGCTGGTAGTTTAACTCTTGCAGTTAATGAACATGATGCAGAGCTTGGAACAATTACATCTGGAGCAATGGGAACATCAGCTTCAACTGTAAGTACTGCGATTGCAGAACACGAAGGTCAAATAGGTAATATGTCCTTAACTGGTTTATCAGCTACAGATTTATCTGCAGGATTAAGAGAACTTAGAGTAGAGCTTGGTGATGTCACAGCATTAGGAACTACAAATGATGGTGAAGTAGTAGTTGCTGCAATTAATGAATTAGAAACTGCAATAAGAGGAAGTGCTAGTAATTATACTATATCTACTGCAGCAAATGATTTAGTCGCAGCGATTAATGAATTAGACGCTTTACAAGGTAATGTAGATATAAGTGCTATTGCTTCTACAGTCACTGCAGCTTTAGCTCAATTACATGCAGAAATAGGTGATGTTAATATTACCACAATTGCTTCAGGTAATAATAGTATTACTGGAGCTTTGGCTCAACTACATACAGAATTAGGAAGTGCTACTTTAGGAACAAGTTCAAATACTCATACAGGTGCGATTAACGAATTGCATGGAGAAATAAATTCAAACGATACTGATATAGCTACAATTAATACCAAGCTTGGTACAATTACAGCAGGCGCATTTGGAACAACAGCTTCAACAGTAAGTACTGCGATTGCAGAATTACATACTGATGTCGATGCAAGATTATTCTTAACATCAGGTTCAGAACAAACCGTTAATTCAGACGTAAAAATAGGTAGTGGAAAAACTCTTGATTTATCAGATGGTACATTATTATTATCTAGTGGAGGAGCAGGTTCTGTTGCAAGTTTAGGTTCAGCCTTTGTTCAATTAGATGCTAACTTAACTTCATCTCCAATGGGATTAAGAGTAGATAGAGACCATATTACTCCATCCGGTTCTATGACTAACCATGATGTAGAATTACAATGGGACGAAACACAAGTAAGTTCAAATGCTAAAAGAGCATGGAGATTAAAAGGAATGGCCGCAAACGGTTCTGCAAATACTGCAGATATCGTAACATTCTATAATGCTGAAGATTTAGTTGCAAGTAATACTGAAACAGGAATTAGTGTAACATGGGATTCAACAAATCAAAACTTTGATTTTGCTTTAACAGCTGACCCACAAATTACTTTAGGCGGAGATTTAAGTGGAACAGCAACATTAACAAATTTAACAGGTAATACTACTTTAACAGCAACTATCGCAGCAGGGTCTGTAGAAAATAGTATGTTGGCTGGAAGTATTGCAGCTAGTAAATTAGCAGGTTCAATACCCAACAGTAAATTAAGTAATACTGGAATAAGTATTGATGCTCAAGCGGGCACAACTCATCAAATTAATTTAGGTGAAACACTAGCTGTAAATGGTTCTTCTGGAGAAGTAGAAACTAGTATTAATAATAATGTTCTTACAATTGGTTTACCAAATGACGTAACAATTGGAAATAACTTAGTTGTTACTGGTGACTTAACAGTTCAAGGTACAAATACAATATTAAATACATCAACACTAGAAGTAGAAGATACTTTAATACTTGCTGGTAGCAATTTAGGTTCAACCGAACCATCAACTGGCGGATTCGGTCTTGAAACAAAAGTTTTTGCAGGAGTTCATAGTAATGCTGCTGCTGGAGTAACAGGCGCTCACTCAATTGTATATAACTTTGCAACTGATAGATGGGAAGCAGATGGTTCATTAATTCTTTCTACCGCTACCGTTGCAACGCCTTCAGTTGAAGGAACCAATTTTGGTTCAGGAGATAATTTAACATTTACTGCTGGAAGTGGATTAAGTGAAAGCGTATCTGGCTTTGCAGTAACATATGTAAATACTGATAAAGGTTCATCACAAAATATATTTAAAAACATTGCTGCTAACTCAGGCGGAACAGCTGCAGCTAATAGTAATAATGATACACTTACAATTTCGGGTGGAACAGGTATAGCTACAGTAAGAAGCGGCGATACAATTACAGCTAATTTAAGTAATACAGCAGTAACAGCTGGAAACTACGGTAGTGGTTCTCAAATTCCAACATTTACAGTAGATGCTCAAGGGCGTTTAACTGCAGCTGGTGGAGTTGCTGTTGATACATACAGTGGATGGAACTTAACAGTTGGTGGTAGTGATAAAGGAAATATTGCTGAAACTGAAAGAGTTTCTTTTGCGGCTGGAACATCAATGACTGTTGGCTATAGCGCTTCAAATAATGTTATAACATATAATCACGCAGATACATCAAACCAAGCTTCAGTAAATAATTCAGGTACTACATTTATTCAAGATATTACTTTAGATACTCACGGACATATTACAAACATAGGTTCTGGTTCAGTTTCAATTGGTAATGGAACATTAACAGTTCAAGGTACTGGAGTCTTAGGTGGTTCCGGAACATTTACAGCTAACCAATCAGGCGCTGGTACAATATCAATTACACATGATACTGTAAGCAAATCTAGTACTACAAGCACAGCTACTCCTGGATATGGCTCAACATTTACAGCAATTGATTCAATTACAACAAGTGGTGAAGGTCATATCACAGCAGTTAACACTAAAACAATTACAATACCTGCATCTGATAATACAAATACTCAATTAAGTGTTGCACAAGTAAGGTCATATGTAGAGTCTGCAAGTGATTCAAATGTATTTACTGATGGAGACCATACTAAATTAAATAATATAGCATCAAATGCCACAAATACTGCAGCTCCAGCAATAACAAGCAATAATAATGTACCATCATTAGCATCTAATATAACAGCGGCTGAAGTAAGAAGTTTAATTGGAGCAGGTACAGCAACAGTCAATGATACAGGTACACCTGCAATATTAAGTAATGGTTCATTAAATAGAGCAGCATCAAGTATAAGAAGTGATATTGGAGCTGGTACTTCAAGCTTAACAATTGGTACAGGTGCTGGGAATGCAATGGCTGGTAATACATTTATTCCAACGAGTAATACCCAAATATCAAATGGTGCTGGATATACAACATATAGCGCAAACCAAACTTTAAATAGTAGCTCTAATGTTCACTTTGAAGGTTTAATGGTTGGTCAAACATCAGGTTCTACAGCAAATACAATACGTTGTACTGGTGATGTTGTTGCTTTCTATTCATCAGATGAAAGATTAAAAGATAATATTACACCAATCGAAAATTCATTAGAAAAAGTTGGGCAATTAAAAGGTTATGAATTTGATTGGAATGATAATCAAGAAGTTTACGAAGGACATGATGTTGGTGTGATTGCTCAAGAAGTTGAGAAAGTGGTACCAGAGATTGTCGAAACAAGAGAACATGATGGCTATAAAGCTGTTAAATACGAAAAATTAGTTCCATTATTAATAAATGCAATTAATGAATTAAAAGCTGAAATTGAAGAACTAAAAAGTATAAATAAGAAGGTATAGATTAAATGGCAATATACTCTAACATAGTAATCGATCAAGGAGCTGATTACGCAGCTTCAATTGATGTAACTGATGCCGATGGAGATGCTTTAAACTTAACAGGTCATACAGGAAAAGGCCAAATAAGAAAAACATACTCATCAACAACTGCTGTAGATTTTGCAGTATCAGTAGCAAATCCGGCTACTACAGGAGTATTAAACATTGGTTTGACAAACGTTCAAACTAATGCAATGAAAGCCGGTCGTTATGTTTATGATATAGAAATAACTGCTGGGTCAGGTACAAAAACAAGAGTTTTAGAAGGACAATTAGAAATTACACCGGGAGTTACGCAAACATAATGGCGAATATAAAAGCTAAAATAAAAAGAAACCCAAATAAAATAGTAGCGCAAACTTTAAAAGTAGGTAACGTTGCTTTAACAGATTTAACAGATGTGAATGCTCAGGGATTCTCCGATGGTGGTGTTTTAATATATAATGGTTCAACAACAAAATGGGATGCGACAACAACAATTGGAAACATCAATACTAATATAACTGGAGGCACATACTAGTGGCTAATTTAACAAGAATAAAAATATTAACTACGGGCTCAACAACCACTGCTCCAGCTAATATCAAAACGGGTGAGCTGGCATACTCTTATGTAACCGGTACTCAAGCAAATAACGGTGATAGACTTTACGTAGGTACAGGCTCAGAATCAGGTGGGGTTGCATCTTCTGTAGACCTAATAGGCGGTAAGTATTTTACTCAATTATTAGACCATGTTCATGGAACAACAACGGCCAGTAGCGCTTTAATTGTTGATGCTAATAAGCATGTTTCAGATTTAAATATCGGAAGTTTAGCGCTTGAAGCTTCAGGCGGTTCAGGACAAGTAGTAACAAGTATCGTAACTGCGATGCCAGGTTCTCCAACTGATGCTCAGTTAATTACAGCTCAAGGTGTTAAAGAATTTGTTGATACATTAGACTTATCAGTTTCTGGTGATAGTGGTTCAATTGCAATTGACGTATTTAGCGGTGCAAGTACAGCTGAAGAAACATTAGGTATCATAGGTACAGCTAACGAAATAGAAACTGCAGCATCTGGTAATAACGTAACAATTGGTTTACCAACAAACATAACAGTTGCTGGTGAAATAGATACTGCAACTTTAGATGTTGCAACATCAGCTGACATAGCTAGTTTAAAAGTAGAAGATTTAACAAACAATAGAGTTGTTATTGCAGGAACTGGCGGAGAAATAGAAGATGACGCTAACTTTACTTTCGATGGTACAAGTTTAAATGTTGGTGGTGCAAACTTCTCAGTTGCTCATGCATCTGGTAACACAGTTGTTGGTGGAACATTACAAGTAAACGGAAACGTTACTTTAGGTAATGCTTCATCTGATACAGTACAAACACAGGGTAATTTAACAGTTGGTGGAAACCTAACAGTTTCTGGAACAACAACATCAGTTAATTCAACTACAACAACATTAACTGACCCAGTTATAGAATTAGCAAAAGATACCTCATCAGCCGATGGTCTTGATAGAGGTGTTAGATTTAAATGGCATAATGGTTCAGCCGTTAAAGATGGTTTCTTTGGTTTTGATATACAAACTCAAAGATTCTCATTTACACCAGATGAAGATTTAAGTGGAGGCGAAAACGCTTCAGCACCTTGGGGTGACTTAAACATTGGAGATATTTATGGTACTGGTGCTACACTCGACAATATTAGAGTTGCAGTAACTGCGGCTGGAGAAATAGATACAAGTTCAGGTAATTTAACTCTTGACTCAGCTGGTGGTACAGTTGTTGTTGATGATAATTTAAATGTTACTGGAACAGTTACGTTAACAAATGATTTGGCAGTTACCGAAGGTGGTACTGGAGTTTCAGCATTTACAGACAATGGTGTATTATATGGAGATGGTGCTAACGCTTTAGACGTTACAGCAGCTTCAAGTGCAAATGGTTCTATATTACAAGCTAACTCCGGAGCAGCTCCTGCGTTCTCTAATATCATTGATGGCGGAACATATTAATATAAATATATTATAATATAGTTTATAAACTTCCTTATATAAGGATTGAAAAAAGGAGCCAAAATTGGCAAGAAATACGAACATTAAGTTAAGGCGTTCGGCAACAGCCGGTGCCATTCCAACAACAAGTAATTTAGACCTAGGTGAGTTAGCGCTCAATACTAACGACGGTAAGTTATATATGAAAACTACCGAGGGTAGTTTAGATAGCGTTATTCAGGTCGGCTCCGCAACAGATACTTATTTTAAAATAAGAAGAACTGTTAATCAAAATTTTACTGTCACAGTTGCTTCAAAAACTACAGACCACGTTTATCATGGCTCAGGTTCAAGCAGTGGCTATATTATTAATGGTATTGAATCACCTCATTTAAATTTTGTACAAGGTAATTCATATCAATTCGACCAATCAGATGGTTCAAACTCAGGTCATCCTTTAAGATTCTATTACGATGCTGCAAAAACGACAGCATATACAGCAGGCGTAACAACAAACGGAACTGCTGGTAGTTCAGGAGCATATACAAAAATTGTTCCAACTAAAGATACTCCAATGGTTCTTTATTATCAATGTACTGCTCATGGATATATGGGTGGTTCAGTTAGTTTTGCTACAAGAAATTTAACTGGATTTGATACAGACGATTTATCAGAAGGTTCATCAAATTTATACTTCACGAACGCACGTGCGCGCGGAGCAATATCAGTCACAGATGTAAGTGGTGATGGTTCACTTTCATATAATAATTCAACGGGTGTTATAACTTATACTGGTCCAAGTGCTTCAGAAGTAAGAGCACATTTAAGTGCTGGAACAGGAATGACATTTAGTGGTGGTGCATTTGCTACTACCATAACACAATATACAAATGCTCTTGCAAGGGCAGCAATATCAGTCACAGATTCTGGTGGAGATGGAAGTTTAGCATACAATAATTCAACTGGTGTTATAACATATACAGGTCCTTCAGCGGCTGAAGTAAGAGCTCATTTATCAGCAGGAACTGGTGTAACATATTCTGGTGGTCAAATAAGTATTGGCCAAGCTGTTGCAACAACTTCAAATGTACAATTTAATAATGTACAAGTCGATGGAACATTAACATCAGACGATATCACATCAACAAATATAGCTGCTACTGGTAATTTAACAGTATCAGGCAATCTTACAGTTCAAGGTACAACTACTACAGTTAATAGTACGACATTAGATGTTGTTGATAAAAATTTAACTTTAAACTATCATGCTTCAAATGATACTTCAGGTAATGCGAATGGCGCTGGTATAACTATACAAGACGCTGTTAATGCTTCAACAGATGCAACATTACTTTGGGTTGCAGCTACTGATAAGTTTGCTTTTTCTCATGGTATTACAACTCCAACTGTAGTAGCTTCAGGCACTAATATACTATCAGGTTTAACTTACCCGACAAGTGATGGTTCAAGTGGGCAAGCTCTCGTAACTGATGGTTCAGGAAACTTATCCTTTAGTTCTATATCAGCTGGTGGTAATGCATTTGGTAGAATAACAGTATCAGGACAATCAAATGTCGATGCTGACTCCAATAGTGATACACTTACACTTGTTGCTGGTTCTAATATTAGTATTACTACTTCGGCGGGTGCTGATTCAGTTACAATTAACTCCACAGCAAGTGGTTCAGCTTTAACAATTCAAGAGGAAGGTTCTTCTTTATCAACAGCAGGTTCAACATTAAACTTTGTTGGCGCTGGAGTTACAGCAAGTGGTACTGGTGCAACAAAAACAATTACAATTCCTGGAACAGGTACAGTATCAGAAGCATTTAAGACAATTGCAGTTTCAGGTCAATCAAATATAGTTGCTGACTCACCCACAGACACATTAACACTAGCTGCTGGTAGTAATATGACTATCACTCAGGATGCTAGTACAGATACAATTACATTCGCTTCATCAGGAAGTAGCGGCGGTGGTCAAAGCGCATTATATAAAGAATATGTATATACGCCAGGAAGTAATACAACAACCTTTAGCGGTAGTGATGCAAACGGCAGTACATTATCATATACAGTTGGTTATATAAGTGTATATTTAAATGGTGTATTATTAAAACCTACCACTGACTATACAGCGTCTAATGGAACTTCAGTTGTATTGGTTAATACAGCCGTAAGTGGAGATGTAATACAAATTGCAACATTCGTACAAATTGTAGGTACTGGTGATTCCTCATTAAGTGAACTTACAGGTAATGGTTCAACAACAGCATTTACAATAGCAGCAAATCCAAACCATGAAAACAATACACAGGTTTATATAGATGGTATTTATCAGGAAAAAGCTACTTATTCAATCAGTGGAACAACACTTACATTTAGTACTGCTCCTCCAAGTAGTTCATCAATAGAAGTAGTTATTGGAAGCAGAAATGTAACTGTTGATGATGTACAAGGATTAACAGTCAATGGTGATTTAACTGTTGATACTGATACTTTATTTGTAGATGCATCACAAAATAATGTTGGTATAGGACTAAACACTCCTATTACAGCAGCAGACTTACACATTAAAACTTCTGTAGATAACAGCGTAACTCAAGGATTAGTTATTGAAAGAAGCGCTAATACTGATAGAGGTTATATTAATTATCAAGGTGGCGGATTCCAGTTTAGGTCAACAGTCGGAGACCCTATTGTATTTGGTGAGACTGACGCTGAACATATGCGAATTATGCCTGACGGCAACGTTGGTATCGGAACGACTTCGCCAAGTGAAATATTAACACTAGACGATACACACCCAAAACTAGCATTAAGAGATGCTGGTACGGAAAGAGCTTTCTTACAAGTAGATTCTGCAGACAATTTTGTTATTAACAATAAATCAATATCAAGTATGATATTTGAAACCTCTGATACTGAACGAATGCGTTTAGGCAGCACGGGTAAACTTGGTATAGGAACTCAGAACCCTGGAGTAAGTTTAGATGTTGGTTCATTAACAGATGCAATAAGAGTTCCAAATGGTACAACAGGACAAAGACCAACCGCAGCTTTAGGACAATTAAGATATAATACAACTACATCAGAGTTTGAAGGATATGCAGATGGTGCATGGGGTAAAATTGGCGGTGGCGGAGATTCATTCGGAACCATTGCTGTTTCAGGCCAATCAAACATAGTTGCAGAACAAGAAAATGATACACTTACAATAGTGGGAGCAGGTGGTATTACAGCCACAACAACTGCTGGAAATGACACACTTACATTAACTGGACAAACTTCAGTTAATCCATATACACAGGATTTCTTTACTACAGCAAATAATTCAACCACAGCATTTACTTTAAGTGTTACACCACCAAGTGAAAACAACTTAATTGTATTTGTCGAAGGTGTGTATCAAAATAAAAATTCATATGCATTAAGTGCCACAACACTTACTTTAGATGCAGCTCCAGCTTCTGGTTCAGAAGTTGTTGTTCATATAATACAAAATGGTGTTGTAGGCGCTGGACATGTTGTTGACGAATTTACTGGAAATGGTAGTACAGCAGCTTATACATTATCAGTCACGCCTTTAAACGAAAATAATACTTTTGTATATTTAGATGGTGTGTATCAAGAAAAATCAACATATAGCGTAAGTGGTAACACATTAACATTTGGTGCAAATGTAACAAGTGGTCACAGTATAGAAATTGTCACACCACAAGTTGCTCAAGTTAATCAACCAGCAGTTGCGTCAATTGATAATGTTAATATGTTTAGTGGCTTACAAGCTTCAGAAATAACATCAACAACATTAACAACAACAAGCGCAAGTACAATTGCAACACATGCAATCGCAACATATAGGTCAGTTAATTATCAAGTACAAGTAACACAAGGAACAGATTATCACATGACAACAGTTAATGTTATCCATGATGGAACAACTGCTCACTTTACTGAATATGGTACAGTATTTGATAACGCTGCATTAGGAACATTCGATGCTACAATTACGAGTGGTAATTTATTATTACAAATAACACCAGGAAGTAATGCATCTTTAACAACAAAGGTAGTTTCAACGGCAATACCTGTATAAATAGAATAATAAAACGATGGAGAGTGAAATCGTAAAATGGCAACACAACACAATTTTAGAATAAAAAACGGTTTAGAAGTAGCTGGTACAGTGCGTATTACTTCAGCTGGTCTCGTTACTGGAACCACAACAACCCAAGCAGCTTCAGACAACACAACCAAATTAGCTTCAACAGCTTATGTAACTACTGCACTCGCAAATTTAGCGGATAGTGCACCGAGTACATTAAATACACTTAATGAATTAGCTGCAGCACTTGGTGACGATGCAAGCTTTAGTACTACAGTCACAAATAGTATTGCTTTAAAAGCGCCATTGGCAAGTCCAAATTTTAGTGGAACAATAAGGTTAGACGCGGGTGCTACTAGCGGTTCTAGAACAATAAAAGATGATTACTCAAGTGGCGCGTTAGCTAATCAAGGTTTTTTAAGAAGTAGTGGAGGTAACTATTGGGGTTACGCCACGTATCAAGATGGAAGTGCTAATTGGAAAAGTGCAGTATCGGTTGCTTCAGAAAGAAGCGTATTTGCTATAGATGAAGATCAAGCATATTGGAGTCATGCACCTTCGCAAACTGTAGCTATAGGTGGTGACTTAACAACTCAGCCAACTAAAAAAGTTGTATTTGACTTAGAGAATGCCAAAGTTGGTATAGGAACAGATAGTCCTGGTGATGCAAAATTAGAGTTAATGGCTACTAGGTCATCAGGAGCTAATGCTACAGCTTTAATTTTACATGATAATGTAACAGGGGTACAAACAACTGGATTTGGAACAAGAATAGAAGGAAGGTCAAATAATAATAATGCAGTTTCTGCAATAGGTTTTGAAGCCTTTGGAGGAACTAATAACGACACAGCTATATCTTTTTATACACAATCCACAGCTGGTGGTTTAACTCGCAGAATGATTATTGATGATGATGGTAAAGTTGGAATTGGAGTAACTGCCCCAGACACTAACTTAGAAGTTAATATTCAAGGTGCAGCAGATGGTAATGGTATACATATTACATCAACGTCTACAGGTAATGACCCAGCACTTAAAATATCTAGAAATGGAGGAGCTGCAGATGTGTTCTCAATGAGGCCTCGAGGTGGAGCAGGTTCCGCTTATCTTGCTATTGCTCCAGGTAGCACTCTTGATGGTGGTCTAAATCTGAGCTCAGCTGGAAAAGTTGGATTAGGTGGAAATAATGCACCAATTTCTTTACTTCATATGTATGGAACTAATACAGCAGATGTTGCTTCAAATGGAGCAGGTATAAATGGTTTACATTTAAGTAGAACATCAAGTAAAGGCGAAAATATATATGCATATATGACCGATGGTAATGCAGCAGGTTCATCTTGGGCCAATCTAGGAAATGTAGGTAAAATAGAAAGTTTCGGAAACAATGCATTTGAAATAGGTACTCAACAAAATTGTCCTGTAGTTTTGGGTCAAAACAATACACAAAAACTTAGAATCAAAGGAGATGTTACTGCGCACACAAACTTTGGTGCAACTTATGTCGAGTCTTTAATTACTCCAAATGGTGGTACATCACCTATTAATACTAGAATATTCGAAGACCATTTAGGAAAGTGGATAGCAGTAGGATACTTTGCATCTGATGCAAAAACCAGTATTGCAACTACTTTTAGTTCTGTTACAGGAATGTCAACAAATATAGGACAAAGTGAAACTACTGCATTTAGTGCAGACTGGGGAGATGCTAAGCCAACAGAAGTACGATACTTAGGTGCTACAGATTTTAATAACTTTACCGCTACAAAAACAATAGACTTTATTCATGGAGTTCCAGTTGGAAGGACATGGAAACACTTTTTTAACAATGCTCACCAAGTTCCAGATGGTGGAACTCCTATGGGTAATACCTACATGGGTATGGTAGAAGGCCCAGTAGGTTCAGTGAAATATGGCTGGGAATGTAGAGGAGCTTATGACGGCAGAGGCCGTTGGAAAAATCAAGGATATACACATTGTAGAATGTCAGATATTCATGCTAGTAATCATATTCTCTGTCCTGCTGCAGCATTTACAACCGCTACTTCTAATGCTTTTAATTGGCACATGCATGGAGACGCAAAAATAACAGCTCATCATACATTAGATTACTCAGGTCAAGACGGAAATACCTCAGTTGCTTTTGGTGAAGATGATAATACTCATGCTTTCTTTGATGACTATCCTAACACAAGAAGTAATTTGCAAAGTAGTACTAATAACTATACTTCAGCAGTATTTGTACTAATGAAATTGCCTGAAATGCAATCAATAGGATTGGCTGATGGTGAATCAAGAAATCATCAACCAGGCGAAGTCGTACAAACACAGATTTATGAAAGAAACGCTGACCAAGCTTTAAATGGTAGCACTGCCACATTTGCTAGTATAAACTTTACTCCTAAATACGGAAACAGTTTACTTGAGTTTAATATTCATGCAAATACAGGACAAAACAATGCTTCTGCCATAGCAACATACTGGAGAATTTATCAAGGAACTCCTAGTGCAGATGGTGTTGCAATAAGATCGTCAGGACAACAAATACATTCAGGATATGACGCAGCTACAGATGGACATCCACTTCCATTTAGTTGGACACAATACTATCAATTAAATGATTCTAAAAAATCACAAAAAACATATAGAGTTATAGTGTCTGCTACTGGTGGATATTATTGGACTCATACTTATGGTGGGGGTGCACATTCATATTTTGTAATTAAAGAAATAAAACAATCTCACGATACAAGGGTGTTAACAGGATAATATAAATGGCATTAACAAAAGTAAAGGGACATATAATAGCTGATGATTTAGCACTCGGCGGTAATCCGACAACGAGTACTCAAAGCACAGGTAATAATACAACTCGATTAGCAACAACAGCATTCGTACAAACAGAAATAGCTGCATTAGCTGACTCTGCTCCAGCTGCATTAAATACTCTGAATGAGTTAGCTGCAGCTTTAGGCGATGATGCAAATTTTAGTACTACAGTCACTAACTCTATAGCAACTAAACTACCTTTAGCTGGTGGTACAATGACTGGCTCATTAATATTAGCTAAAGCCGATAATACATTTACAGTTCAAAGCACTAATGCAGGTCAGGCTAGTGTAGATATAAAAAATACTGAAGGGCATTATAGAATTATTACAGATGCAGGTGAATTAAAAGTATATGACCAAACAGATACAAGAACACCATTCATAATTGATTCTTCAGGCAATGTTGGAATTGGCCAAACTGCTCCTGGCAGAAAATTACATATTAAAGATGCTGGCCAAATAAAATTAGAAAATACTACAACAAGTGGCTGGGCTGGCTTAGATATTCATACAAGTGTTGGAACAAACAACTATGATATGTATATGGGAATGCTTGATGGCAATGGGCGTTTCTTTATTGATGTAGATTCTAATGGAGAAGATTTATCAATATTACAAAACGGCAACGTTGGAATAGGAGAAAGTACACCACTAGGTAAATTACATGTTAAAACAGCAGATAGTGGTGCTAGTGTTAATTCAAATGCTGATGAATTAGTTGTTGAAGGTTCAGGTACTGCGGGTATTACTATACTTTCAGGAACAACTGGAGACGGCAATTTATTCTTTGATGATAGTGGTGGTTTTGCTAGAGGAAAATTATCTTATTCTCACAATGGAGATTATTTAAGTCTATTAAGTTCAGGTGCTTCTATATTTTATAATGGTGGTTTAGAAAGAATGAGAATTCTTAGTGGTGGCAACGTTGGAATTGGCACAACCGATCAAATTGGAGAAAAACTAACTGTAAACGGTTCTGTGCAAGTACTTGGAAACAATGACCCAAACTATAGTGCCAAATTTATAGCAGGATATGATTCCACACACTGTTTACGAATAACTACTAGAATAAATGATACGAGTGAATCTGAAGTATTAGGTGTTTTTGCAAATTCTGGAGGAGCGGTTCCTAGGCTTGCTCTCAACCCTACAAACGGGTGGAATGTTGGTATCGGAACATCTACTCCAACTCAAAAACTAGATGTAGCAGGAACAGCTCTTGTAAAAAACGCAAAATTAAAAGCAATCGCTGCAAGTAACTCAGAGACAGCCGTAGACGTATTCGTCTATGACACACGCAAAGATAGCGATGGTGGTGCCTGGAGAAAGCGTACACAGAATACAAGTTGGTATAACGAAGCACTCAACTCAAGCACTCGTGGAGCAAGAAAAGAATTTCCAAGTGTTGCTGTGATTGTGATACAAAATACTAAACTTACGATATATGATGGTGACGATCCTGATATGCCAATGTGGATGGTTTTTGACTGCAATGCGAACGATATGCTTGGTGGTAACTCTGGAGCTGGCGGGTCGTGGTTAGGTAGTGTTACTGCTTTAAATGGCGATATAGCCGTAGGAAGTTATTCCGGTCAAGCCCCTTACTTATTTGCTATTAATTTTATCAAAGAGAAGGGTCGCATGTGGCATTATGCTGATGGAAAATATTGCTATAATGGAAATATTTCTACTAGAAATGATGGGCTTAGCATGTATGTGCAAGATAGCTCTGCGTCTATAGCTTTCCTCTATTGCCGAGATGTAGCAATGACTGTCCTTCCCAACGCACCAATCGACGCTGACACTAGACTTCCTATTCCAACCATAGTGGTTGCTACTGATCGTGGTGTAAGTGTTGTTAAGAATAATGGGAGTGTTGTTGATATTACAGCGGGTGCAGGAACTGCTTATAGTGGAGTAACATGGGTCGATATAACAAAAAATGATAATTTAATTTTTGAACAGGATAATTCTAGTAATCCACGGTCTGTTATGTGTATACCAATACCTAGCTCAGATAGAACTACACAAACAAGTGATGGTAGTATAACTGATAAAGTCATTATGAAGTTTTATAGAAATGGCTCACACAAACCTTATCCATGTTTTAATGGTGGTGGTGTTAATAAAGCAGTAGCTTTAGCAAAAGATAATCAAGCACTCGTAAGCTCAAGTGGCGATTTAACAATATTAGAACCTAATTTAGGTTCTCCAGAATTTGGTAAAACTGCGTATATTGGACATGACTATAATTCAGGTTGGATGGTAGGAGATATTAAATTCGCAACTCTTTCAGATACTAGTACTACAAGTGCTACTAGTCCTGATTTGGTTACAAATGGTTCTAATTTTAGTAACACTACAGGTTGGACAGGTTCAGCAGCTACTGTAAGTGTAAGTAGTTCAGAACTATTAGTAACCGGTACAGCTTCTGGTGCTCAAAATCAAAGCGCAAATTGGACATCAATTTCATGTACAAAAGGAGACCAATTTCAAGTAACTTTTAGAATTTCAGCATTTGTGGCAAATCAAAGTTCGGCAGGTATCATTGTAGGTGGTGCTACTATTCATAAAAATAACGACAATGGTTACTGGTATCCAAACTCTGTTGGTACACACACAACAACAGTAGTAGCAACAGGAACAACATTTACTTTATATCTACATGCTGGAATTAGTGTTGGAGTAGTAACCAGGTTTGACGATATATCTATACATAAATTACAACATGATAGAAGCGAAAATAAACTCGGTTTTCAGACCTTTGGTACAGTTGCAAAATCAGTTGTTGCAACAGGAGCTCAACTTGTAGGATACGGGCCATTTAGTACTAGTAACTATTTACAACAAAGCTATACTAATGAATTAGACTTTAATACTGGAGACTTCGCTTATTGTTTTTGGTCAAAAAATGCAGCAAGTGGCTCAGAATATATTGCCGATCGAGCAGAAGGTAATGGAAATTATAGAACAGCTTTATATATGACAAGCGCTAACAGTGGTACTATGTATATGTATACTAGAGATAATGCAGCGACAGAAGTAGCTGGAATTATTGGCACTCCAAATCAGTGGGCTCAAATTTGGTGTATACGTCGAGGCACTTCACATGAAATTTGGGTAAATGGTATTAACAAGGTTGCAAGTATTGGAACTGTTAGGGATGTTTCAAATGCTAGTGGTGAGGCAGTCCAAAAAATTGGAGTTAGGTATAGCAATGCCAGTCCTAATACAGGTAAAATTGCTTTATTAAGAGTATCAGGTACAGCACCAACAGAAGAACAAATTGTAAAAATATACAATGACGAAAAACATCTTTTTCAGCCGAATGGAAAGGCAACAATCGCAGGAAGTTCAGACGCTGTTACTGCACTCGCATACGACGACGACACAGAATTGCTTCATTTAGGCTCTTCGTGGGGAAGATCAGTATTTCAAAGACTTAATCGAGTAGAATATGATAGTGATGTAGTAACTACAGCAATCAGTGCAAGCAACGGCCTAGTTGCAGAGGAATAAAAAATGGCAGTTAAATTTAAAAAACCAGAAATAAACATAAGAGAAAAACTTTCAGAACTGGACAAATCTTCAGGAGTTGCAGGTGAAGCACTTCTACGTGCTGAGACTCCGCAGGAACAGTTTAATCTGATTGGTGCAGGTCGTAGGAACTTGCTGATTAATGGTGGGTTTGAAGTTTCGCAAAGAGGTGGTTACACTTCCGCAACCGCGTACAATGACGGAACATATCACATTGACAGATGGGAAGCACTTAGAGATGGAGTGACCGCAACAATTCAACATCTAGTTCCAGTATCAGGTGAATCCTCTTATGGTGTTAAACTCGTAGCAACATCATCTGCTAATGGAACAATCAGGCTCAGACAAAGACTGGAAATACCTAATCAATACAAATGGGGCGCAAGGACATTTACCTTGTCTGCAAGAGTTAAGTCAAACTCAAGTAATGCAAGACTGATGATGTATGGTGGTTCTAGCCAAGGTTATGTGTATGTTACTGGCAACGACACTCATAGCGGTAGTGGCAATATAGAAACTCTCACAGCAACATTCACAACCACTGCATCGGTATCTGCGGAGTTTGCGGCGTTTGTTGGTATTGATAATATTAGAAGTACTAGTGATCCTGCAATAACCTCTGGACATTACTTTGAAGTATATGATTTTCAAATGGAAGAAGGCAAAGTAGCCACTCCATTCGAACATCGTTCATACGGCGAAGAATTGGCGCTATGTCAAAGATACTTTACAGTAATGCCTAATGGGATATTTGGTATAGCTTCCACTTCTAGTACATTTGTATATAGCTATCAATTGCCGGTACAGATGAGAGCTACTCCTTCTGTTTCTTTAACTTCTACTAACCAGAGACAAGGCGATACAGTTGCACAAGGTATATCAGTAACAAGTGCAAGCGTAAGTAATAATACATATACAACTAGTACTGTGGCAGTGTTTATTATTACAGGTACATTTTCAGCAGCGGCCACGCCTTACAGAATGTACTTGTACGAGGCGACAGGAAGTTTTCCTGCACAAGTCCATTTATCAGCGGAGCTTTAATATGTATAAAATTCAAAAAGATACAGCAATTAATCAATCAGGAATATTATGTGATATTCATAATCACAGTATTCCCCTAGACCCAGCAAACTCGGACTATCAAAGAGTACTCGATGATATTATCGAACAAAGCGCAAGTTGCTTTACTGGTGACATTCCTACTGACCTACAAACTGCAGCTGATGCAAAACAATTTGCACAACAGGTAGAAGCGTATAAAGAAGCGAAAGCTCGCATAGCGCAGTATCAACTTTCAGCAGGTGATGCAGAATCAACTAAAACAATTGTTACTGGTAAAGATTCATTATTAGAAGATATTACCGAAACAATTACAATTCCTGCTATCCCTGCTCTTGATGCAACTATAGAGGTTATTACTCATGAAATTGATAAAGACCCTGTTACAAGTACAGTAGCAAATCCATTGATTGTAAAAGACAATGAAGAAAGAACAGCTGCGCAATTAGTTATAGATAACACGCCGCAACCAGTTAAAGACGAAGTAGATGGAGTATAAATAGATATATGGCATATTCAAAAAATAGAAGATTAGCAGAAATTGTATCAGATACTTCAGGTAATTTATCTGTTGAAGGTATTATAGTACCTACACAAAGTAATTCAGATAATGATACCTCCGCAGCTTCAACAGCATTTGTTCATGCTCATGTTAATGCATTGGTCGATTCAGCACCTGGAACATTAAATACACTTAATGAATTAGCAGCTGCTCTTAACGACGAAGCAAATTTTGGCAGTACAATAACAACTTCTGTTAATGCAAAACTACCACTTGCAGGCGGAACCATGAGTGGTCCTATAACAATGTCTCAATCAGGAACATTGCATAACCAATTAACTTCAACTGGAGGCACTTCTAAGCTATCAATAATTAGTGCTGACGGACAACAAGCTTATATAAACTACTCAGGCGCTACTAATGAAATGTCTGCTGGATATGATAGAACTTCTTCAGAATTTAGAATTGTAAATGCAGATACTTTAGCTACAGGGATCAGATTTGATATTTTATCAAGTACAGGAAGAACCACGATACACGGTGGCGATAGAGATATGTTACATCTTAAAAGAGATAGCTCTAATGGTGATTCCGGTATTCAATTTAAAAATACAAGTGGAAATTTAACAACTATTCATGCTGGTGCTTTAGGTGATTTTACTATTGATACAGCAGGAGATATTGTACTTGACGCTGATGGTGGAGATATAAGATTTAAAGATGGTGGAACTGAAATTGCTGTTTTCGAAAATTCTAGTTCTAGTTTACAAATAAAAGCTAGTGTTCAAGACAAAGACATAATATTTAGAGGTAATGATGGTGGTTCAGGCATTAATGCTCTTACCCTTGATATGTCAGATGCAGGTAGAGCAACATTTAGCGAAGATGTAGTAGCTCAAGGACTATATGTTGGGTCAAGAAACGCAAGTTATGATTTCTATAATAATGGAACTTCTTATTTAAATGGAGCTGTTACTATAGATGCTGATTTAGAAATAACCGATAGTGGATGGGCGACAGCTATTCTTGACGGAGCAACTGGCGGAGACCTAATATTACAAGATAACAATGTAAATATTGGTGAGATTTATGCTGGTGTAGGACATGGACTAGTAGTTAAAGCACACAGTGGCCAAGGTATAACATTCCTTACAAATGGTAGTGCAACTGAAAAAGCAAGAATTTTAACTACTGGAGAAATGGGAATTGGTTCTCAAGGTCCAACTACAGATTACGGATTAACTATATCAAAAGGTGGTGAATTAGGATTACGAATTAAAAGTGATGGACAACAAGGATATACTCAAGGTGCTATTGCAATTGAAAGTTCTGTAAACACTGATAGCCCGGCTGGTAGAGGCCAGGGCGTATATATGTTCAATGAAGCCAATGATACGACTTGGTATACAGGAACATTATATAATAATGCATCTACATACGGAATAAGTTATAAATCCGGTTCATCATTACAAAAGGCTGCAGCAGATAATGCAAATGCTGGTTTGTTCATGGTAATAAAAAATAACGGTAATGTTGGTATAGGAACTAATAATCCAACAGTTGGCAAATTACATGTTGCTGGTGGTATATACAGTACTACTTCTATTCAAGGAGATAACGCAGTTGCAAAATCTAGTAATAGTTTAGCTACCTTCGGTTCAAATAGTGCAGGTGTAGGTATTGCTATTGCAAGAGATGCAGATGCAACTACATATCCAGACCTTGTCGTTCAAACGACTGGAGCAGTTACTGTTGGAAGTCAAGGTAATGTTATTGGTGCTAAGTGGCTTGGTTCACATGAAAATTTATATTGGAATAGTAAATTTATCTATTCAGGTGGTGGATATGGAAGTGCACCTGATAAATGGATTACTCAAGGTGGTAATGTAACTATAACATCAGAACATCCTCATAATAAAGGATTTAGTACATCATATACTAACGTACAAAGTGCTTCTCATACAACTAATATTAATAACGCAACACAATCAACTCCTATGTGGTTTGGTGTTTATACCACTTTCGGTGGTGCAACAAACTATGGTGGAGCCCAAAACTCTAGTATTGGTGGTGGTTGGGAAAATGGTGATGGCGCGATTATGAAGTGTGTGTATAATGGAAATGGTGGTGGAAGTTCTACTAATGCTGTAAGAGGATATCAATGGAAAAACTTCTTCTCTGCAGCTGCAGTACAGACTAGGCAATCATTCTTTTACTTCTTAGAGTCCGGAGAATTTTCTTCTGGATGGTTTGCAGGTTATGGTGGACAATATGGAACAAATTATACTCATGGAAGTGCAGCTACCGATGTTGCAAGTGGCCAACATAGACATACAACAACAGGACAATGGGTTTATGTAAATCACGCGTGTCAAAGTTATTTAGGAGCTACATTTAATAATTCTTCTCAAGGTTACATGCATGGATTTGGTTTTAGACCTGGGTATGCAACTACAATGTGGATTGCTATACCAGGACTTACTGCTCAGGTCAGAGATGATGGAAAAACAATTAATATACATTCAGCACAACAACAAATAGGACAAGGATAATGAAAGTAGAATATGGTGGATTTATTTACGAGGAATTTGATACTGAAAGTACTGACGCTCAAATCTTACAAAAATTCTTAGACCTAAATATGGACTTAGATGGTGAACGTTTAGTCTATCGATGGACTGATTTAACGTTTGAAGATTTAACAATTACTAGAACACCAAAGGAAAAGGAAATACTAGGTAAAAGATATTTAGCAGAAACAGATTGGTATGTTGCACGTAAATCAGAAACAAATAAAGCAATTCCTAGTGATGTATTAACAAAAAGAACTCAAGCTCGTCTAGATGCTTCAGAATAGGATAATAAATGACAACTAAAATAAGATTATTACATGACACAGTAGGTATACCAACCGGTGCAGTTGCTGTCACTCAATCTGCATCTGATAATACCACAAAGGTGGCAACTACAGCATATGTAACGACTGCGTTAGCCAATTTGGCTGATAGCGCACCAAGTACATTAAATACTCTGAATGAGTTAGCTGCAGCTTTAGGCGACGATGCTAACTTTAGTACAACTGTAACAAATAGTATTGCAACAAAACTACCTTTAGCGGGTGGGACATTAACTGGTAATCTTATAATAGATACTTCTGCGGCTGGTGCAGCAGTATTAGGGTTAGAAAGAACTGGTGCAGCAAACCAATGGAAAATTGCTCAAGGACATACAGCAACAGATTATTTAGAAATCTTAGAAGGTAGTAATGTAAGATTAACTATTAAGAATGGCGGCAACGTTGGTATCGGAACAGCTGATACATATAGTAGAAAATTTGTAGTACAAGGTGCTGGCGACCTAATGATGCTTCGTTCAACCAACACAGGCACCGGCGGTGCTCAACTTGATTTTATACATGATAGTTCTTCAGCCGCTACAGGTGACTCGGTTGGTATTATAAACTTTTCAGATGATGCAAAACAATATGCAAGTTTAAAGGGTGTAACTAATAATATTAATGTATCAGGCCAATTACATTTTGGCGTACGAACAGATGCTTCTAATTATAATCATGAAGCAATGGTTATAGACAATACCGGCAACGTTGGTATCGGAACAACTACTCCTCAGCACGAACTCGTAGTAGCAAGCACAGGAAATACAACTCTAGGATTAGTTGGTTCTGGGTATAATGATGCCATAGCAATAAGATTTGGAGGAGGTGATTTAACTAATGCTTTAGGAAATGGAAATAGTGGAGCTGCTATAATATCTCAGCAAGCTGTTGTGGGTGGGCAAGCTAAAGGAGATTTAGGATTTCAAATTAATACTGGAGATCAGTTAGATACTGCAATGTTTATTAGCAATGCGGGCAACGTTGGAATTGGAACGACACCAGTAGCTCATTACACAGGATATAAAGCATTAGACATTGGAACTGCCATGTCTTTATTTTCAAATAGTGGTTCTACTAATGTTGCTACAATGACTAATAATGGTTATTTGAATTCAGGTGCTAGTCAATGGACTTATAAAGTTGCTGATGAAGCAACCATGTATTCTCAAGTTCATGGAGACCATAGATTTTCAACAGCAGCTTCAGGTTCAGCAGGTGGTGCTATTACTTGGAGTGAAAAAGTTCGTATTACTGCTGATGGCAACGTTGGAATTGGAGCGCCGAGCCCAGGAACAGGTTCCAGCAGTTTGACAACTCTTACTGTTGATGGTGCTATTATGACTACAAACAGTAGTACAGCTGGAATTGTTTATTGTTATGAACAAAGATTTAATGGGTCAAACAATTTAACCCTAGGGTATAAAACAAACGGGTCAACACACACTGCAGCTCAAATAGCGGCACAAAATAATCTAGGTTTAACATTTGTTACCCAGGGTTCAGAAAAGATGAACATTGGTAATTATGTCGTACCTAAAATGAATTTCCATTATGCTAATAATAACATTTATGTTGTAAATACCACAGGCGATGAACATTCCAGTTCAGCTGGGATTATGATATTAAAACAACAAATTTCAGTCAGTGCAGGAAGTAAAATAATAGTTTGGTACGATAGTGGTCAAATACTTAATAACAATCAGGGTGGTAATGGTTCAACTAATAGTAATCCACAAATTGCTGTATATGTCAGTACAAATAGTTCAGCTCCTAGTAGAGGCTCTGCGAATATGATTAATAACAACACAGACCACTACCTGTATCCTGCGGGTAATATTGGGTCAGCTAGGATTAAAATGAATGGTATGGGAGCAACTGGAACACTATCAACAGCGGGAACATATTACATTTATATATATGGTGGCTCATATAATAGTGGGCAGTATACGTTTAATTACCAAAACTCTTCAGGTAATACCAGAGGGTCCAGTATAATATGGGCGGAGATAATAGCATGATAGAAAGTTTAATACAAGAAGAAAAAGATATTTACACAGGTTATCCAGTAGCTTTAGGAAATTTAAAACCAGGAGCAAGTTGGAGTATGTCAGGAAATGATTACAATACTTTAGAATGGCATGACACTAACACACTTACAAAGCCAACTAAAGCAGAAGTAGATGCTGAAGTTTTAAGACTCACAAATGAGTGGAATACTAAACAACTCAATATAGGATTACAAAGACAAGGGGAATATCCTCCACTGGCAGATTTTGCTGATGCGATGTATTGGAGCAGTAAAGGCGATGATAGTAAATTAACATCATATTATGAAAAATGTGATGCTGTAAAAACAAAATACCCTAAGGTATAATAACGGACTAATAATATGGCACTAACAAAAATACCAGCAAATTTATTAGATAAATCAGCTCATGTTGATTTTGCTGATAACGAAAAGATAAGATTAGGAGATTCACAAGATTTACAGATTTATCATGATGCTAGCAACTCATATATAAAAGACCAAGGTGATGGTCAATTAGTCCTAGATGGTAATGGTGTTATACTTCAATATAGTACAGGGACAAAATTTGCCACAACCTCATCAGGTGCATCAGTAACTGGTAATCTTGCAGTATCAGGTAATCTCACAGTAAGTGGAACGACTACCGAATTAGATACAACAAATTTAAATGTCACAGATAAAAACATAACACTTAACTATCATGCTTCCAGTGATACTTCATCTAATGCAGATGGAGCTGGTCTTACAATACAAGATGCAGTTAATGCTTCAACAGATGCAACACTTAATTGGTCTGCCGCAAACGACAGATTTGTAATGTCACATGGCTTACAAGTAACTTCAGGCAATGTTGGAATTAGAACGAGTAGTCCAGACTATACATTAGAACTAGTCGGCGATTCTATGATCGGAGATGCTTCTGCAGTAACGAGTCCAGCATTTGCTGCACAACAAAATATTGTTAAAAGTTTTCAGTATGGTACAAACGGTATAGGACGAGCCGGAAACTTATATCTTCTTAATACAAACACAAATAGAGACTCAGGATTCCTAACATTTGGTGCTTATTATAATAATACAAATAATTTATATTACCAAACTGGTGGTATCGGTGGTGGTAAAGAAACTGCAGCTGGTAGTGGTTGGGGTGGTTACTTATCTTTCTGGACTACTTCAGACGGTACAGCAGGTGCTGCAAG
>Ga0209634_1000678_pt1 | contig 26091 bp, 31 predicted proteins | sample LinPmetageLP40_FD_184043 | JGI IMG/M metagenome (GOLD analysis project Ga0209634, IMG submission 184043) | Marine viral communities from the Pacific Ocean - LP-40 (SPAdes) (version 2) | ecosystem: Environmental > Aquatic > Marine > Oceanic | place: Pacific Ocean | collected 2010-08-26 | reverse complement strand
TCCAGCACTTGAACCATAGCTAGATCCATAGGCTTGTTGCGTGTGACAAATTAAACCGTTTTGTCCTACGTCTTCACGGTTGCGGATCTCTGAGACACGAGCGCGAATTGTATCGGCAGACCATCCTGTAGCATTCATTAAATCGCGGGTTGTCGCGCCACCATCTACACGCATTGCAGAATATAGAACGCTAATACGAGAACCATTTCTGAAAGGGCTAACTGGTGTCTCTATGATGGTGCTGGATGGCGCGTTATAGTCTAAGCGATTCCAGTCTGAATGCTTAAACATAGTAAAGATTAGCTCACACCATGCAAAAAGCTTTTTAGAATCTAGGGTAGCTTGGTGCTGTCTAAACTCTATAGTTCCTATGCGTGACCATGTAGACATATTGATCGCATAGAACTTGCCACCAATTACATCTGACATTTCATGAGATGTAGAAGCTCTCATAAAACGATCATATGAACTACCGCCAAATGAGACATGCGCCATAGAATGGCTATATCTGTTGTGACGTCTGGATGGGGATAGAATAGCGTCTATATCGTCTTGGTGTGAACCGTAACGGCTAATAACATCCTTAGCCAATGCAAGAGGCATAGGCTGACACATAGATGCGCTTGGCTGATAGTATCGCTCATTGTTTGCGTATTCTCTCTTTGAGTTATACCAGAATTGGCTCTTGCTAATATTGCCTTGAATAAAACGATTACCCATATGAACGTGACCGCCAAGATTGCGAGATCCTACTTTACCACCCACTGATTCAACCCATGTAAAGAAATTGCTTATATCTTGTTTGGCGCTATCACATAGGGGAAAAGGTGGAATAATAAATTCTACGTCCACTTCTGGTGTGCCGTCTTCCTTAGCCGTTACCCATATGAATCCAGCGTCATGCGCTTTTTGTTGCCATTTAGCAGGATTCCAACCGCGTGATTCGCCGCCTTGCTTGATTTCTGATTCGGTTCCAAATATGGGAAAATTGTCTTCTTGAATGTAAGTCATTGTTTTCTTTACCTTTTTTAGTTTCAAAATGGCGCTAAGCGCCTCATTCCTAAGTATATAGCAATCTTTGCATAATACAAACATAAAAGCGTACAATTGCACTTCTTATTTAGAAGACGATCCAGCTATTGAGAATATTGTCTGACATGATAAAAAAAATTAAAAATGTGCATGCAGCTTGATTAACCTGTTTTTGGTTAATAAAAAAGCATCATGTGATACTCATAACAGCACGATCAATTGATCGCATTGCACGGGTAAAAAAAAACCCGAACCCGATTGCAGCAAGAAAAAAACCTGGCGTAAATACCCCGACCCCGAACCCGAACCCGAACAATTTCCCGATTACCCAGGTATCTACGCTGCCCGACAAAAAAATGGGCTGCAGCTTTTTTGCTGCAACCCAGTTCAACCCGAACAATTTATATTATACGGCTAATTCTAAATCATCCGCCCAGTCTCTGGCGTGCCAAAGCTCTGTCTTGTCGAGTTCAAAATCGCTATATCCTTTAGCAATGCCGTCAAAGTAAAAGTTGCTTGGACTTGAATACCCTTCTGTATTCATTCTGTAGGTCATCGCACCGTTGATATTTACCCTGCGGTACAAGTGGGGGTATCCTTCGTAGTGGTCTAGGGACTCTAGACATTCCGTTGTGATATCCCAGAACCCAACAGGCAACATCACCGATGGGTCATCTGACGGCTCAATATCGGCAACGCCCCGAAAAACCAACCGCCAACCAATCAGGTAAGCTGACCCCAAGGCTCTCGCCTTGGGACACCTAACACTCATCTGTGATTTATTTAAATTAGAGCCATACGCGAAGTAAAGCATTAGGCCACCTTCCTTTCTTCTAACCAATCAGCGATTAGATCCAGCGCATCGTCTACGAGGTGCTTGTTCAAAGCTTCCAGCTTCTCTTTGCCGACCGTATCCACAATTACCTTCTGCGCATAACCTGTAGAACATTCCGCATCAAACGCCGTGTACTTGGTGAACTCTCTAATAACAAACATAGTCAACCTAGCTTGGCTGTCGTTATTTTCCTTCAAGAACTTAACGTTGGCCTGATAATGATCATAACCGAGATATGAGCCGTCCAACCAGCAACGGAACATCCGCCGCGTAGCGTGGTTTGGTTCAAATAGATCACCCTCTAGGTCTCTTTTAATTCTATCGGCCTTCTCTGAATTATAAGGCATCTTGCCCTCCTTTTGTTTTGATACCTTATATATAGCAATCATTGCAAATAGTGTCAACAATAAAACACCAGAAAAAAAAGTTTGTTTTGATCACTTCTGCTGCGAAGTGTACCGGGTGCAACCCAGTACAATTGTTCTGGTTATTACCGGGACGGCTGCAGCACGGACAAAAAAATACCCGGCTACTAACCGGGTAAATTTTAAAATTGTTCGTATTGCTCACCTAATCCGAGCCCAGTTCCGTGGGTTGTCTGGGTGGCTTTCATTGGGAATATAGCTATCCCGAATGTTAAACTGCGTTCCCATGCTGTCCAGTTTGTTTAGATATTTTGGCAAATCACAGTCTTCCTCCAGAGCCAAAATCATTCCGTTAGGGGTTTTGTATGAAAACTCACTGATGTCATCAAGGGATAACCGAGCGGCCTTAAGTTGCTCAACTGTTACAATCCCCCAAGCATGCCCCTTATCTGAGATAATCGTTACGTCCATTATTTTTTCTCCTCATACAAAAAATCGTTCCACTTTGGGAAAACTCCAGATTGATCGCTTTCAGACATGGCTAACGCCCCTTCGTCAAGCAAGCAACTAAAGTAATCCGATTGACTCGCTGGCACAAAGACGGTCAATGAGCCGTCTTTGTTTTTTCTAACTCTTGTTTGATGTGTCATAAATCTTACCTTTCATTAGTTATTACGAGGTAGGGGGTGCTGTTCGCATCACTGGTCGGCGGTCATCGCTACCCCCTACACATTATGTATAGCAATCACTGCAACAACTGTCAACAAATAAATGAAGTTTTTTTCTACCTAGAATACGGCTGCGCAAAAGTGGCTGCAAACAAATAGAACAATTGTACTGGTTATGCTGCACCTGGGAAAAATTCGGCGCCTGGCTCCCCGTGCTGCGGAAACCCCCTGGCTTCGTATTAACCCGAACAATTGTACTTCGAGCCCTGGGCGCTGCAAAGAAAATCCCTGGCAGCAAAAGCCACCAGGGATCCTTCAGGGAGGAAAGCTAATACTGTCCCCGATAAAGCCTCAGTGTCAACCCCGATTACTAAGCACAACCCCTGGGCTCGATGCTCCGATCCCGAACAATTGTACATATTAACCCCGACTGCCAGGGAGTTTCTCCTGGCGTTTTGCGTCTTCGCTGCGGTTTTTACCTGGGCAAACCCTCAGTAACCCGAACAATTATACTTGTACGAAAACCCCGATGCCAGGCAGCCCGATTCCCTAGAAAATCCCGACCCCGAACAATTACACTGCTATAAATCGCCCCGAACATGGCTCGTCATCGCCCTTACCCCCCGCACGGTGTGAAGCCCGAACAATTAGCCCCTATCAACTATCTTGCGCTATATCTTGTGCCTTATTATCTATTACATCTACATTTAGTGTTACGTTTTTCATTCGGGACTCTGCTAAACGCTTAAATTCAGCCAATTTATCTGATATTGCCTCTTTTGTTGACGCTGTAATATCTTCGGTTACCACATGTTGTTTATTAACAAGTAGTCCCGCTGCTTTCAATCTTAGCTCTTCTGCCCTCAATGCTTCGCTAAATTTTCCCATTTCCCAAGCTTGGTCACGGATTTTTTTTAAGTCCCGAATAGACTTATCTAGCGTTACACCATATCGAGCCGTTGCCTCTAGCCTCATCTCTTGCAACCGCTCTGCAACAACTGGGTTACGCAATAGCCTAACAGCTTGCACTGTAGGGTTTTTGTATCCCGACTGCCGCGCTGCCTCGGTCTGTGTCATATCCTTATGCAGGTAATAATCTAGGAACTGTTGTTGCTGGGGCTTTAAACGCTTTAGACCAGCCTCCCTTTGTTCCTTTGGTAAGTCTTGACCTACTTTTGGCATACTGCCCTCCTAGTAGCTTAGATGAATCACATTATCGTGTTCATCATCTTTATAATAATAATTACCCATCTTAGTTTCTTTCCATCCCGCCTCTTTCATTCCCTTCAACTCATACAAGCCCTTCATAAACTCTTCATAATTTTCAGAAGAATGATTTTCAAGATATGCCTTCATACCTGCGGTAAAGCATTCTTCGCACCAAAGATTATTCGCAACAAGTATGTAAACTGTTTTGCTGCCACAATGAGAACAATTCATACCAAGCTCCTTTTACTTCTGGCCTCTGCACACCCACGTTACAGGGTATAGGTTTATATACCTATACCCCTATGTAATAGGGTGAAAAAACCAAAGTACAAAGTTTGAATGTTTTCAATAACTTATGACCCGTATTTTTGTTTGTTTTTGCTATCATTGCAACACCAAACCACAAACCTCTAAATCATTGTATTCATTAAACTTTATAAACTTTGGTCTACCAACTTTGGTTTTTTAAACCTACAAACAAAAACCAGAACAAACAAAGAACTGGGTATATTTAAGTGTTCCATGCATTAACCTGAAGTTTTTTAAACAGAACATGGTTTTACCCACGCTTAACCCTCAATGAATTATTTGGGTAAGGATAAGTTAGGGATGCATGGCATTGTGTTTCGCTTTTGATAGCTAGGACGGGGACAAACTTAATGCTCCTCGCCCTCAAAGGTTGTTCTGTCCCATATAAGATCAATTTTACGCAATTCCTTTCAGCAGGTGGCAGATAACATCAACGGTAAAACCGTTGCCCAACATCCTGTAACGCTGTGTATTTGACACATGGTTGGTGTAGTTGTCTGGAACGGTCTGCAAACGTTCACATTCGATAGGCGTTAGCTTTCGCCATTTAAGGCCGTTTGTAACAAAATTATTATGTTCCCATGATGAACCTGTCATAGACGGTACTTTTCCATTTTCTGCCCTAATGCCGCCTTGATTAGCGCCACGGGCTATCTGCAATATCTTTGGCTCAAGATTGCCGCCTGATGCAGCCGCTAATGTTGGTGCCTTGCCATCTGGATGATAGACACGCCTGTTATAGCCATGACCTTTAAGGTTTGCTTCACCCACCATCTGCAATCCTGTTTGCTTCGGGTCGTCAAAATCAAACACCAACTGCCGCCTATGCTTTTCAAAGTATGACTTTAGATTGCCGCCTTTGAAGTAATTAGCATCCACACAATGCGCTTTCTCACGATCAGTGAACCCATCTTCCAAGATGTCATTCAAATATATGTGCTTATTTTCTGGCAACATATGGACTGGAATGTTCGTCCAATACAATCTTCGCCTGTTCTGTGCGCTTACACGATTGGAATTGATGTCCACGGGCTTGCATCCTAATTGTTCGCTTATAACGTCCTGATACTCCTGCTTCATGTTGACGTTTTCCAGCAGGAAGTATTTTGGCTTTAACTCCTTTAATAGACGAACATATTCAAAGAACAACTTGGAACGCGGGTCATCAAAATTGAGTTGTTTCCCCGCAAACGAAAATCCCTGACAAGGTGAGCCGCCAACTAACAGGTCAATGCCAAAATACTCTGTGACATTACCTGTCGTGATTTCCAGCTTATTGTCGGCTGTCTCAACCTTGGTCACATCGCCAAGTTGCACTGTATCTGGGAAATTTGCCTGAGTAACCTTAATAGCGTATGGGTCAATCTCAGAAGCAAAATAGTTATGTGGTCGTATGCCCATCCTGTTCAATGCAATTTGGGTGCATGACATACCGTCAAATAAAGATAATACATTCATTATAATAACTGCCCTTCATAATTGTATCTTGGCTCCTTGCCTGACGGTAAGTGATTGCCATAGTCCTTAGATTTATGTCCTTGATATGGCTCACTTACATCCATGCAATAAATCATAAAATTATCATCATCAAAGTCTGAATCTAAAACAGCATCACACCTAGCAAGAAAATAAGAATTATTAAGCCAAAATATGTTAGCCATGATTTAACTTACGCTCCTGTCATCCAAACATCCAACGCCTCTGATTCGGGCATTTTATTTAGAATACTATAGCTAGGGTTGCGATTGGCAATAAAATCAATGTGCTTTTGCTCAATCTTCTTTGTACTTTTAAAGCTAACAAACCTAACTGCTTTGGGGTCATCAGACTTTGAATCAGTAAACACAACCTTAGACCTCATGTAATTTTTAAAGTCTTTGTAAGACAAGAACTTGTTTACTTGATCACAACACCACACTTCCATAGACATCTCATTCCAAGAATCATCAAAATCCATATGATATTTAGGATGTTCAGATTTAATTCTGTCCTCTAAATATCTCCAAATTTTGTTGTTTTCTGCAAATGGCTTGTCAGCATGAAAATCATCTGCTCCACCATTGCCTCTGTTTAAAACAGTGCCAATTTTGTTACGATTAAAATACACGGTTGCTTCGTAGCAATGTGTTTCTTCTGACGCAAATTCTGAATGCTTGAAAGATTTTAACTGAAGATAATCGCCATTTTTAAATGTGAACTTATACTCCATCATACACCTCCCCGATTTTACGGCCTGTATCTACATGAAAGTTATGCGCCAACTCATCATGCAGACGCGATAACCCATACGCTAAATCATCCATATCAAGAATTTCTCGGACACGCTCATAAATGTAAACGGTATCAACGCGGCTACACTTACGAACATCAATCTCACCGTCTTCATTTAAACTTGCAATAGGAGCAAACGGCCCTTTCATCAAATTTTCTCTCATAATACTTACCTCAATTTGTTGTTTTGATAGTCATTGATAACAAATTTAGGAAGTGATTGCATATATGTCAACAAAAAAATTACATTTCGTTTTTACACTCTGCCGCGCACGCTAAATAACCACACCCATCAATGTAATTGTCTTCATGCGCTGGGTTGCTTTTAATTCTAGCCACCTTTAACAGGCTCATCATTACGCCAACATCTACAGCACTAACCTCGATACCTAAATGAATTGACCAATAATTAGCAATTGTTCGGAAATTATCCTCCATGTCGCCGTGGTCTGCTGCTCTATCTTTTGTTACATACTTTTTTGCTGTGTCCAGCACTTCTTCTCGTTTCATACCCAATCCAATACTGTGTCAGTGTTGCCCTTTTCCCAGACGAACCAAGCAAATGCAATGAAACCAGACGAACCTTCTGGTTGCTCTTCATCACCGCGCCACATCGTCAGACGTTCAGAAAAAGCATGAACCCTCGCTGGTGGTTGTCTGTTGTATATAGTCTCCCTTCGCTGTTTTCCCTCAAGGAAAGCGAGGCGCAACAACATGGCAAAGTAAGGAACTTCTAAATCTAAACACTTAACAACAAATTGATTTGCAAATTTATAGGGTGGGTTTGTAATTATGGCAGGGGCAAGAGCTTTATGTTCCATCATAAAATCTATATTAGCTTCGCCATATCCATAATCATTTAGGTCAGTAGATATAACATCATGCCCGGCTTCTATTAAAGGCTTGCTGATAGCACCATTACCGCACGCTGGCTCCCATATGCTGTTAGGCAGCCTCTCGGCGCTTATTAAGGCTTCAACGGCCTCTATAGGGGTAGGATAGAAATCATCTTTTTGTCTTGTCATTTTTATGCTCCACGCACTGCCAAGTTTTTCCGTAGTCGCTGCTATGCCAAGCCCAGCTGCTCCCACAACACGAACAAATGTTCTCCTTTGGCCTGGCGTTGCGTTTTTTTTTCAAGGATTTGGTTTGTTCTGATATTGCTTTAAGTCGTTCTTTTTTAAATGGCTCAGAATATTCCCCGAACAAATCATTTATATTGCTCATTTTTACAGGTTATCCCTAGCTGTAACAGCTTCGTATTCACCAAGGCTCATAGAACCGCTTACATCTCCGAGCCATACTTTGCCCCCAGATGCAGTAAGCTGATATTTGTCAATGCGACCAGCCGCTTGTAAATCCCGAACATATTTTTCTAGGGTTTGTTTTCCAACGCCTTGTAGTATTTCTGGTGCATCAGCGTCTTCCGACCTCTTATGGACACCGTTGTTACCGCTCATATGGGTCAGTGCAACACCGTTGCTCTCACACGCAATAATCCACTCACACATAGCATCAAGCTTCATTTCAAGGGCAGAGCCAGCACTCATTGCAATAATCTCTTCGCTTCTGTCTTTAAGAAGTCCCGTCATATTATCCCGAACAAAATGCCTAATATCCCTTGAGGCTGGACCGTTTGACTTTACAACAGCACCATCAAAGCAACTGTTTCTTTGATATGGAACCCCAAGCCTTTCACATGTTTTCTTGCCCCGACTGGAATCAACCTGCCAGATAGCAAAAGAAGATCTCACACCATCAACAAGCGCCGTCGTGCCTCGAATAAGATTACGAGCCTGTTCTGGTGTTTTAACTACAGCATCATCCTTAATCTTCGTCATATGGTGACAAACCAGTACAGATGCACCTGTTTCTGTTGCCATACGAGCTAGTAGACCAGTAAGAGCTGCGCCAGCCGCAGGGTCAGCGTTAACGTCAGCATGTACAAACGATGCCAACGGATCAAAGATAATAAGCTTTAAATTACTCATCTGTATGATTTGTTCGTATATCTTTTCAAATTCTTCTGTAGTCCCGAACTCACCACCAGATTCATTCATGATAGCAAACACACCGCCCACATTAGGCAGAGACACAATCTTTAAATCATGAGAGTAGTTTCTACGCTCTTCAAGTGGGTCAAGTCTCTCAACTCTTCTGTGCATCTCTGCTTCATCATCTTCCGCAGTAAAGATAACCACGTTACCGAACTCTTTAACCATGCCGCCAAAGGCGCTCGTCATAGGCTTTCCCGATGCGATCTTCATGCCCATATCCAAAGTCATCATGCCCTTACCAGCATCTCCTGCTGCGGCAAACAAGATAGGAACTCCGAGAGGAAACGTGCCGTCAATTAAGAACTTTTGTTCTGGAGCTTGACCTTGAAATCTAGAGACTAAGAAAGATTCATCTAATAGGTTAATATTCGTTTTGGTTATCTTTGCTTTGGTATTAACAAAGTTTTCAATGTTAAACCCTTCGTGCAAAGCATCTGCCGAATCCCATCCATCAGGCTTACCCATAGGAGGCGTAAGCATTGTCACAGATTTTGCCCCAGCAGATAAGGCTAGATCTTGAATAAGGTCAGCTAGTTTTTTCCCAGCAGTGTCATTATCAGGCCACAGAATAAGCTCTTTGTTCTGTAACGGAGAGAAATCAAACTGTGGTGCAGTCTTCTTTGTTAGCGCACCAGCCCCACCAATTGTACATGTTGCTGTGTAACCAGCATGATTAAGTGCATCAGCACATTTTTCACCTTCAACCCATATAACTCTATCCGATGCCAAGACATTTGGAATGTTATATAAAGGCCTAATATCAGGAAATTTAGAATAAGATGCCCCATCTATAAACGGACGAAACTCTTTCTTTGGCTTGCCCTTTGTGTTGAGCATGGGATTGCCAGCTATGTCTTTGACATTGAATCGCCTAACAGAAACCAGTATCTCACCATCAGCATTTGTATAAACATACTCAGCATCATACGGAGAGTTAACGTTATACTGAGGCCTGATAGGGTTTTCGATAGGAGCATTATTACGAACAATTTTAGGCTCGTTGTTTTCTAAGTAGTCAGCAAACATATCTTTAATGTCTGACATTTTCATGCCACGAGCTTCCATTAATATCTTAACGATACCACCAACGCCGACACCACCGTTAAAATCCTGACCTCGCATAAAATGCGTGGATGATGGATCAATATCAATTTTTAAAGATTGCCCCGGATCGCCAAGCAAAGAGCCTATGTAAAACGTTTTTCCATGTATTCGACCAGCAGGAAACGTGTCCTGCAAGATGCGAATCTGTTCTGTTCTAGGAACTTTCTGTGAAATTTCTTCAACCAAATCATGGGAAGATTTACTAGATGTAGTGTTGCCAAACCTCAAAACACTCATTATATTGTACCTCGTTAAGTCATTTTGTTTTAACTAGGGGCGGCTCATACCGCCCCTTCTTTTTTATTCCAGCAAGTATTGCGGAACTCGCACCATTTGCAAATAAAATAATCATCATTCTGTGCAACTCTAGGCAGCATATCATTAGCTTCTGTCGCTTTTAGGATTTGTACTGCTTTGTCGCTGGTGGCTTGTGCAAGCTCACCATTAAACGGAACCATCTCAATATAAATCTCGCTTGTGTTTTTATTTATGACTGTAAACACACAAGGATTTTCTGATAAATCCATGTAGGCTTGGTAAATCGCAATCTGTGCTGCGTACACTGGGTTTGCTACTGCCACGCCTTTACGAACAAATTCGTTAAACTTTTTTTCGTTAGCAGACTTACATTCCCACAACATAGGATAAGAAAGGTGTAATGGACCGCCACATATTACACCGTCAATGTGACCCCTGACTTCTCCCCCAGCAGTCTCAAACCCAAATTGTTCGCCTTTCTTTTCTGTGCGCAAGTCAAAACCTGCGTCACGGAAATACATAACCATCATATCTTCAATAGTATGACCAAGACCGAATATGCGTAATGTCTTTGCTGGAAATCCCTTACCCTCATCAATCTGTTGGTTCATGTAGCGGTACTGAAGCTTTCTTGAACATGGGTCACCGAGGCTCGAAGCCCCAAGGTATTTACGCCTTGGCTGCTTTCTTTCCTTTTCTACGATAGCCCTATCAAGCTCCTTAATGATGTTATCAGCATCAGAAGGGGATGTCTTCGTACTCGATTTTGTCAAGCCCTCTGTATTTAATAAAAAGTTCTGTAAGGCGTTCTTCTGTACAGACATCTTCTAGCCCCTCTATTCCTTTTAAAACAACAGCCATAGCTAATACTTCATCTTTTTGAAGGTCGGACAGCTTTTTATCCCAACCTATATTCCCGAACAATTCTCCTATTTCCTTTAATGGATTGTTCCTTCTGTCATGTGTACCTGCTTCCACTCTTTCGGCCCTTCCATATTATCAAATGTAGCGCAGTAATAATCCGATTCGCCCTGTATTTTAACAACTGCTTCCGCTCGTAAAAATTTATCTTCTTTGCCATCAATTAAGCCAAACAGTAAATCAACCAAAACATCTTGAAGCTCACTCTCATCATTCCAGTCATTAAATGATGTTATGTAAGACGCATCAATGTTTACATGACCATCAAAAATAATGTTGAACTTAACCTCACCACGATTCATGCGCTTTTCTTTTCTGAAATTATATTGTGAACAAGGTTATCAATATAAAACTTATTCCATGTGTAGTTAAGCATACAAGCCGCTCTGTATTTAGTCCACGAAAAGTCAATTGGACTAACAAATACACCGTTTTGAGAGAGCAATTTGCGTTGCTTTTCACTTACTGCATCGTTCAACCAACGCTTTGTCTTCTTTGCGCTGTCACCAGTTTCGTTTTGTCTCATAAAGTCATCAGCGGCAGCCATGACCTGTCTCTTGGTTCCAATGCTAATCGCTCTTGTCTTACCGTCTTTCTTCTTTACAACAGCAACACACAGCCCATCTACATCAGCGATTAAGGCAAACCCGTTAAAACCAGATGCAGACATGCAAGCCCCATTCCCGAACAAATCTATCCAAAGGAACGGAGATCTCTGCATAAGATCTACTTCGGTTAGAACAAAATCTTCAAGTATCTCTAGCTCTGGGCGTTCACCTTCATGATCACAAATAGGACATATTTTTACGTTAAGAGGTATAGGTGATTCACAATTGGGACATATTTTTGTTGGAGCCTCTCCTTCAATGCTGCTTTGACTTCCATCTAAATTAACAGCATCGTCAAGAGATCCATGCGTAAGAACACTTGTTCCAAAATCCATAACAATACAATCGGATTTCACAACCCCTGGAAACTCATCCTGATTTACAGTGCGTAACCCGCGCCCAATCATCTGAACCATTGTAGCTTTGTAACTGCAAGGTCTCGTTAACACGATACAAGATACAGGCGGCGCATCAAATCCCTCTGTAAGAACAGCCACGTTGACCACAACCTGAACGCCCCCATTGCTTAACTCTTCAAGAATTTGTTCGCGTTTATCTTTTGGTGTTTCGCCTGTAACTGTCTCAGCATCAATGCCATAAGCCACAAACTCTTCACACAAATCTTCGGCATGCTGCACGGTAGAACAAAATACAATCGTCTGACGATCACCAGCCTTTTCATCCCACTCTTCGACTACACGCTTGTTAATGGCACGGCGGTTCATAATCCGCTCAACCTCTGCCATATCAAAATCTGATATTGTTTTGCGCACCTGACGCAATTCGTCCTGTACACCAACATCAATTACATATGTTTTAGGTGGTACGAGGAACCCTTCACGAATTAACGTGGAAATCTCTATCTGGTGACTACAGTTCGTAAATACGCCCCGTAAGCCCTTTTTGTCGCCACGGTTGGGGGTAGCGGTAAAGCCAACAATCTTTACCCCCTCATTGGCCTCCTTTGCGGCGTTAATGATACGTTGATATGTATCCGCAACAGTATGATGCGCTTCATCAACCACAATCAAATCAACTTTGGGCATATTGTCCAAGTTTTTTTCGCGGCAAAGCGTCTGTACCATTGCAAACACAGCATCACCTGACCAATCTTTTTGCGCAGCATTTACTTCACTGATTTTCAAAGATGGATTTACAAGTTTAAATTTTTTAGAGTTCTGTGAAACAAGTTCATCACGATGCTGTAATACAAGCACATTCTGTGAACTTTTGTAACGTTTGCCGACCAAGGCAGAAAGCATGATTGTCTTTCCAGCCCCAGTCGGCGCAACGACTAAAGTATCACCGTGCTTGTCCAACGCATTAGAAGCATCCTTTATAGCAACTTCTTGATATGGACGTAGCAACATGACTACATCACCTTGTAGACATATTCAGATTTAGAATCTTTGCGAGACTTTAAAATTTTATAACCAAATTTACGCAAAGTAGAAATCTCTTGTGACAAAGATCCCTTCTTCTTACCTGTCTTGCGCAGAAGCTGTGACATTGTAGCTCCTCTAGGACGGGATATAATCTGCAAAGTTCCCTTACAGTAGTTAGGAGTTCTTTCTACTGAAAGATTTTTGGTGGGGGACTTTACGGCTCCAGCGTCCCCCATACTGGATTTAGCGACCTCTGAAGGTTTGCCGCTAAGATATTTTAGTGAATCAACTTCTGATGGAGCCCCACTAATAAATTGCCATAATGACTTTATCGCGCCCATGATGGTGCTACCCCCGCTGTTGCTGTAGTCTGTTGCGGAGCAGGAGATTGAGTCACTGATGCTTGCGCAACTGGTGCTGCTTGCCCTGTAGGTTGGATATAGTTAGGAGAATCAGGTGTCAAGACAGTCTTAATCTTATTACGATCAGGATAGCCATCACGACCCTTTTCAATACCCAGTGTGCAGGAAACTGTCATGCCATTAATCATATGGATGCCTTGAATGCTTGCACGTTTTGCCCTAGCGTCATCACCCTCGTCTTTTGGTGAGATACCAAAACCACTATCAACCATTTGCTTAATGGTATTTAGACCAATCTTTCGAGCCTTTGACATGCCATTTTCGTCTTTGGCATCACCATCAACAAAAATGTTCTGCCAGACCTTGCGCTTGTCAAAAGAGCCACCAACAATTGTTAGCTCAATTGGCAGCCATTTTGCGCTGGTTGATTGAGATGCTTTAAAGTAGGTGCCACCACCGTACTCTGGAACCTCAATATCACCACCTGACAACTTAATGATGCCACTCACCACAGTGCCATCAGGCATAAGCTCAAAGTCTCCACTGCCACCTTCCATAGGAGGCACATTATTTAGGTCAAGCATTTGAATTTTCCTCTTCTGTATTATTGACCGTTGCTGGATTTACAAATTGCATTGCCTCTGGCCTTGGCCCAGACATCTTCTTAAGCAATTTGCCAAGATGCGGTTCCTCAACAGCGTCAAGTCTTCCGCTTCTATCTTTAGCAGGGTATCCCCACTGATTTAGATTATCGCAAACGAAAGCTCTAAATAAGGTGCCATCGTCAGCAGTTAGTGTTGTCATTGTGATTAATTCATCCACAATTCCAGGCAACTCACGCCCAGTCTTTGCACCCTCAATTTGAAGGTCATAGGTGATGCGCCCATAATCATCTGTCTTCTCATCTAAGATACCGACAAAAATTACATTCTTCTCACGAATGTGTTGCAAGTGTGTTAGCCACGCCATCATTTCACGACCTTGCGCACCATACACTGCACGAGTGTCTAGCTTGCCTGTTCGATCTGATCTGGCTTCTGGTGAGTTTTGATTGTGAGAAAAGCAAAGCCGACCAGCCACAGTGATACTATCAATAAATACTGTATCGTATTTGCTTAACAAAGCTTCTGGGTCACCATAGGTTTGACATACATAATCATAGTGCGCCATGCTGTATGGTGAATCTTCACTTAATGCAGGATTGCCCCCGCCAAGAAAGCATGCAAAGTCTCGACATTCCTGCCAAGTACGAGGCCTGATTACATCAACTTTGCACCCTTCAATAGCGGCATCACCAGCCTCCAAGTCCATGAACAATGTTTTGTCCATGTCCAAGGTGCGCACCAGTGAAGTCTTTCCCACTCCAGACTTGCCGCCAATCACAATCTTGTGACCACGTTTTTCTGCAAGCCGTTCTTCTGCGGAAATAATCTTAAGCATTAACCGTCCTCCCTTCTTTTAATGTCAACAGAAGTGCCTTGCAGAACAACAGTGCGAGATTCTGACAATCTAGCCCTGATGTCTGGTGTGGCATTCTGAAATTTTGCTTCTGAAACACTGTACTTAACGTTAGCCAAGTGCCTCGCTGTATCCTCATCCATGTTATTAAGAACAGCCAAAAGCTTTTCTTCGTCCCACTCAACACGCTTCTTGAAGTCAACAGTAACTTTGAAGTCACCACTATTAATCGTGGTTTGTCCAAAATCCTTACCCTGTTGAGCAAGCTGCATTTGAGCAGTATCATGAAACATGTCTTTGAGAGAATTATTAACAATCTTCAACTGCTGCTGTAAATCGTCAATTTGAGATTTGAGACCATCACGCTTCTCAAACAAAGAAGTCAGGTCATTCGGTGTATTTAATGCGTTCATTTACGCCTCCTTCAGTTAATGTCGCTAAACATGAACTGAAGATAAGCATGCAATCTTTTCAAGTCAAGGGTATTTTGAGAAAATTGTTATTATTTTTTTTACTCAAGTAAATATCAATATTAAACACAGCTTTCATCAGTTTCTTTTTTAATTTAAACTCAGGAGTTTCTACGCCTTTTGCATCTTCAACCACCTCTTCGAGGTTTCCGTAGTCATCCACTTTATTATATTTAAAGTCAGCTATATATTTACAAATGTTTTGATCGTTAACTACAATTTTATATGCAATTTGTCTTTCTAAGTCTGTTATATATCCAGCTTTTTCCATAGCTGTTAACTCGCCCCAGCGTTCTGCTTCCCACTTAGAATCAAAAGTAATTCCCATGAAAGTAGTCTTTCTGGCTCCATACTTATTGCTCTTGTATTTATGGTTGTACATGGTAATATGCCTCAAACAATGGGTATTAATGGGAAATTATAATGGCTGATACAACACAATACAAGTCTGTTGCCGTAGATATTTCTACTTACAACAAGCTTCAGAAGCTTTGTGAAGACGAACACAGGAACCCTCGTCAGCAAATAGCCAAGTTAACTGCTGATGAATATTCAGATAAATATGGAAATATGGTTAGTAACTCTGGCATAGGTTCTGCGCCTAAGAGTTAGAGCATGTTTCGCCTTGGCAACATTCGCTTACAACAAATTTACATACGCTGCATTGCAGATGCCCATGAACATCAACTGGTGGGAAAGTACAAAGGCATCGAGGGCATTGGTTATTATCCAATGCCTTTTTTATTGGCCCGTCTTCTTGTCTACTCATTTTCTGACAAAGCTCTCATCCGTGCTACCAAACGTCTTGCGCGATTAGGAACCTGAGTATACCAGCGGCTGTCTACCATCTGATCTGCTGCCTCGTTCCAGTCACGCGCATCAACACCAGCCTTCATGCCTTTGAACTTGGACAGCCGGGGGCGGCCCATGTTAAACATCATGTTGGCAACAATCTTCTGACACTCATCAGGTAGGTGTGCAAAGTCAGAGTACAGTGTCATGCAATCATTAATCGTGACAGCCATGTCTAGGTTGAATACCTGCTGTACCCGCTCCTGCTCAATGATTGTGCCAACAGGCTTGCCATGTTCCTTGTCTTCCTTAGTCACAAGGTGACCGATGCCAAAAGTTTCCAGGCCAAGATGGTCCAAGTATATCTCGTACTTGCAACCCTCGTCTTCAGCAAGCTCCTGACGAAGCTCGTTAAGCACTGTTGATTTCATCATCTTTTTAATAATCCTGCTGTAGGCCCACGAATGCCAAGCGCCTGAGCAACAAATGGGTCAGAAGAGGCCATAGTGCGAATGTCTTTATTTAACGTCATTGGCTTAACAGGTGCAATTGTTCCCGTTTGGGGTTGTTGTATTATATCTATAGAATTAAGAGCAGATGCTGAAACAGGCGGAGTTTGTGCAAATGCTTGTTGGTCTGATTCTTGAATAATAGGTCCAGATGGCGCTATGACTGCTCTTACTCCAGCTTGTCTTAAGGGTCTCATAGTAGCGCCTACACCAGACACAGCGGCATCTAATGCACCAGATACCTTTCCTCCGAACCCTTTTGCATCTGGGAGTCCCTGACCTTTTCTGGCAAAGGCTTTCATTATTCTTTCATTTGCAAAAAATTTAGAGGTAAGTGACATACGGGTTTTAGCCCCAGCTTTACTTATTGGGTGAGCGGCATATTGAGCAGCAACAATAGCCCCTTCTTTGCCCACATCTCCGAGATAAGCCAAATCCGCAGCAAATTGCTTTAGTCCTTCAGCAATATCCTTTCCAAGTAAAGAATTTAATACTCCAGGCTTGTACTGTTTGTTAATTAACCTATCAAGAGCAAGAGCCTTTGAGGTGTCTGTAAACACATCATCGCCAACAGAGCTTACAATATCGTTTAAAACAAACTGTCTAATAGTATTTAAAGCCTCTGGGTCATCCTTAAAGAAGCTTTTAATTTGGTTTATTTCAGTTATGCTTCTTGAGGGGCTTGCAATATAAGACGCTGCCTCTTCTGGGCTTAGTGTGCCTTCGTTAAATTCTCTAATAACTCTTATTTTTTGAGCAGCACCTAAAGCTTCTTTAGCGTCTGCAACCTCTTTTAAAGCGGTAGTAAGTGGTCTATCAGCGTTAAGTGTCATAATTCTTTGGACAATATCGCCATCTATTTTAGTTGGACCAGACTGAGCTATAGTAGCTGCAAGCCTTTGTACTTGAGGCCAACTTTCGCCAAACAATTCTCGACCAGTTGTCCCAAGGCTTTGAATTTGACTTAAAAAACGCATACCATTAAAAGATGATGGGTCCATAAGGTCAATGCTGGTTTTTCTCATGGCATCGTCTAAGTATGCACGAGCTAATTGACTACGAACCTCTTCTGAGTTGTCTACAGCAGCAAACACAGCTTTTAATCGTTCTGGAGAGTTTGGTTTAATTACCTTTTTGAAAAATTGATCCACATTAAAACGTGGGTCTTTGGACGCTGATTTTACATTTCTTACAATGCCAAACTTTTGAAGATCGTCAAAAACCTTTAAACCTTCACGATATGTATTAAAGGCGAGCTCTCTCTGCGTTGCTATAGCGCCAAGTTGTTTTTGCTGGCCCTTTGCTATTCCTGGTATACTTTGTAAATTTACAGATTCAAGAGTTGAATCAAAAGCACTGCGTAACTTGAACAATTGTTCGGTAGTAGCTGGGCCTAAATCGTTGTCAAACAAAGCGTCATTAACTAATTTGCGTTGATTAGCTAGTTGTTCAAAAGAAGCCTTGCCTTTTCCTTTTAAAGCAAGCTCCTCAATGCCCCGCATTGCTTGTTGTACTGGAGATGGCAAAACGGACCTAGCGCCGACTGCTTCTTCAAGATCCTTAACAGCGCCTTCAATAATTCCAGTGTTTATAATCCGAGCTTTCCCACCTTCTTTAACTACTCCTGCTGCGTCTTCAAACTGAAGTTTGCTTAACATTTCATCCATAACACGAAATTGGCTTCCGCTTACACGGCTAAAGGTTTGGAACGAACCTGTTATGGCTTGAAGAGTAGAGTCATTTATATCAAAGCCTTCATCTAGAGATCTTTCAATAACATTAATGCTATCTTTAACAGCCTTCATTGATGCGTCAGACGCTTCTTTTTGCGTTTGGTTTAGTTCTTTAAATCTACGACCTGCAACATCAGCAAACGCTGCTCCAGCATCATCAACTTCAGCCCTACCAAGAATATCTTTAAATTCTTCTGCTGTGTCTAAAGCAAAATTAGTGTTTTTTATTACACGATCAGTGTTCTTGGTTGCCCCTTCTGCTAGTTTTTGACCATAAGCTAAAGTGCTTGGCGCTCCAAGCCTCTCAAGACTGGGAGCAGCGCCTTTGTCTATCAATCTAGCACCGCGTTCAGACCCTTCAATAGTAGCTTGCTCTAATGGCTTTGATATAGCTCCTTTGCCCATATTTAAGCCACCGCGAATTGCATTAAACGTACCGAGAGTAACAAACTCAAGTGTGCCTGCAATTGCGGCCTCAGTAGCTACATCTCCAGCAACTTCTCCTAATGTTTGTTTCTGTACGCCAAGCAGGGCTTCAATGCCCTCTTCTATGGTTTGACCCACTGCCGCTCCACCAGCTGCGCCTAATGAAGCGGTAATCAAACCACCCGGAAGACCCAATATACCACCAACAATAGCACCAGCAGTTTCTGGAACTATACCAGCTAAGTCAGCAAAGTCCCCCATAGAGAACCCTTCATCTTCAATGATTAGATTCCCAGTAATGTTCTCCATACCTCTTTTACGTTGACCCTCTGGTGTTAAAGCAAGTCTACCAAAAGAATCTCGTGTATATCCTTCTTTACCAACTACTTTGGCAAGGATAGCCTCTTGTTCTTCGCCTGTTTCGCCAAAAGATATTTTTGCTCTAAGGCCAGAGTCTGCGCCAGTTTTGTAATCAAAGCCCTTATCACGAGATGCGGATTTTGTTTGCTCCATTAAGTCAGAAAAAGAAGATTTTTGAACCTCTTTAGATGATGGTGAAAAATAATTTTGTATTTTAGACACCTCTTCGCTTGTTGGCTCATCACCAACAATCTTGATACGCTGCATGCCGTCATCTGTCTTTACTCTTATAAATCCCATTAGATCCTCACTGCGAGGTTAGATCAATATATTCACCTTGATCATCTTTGCCTTTGCGAACACCCGTATCTCTTTTCGAGTTTCCGTATTTTACGCCATATGAGTCAAGCGTTCTATAAGCCTGATTTAAGTTTTGCTCTGCTTTTCCAACAACCGCATCATACAACCTTCCAAGCTTTTGCACCAATAGCGCCTCATCACCGTCAGTAAACGATATTCCACCCACTATCTCAGCCACCATTTTTCTATCGTTATCAGACAAAGTTTTTCCTGACTCTCCAAGTATTTGAGCAGCATTTTTAGCTTTTAGTTCTGTTAACATGACTTGTATTTGTTTAATTGGGTCTGTTTCACCCCCAGCATCAAGACCGAGGTTTCTAAGCCCTTGCACAATAGCGCTTCTGGTTTGCTCAACAGCACCAGTGCCTGTTCTGTTTAGTAGACCGGCTATTCCACCAAAAAATTCTTTTTGCTTGCCTAAATCTTTTTCCATATCACGAACATATTGAATAGATTCAGCAGCGCCGCCTTGGATACCCGGCACCATTCCTCTGGCTTTTGGATTGTTTAAGTCTGGAAGCTGAACCATAAGTCCAATGTCTTTTGGCGCACCATCAAATAAAGCAATCGGTGTAGATCCTGTTTGATATAAATCTTTTACCTCTGGAGTCTTTAAAGCTTCTTTTACAAGCTCACTATAATCAGACGCTTTAACTATTTCATATTGTGAATTAAATTCTTCGTTAGTATTTAGGTTGTTAAGCTCATAAGAATTCAGGTCAGCAAACTCTCCCTTACCTTTGGTGATTGCATCGACAACACCTAAAGGCCCTCCGAGCTTGCCTTTAGGAATAACGTAGAATTGTTCGCGTTTCATCGCCGCAGCTTGGTCTTCTTTTTTGCGACCAAGAGCGTATTCGCCAGCTTTTGCGCGGATTGTTTTAGCATTATTCCTTGCTTTTTCTAACGCTGGCATAGCCTTTTCACCAGCGGCACCAGTCGCAGATAATATCTCACCAACATTAAACCCTTTGCCAGCTTTATTTTGCATTAGAGCTAAACCAAATGCCATCAAAGCTTGGCTGTTATCTGGTTGACCAGATACATCAAGGCCAGTGGCATCAGCAAATTCTTTCATATACTCATCGTAATCTTTTGGCGCTATGCCGGGTCTTGCAAGCTTTAAATATTCATCTAAAGCATTAACAGTAGCTTCTTTGGCTGGTGTGTCTGCGCCCGGAACCGAACTAGCATTATTATCCTCGTCTTCGTCACTAGCATTATTGGCACTGTCTTTAACAATATTTTCTTTATTATTGGTTTCTTTACTTGAAGTAAAAGTGCCTGATGGACGATTAGGAAATTTTTCTCGTTTTTGACCCGCTGCAGCCATTGAAGCTGCAGCATCTGCATAAGATGAATCTCTTTCTGCTTGAGCTTCTACCGCTGCCGCCTCACTAAAAATATCATCAGAAATTAAACCAAGTGGGTTGGACTTTTTTTGCTCTCTTTGACTTTCTATTTCATCATCCAAGCCCACTGGACGAGTAAAATAATCACCAATGTTTTGCCCTAATGCTGAACCTGTGTCTCCTATAAAATCAGCAAGTTCTCCTGCTCCTCTAACGGCGCCGGTAGTGATACCGCCTACTAAATTTACAAATGGCGATAAATTTTGTTTTTCTTTAAATTTAGGCAACAAATTACTAAGGCCTTCGTCCATTCCTGAATATAAACCTTTTTGATCAAATCCTCTTTCAGTACTCAAAGCCCTTTCTCCGTCAACAGGAACTTTACCAATTCCACTATTAAGAGCAGATATTCTTTGGTTTAGCGCAGGAGATGCCGCTTGTGCTTTAGCAATAGCAACAATGTTTGCGTTAGATACATTATTACCAGAGGGGCCAAGAACACTTCCATTTGGAGTAACAGTGTAGGTTTTACCGCTTATATTAACTTGTGTCATTTATACCCCTCCTAATTTGCTACAGTACCAGAAGGTTTAATACCTTGAAGAGCGGTGTATGCTCCAATGCCAGCCAAAAATGGATTGGTTGCTGGGGTTGTTGAAGACTTAAATGTTGAAGATAACCCCGCGCTAGGAATGCCTTTAAGAAGATTTTGACCAAGCTCTAATCTAGTAAATGGCTCTTGTGTTGCTTGCAATTGGTTTTGACGTTGAGCTTCAAGAACTTGTTGCTGATAATTGCGTCCTGTCTCTCCTAATTGTGAAAGCATTCCAAGATCACCACGACCAAGCTCTGACTGAACACGGCCTAAATCTGCTGTAGTTGAAGCTAAAGTTCCGTATGCCTGTCCAAGGCCACCCATAAGCTGCGCTGCTTTCTGTGACGATGTAATAGCATCAGAATAGCCTTGTCTTTGAGCTTCTCCTATAGCAGAAAGCCTACGTCCCTCCGCTTCAGCGTCTTGAATTCCTTGACGAGATCCACCAAAAGCACCGGCTCTTACAGCCGTTGCATCTCTTTGTTGTTTGCCAATCTGAGCCTGACGATTAATTTCATCAATGACTGTAGATTGATACGGGTTCATATACTGTGCAACAGCAGCGGTGGGGTCATTTAAAAGACCAAGGCCACCACCAAGGGCAGCTTGACCGCCTAATGTTTGACCTGAAGCTCCTTGAATGAACGGAGCATATGATCCAACCATTCCTGGAGCAGCATCAAAAGCTGCTTGTTGTAGGGGGTCAAATCCAGCTACTTGCTGTGCAGGCAAGTTAAGCGGGGTGTCTAATAATCCAGGGCTGGTTTGTGTTTTTCCATCAAACTCACCAAACGCGGTTCCTAAAACCCTTTGCTCAAGACCCTCAAGGTAAGGAGCTAGGCGCTGTACCTGTTCTACGGTTTGTGTAGCCATTACGCCATCCCCTCAAATTTATCCATCATACCATACATGCGGTTAAGTCCTTGATTTAAATCACCCCCTCCTGCGCCTTTAACAGCATCACGGGTCATTACAAATTCACCAGCAGTTAACATAGCTGGTACATCGTCTTTAGTGCCAGAGCCCTCATATGGGGCAATCGGGCCATCGCGCCTTGGGTAATTCTGTGGCATGCCACCTTGATTAAGGTATTGAACAATGCCTCCTTGATTGTAATTTATGCCGCCAAGCTTGCCTCCGGGACCACCTTGAGCATAAGGACGAATTTCAAAAGACCCTCTATTATCCTCGTCTTCGTCATCGCCAGCAAGAAGTTTAGCAATTAATCCAGCGGTTACGCCCTCTCCTAATTGAGTGTTTAAAGCTCTAAAAAGTATATTTCCCTCTTCTGTATCACCAGCAAGGTTTAGACTTTTTAACAAGTCTCCTGACATTGTTTTGCCTGCTGTCGTAACAGGGGATGAAGCGCCAGATGCTATTTGTGTGGTTGCTGCATCAGCGGCAGATTTTCTTGCTGCTGCTTGAGCTAAAGTGTTATCAACTTGCCCTATGCCACTACCAATTGAAGGTGCGGCTGCCTTGGTTGCCGCATTAGTTAAAGCTCTGTTTTGCATGTATTCCGACCCAGCGCCGCCAAGCCCACCCAACAACGCGGCTCTTAATGCATCTTTTGGCTTGCCACCCATAACAAGACTGCCAAGGCCACTAGCTGCGGCACCGCCAAGAATGGCGTTCCCTCCCAAAAGAGAAGATGCCGCAGGCCCACCAAAATAGCCAATTGCTGCTGGTATAGCTATGTCTTTAAGATTGTCAAACAAGCCCATAATAAAAACCTTTTTAGTAGAACAATTGTTCGCAACTGAACTTTAACATTATTAGACTATTCCCACAAGTATATGGCAGTTAAGACACTGAAACAGTCACCGAACCAATTGAAGTTGTTCCTATAACACTACCTGAAAAAAAATCAGTAGCCACAACAAGCTTTATAAAACCACCATCTGCTATGTAAAAATCCCCTTGATCTAAAGAATTAGCAGAGCCGCTACTTGGTATTCCTTGAAAATTAACATCAGAAGACCGCACTTCGTTTATTAATTGTTCTAAAATTCTTACAAGCTGATTTAGATAAACTGGGTCGTATTCGTCAGGGGGAATTGGCAAAATAGGACGTAATACTTTTTTCGTCATCTTCTTCCATCCGCCCTTGCGTCAATCCTTGGTGCGCCTAGCCTCCATTTTACGCCTACTGCTGTGTTCTCTACACGAATTGCCATGTGCCTACCACGGGCTCTCAAGTCAATCTTGTCTGTATACTGCTCAACAGGGCTAGTAGCTGTTCTAACAGCTTCTCCTGAAGAGGATTCAGTAAAATTGTCGCCTGTAAAATCACGACTTTTGACTGTAAATTTTGCAGCAGGATTTGACGATGTTGACCCATTAAAACTTAAATCAGGAAGAATACGGTTGACCAACATAAATTGTTGACCATCACCTATGTCAAAGTCTGAAGATTCCACAAAAGAGTTAATTGCTACTGCGCTGCCTGTGCTAAAATCATCCAAACCATTTTCATGATTATAAAGATAATTGTCTGTGCCTGTTGCTTGCGGGAAACTACGCAGTCCAGACGCACGATCATTCCACGCAGTACGAACAAGTGTACCGTAGTACCAGATCTTCTGCCCGTAGTTGTACACTACATAACGGTCTATCTCAGCAGAACCAGAAGAACAGTAGTACCACCATATCTCTGTTTGACTGCCAATAGATCCTGCATGAAACTTAAAGGATTGTTGATTGTTCATGTCACCGAACACATAGTCTCTCACAGTGCAGGGTATTGCTTGAATGCGACCGTCATATAAATAAAAGTTTTCTTGTCCCATCCAGAATACAACATCGTTCACAGCAATAGCTGCATTGGGGCCAGCAATACGAGTATTGTCTGCAAGCATTGAAACACCAAAAGTAAAAGGGCTACCAATAAATTGCATGGAATAAAGTGACTGATCTGTCCAAACAAGGATCTGACGACTTGTTTGCAACGCTGTAATTATCTCACTGCCCTTAGACAATCTAAGATCTCCAGCAGTGTTAGTGGCGGTAGGTGTCCAGTCAACAACGGATTCTTGACTGCTAAAACGAATAAGCAACGGATCTTGCACTGTTGTGCCTATTGTATTTGCACCAAATGCTATGCAGTGCCTGTCTACGTCTGACACTAGAATCTTACGAGCTACAACAGGAACATCACTTGCGCCAGTCAAACTTGTTAAAGATACGGCTCTTGTACTTGCGCCGTTTGTAGCATCCCAATAGAATATCTCACCATTCATTACATTAAATATTAAGTCTTCGCCAAAATTATCTGCCGCCCAAAGACGCAAAGTATCGCCTGCCAAAGAACCAGAAGAGGAACCCCATTCAAATCGACCCCATGTTCCTGCACTCCAACCCGAACCAAGAACCGTGGTTGTAATTCCAATATTGATCTGAAACGCCGCTGTCTTACTACCACCTCCGCCAGCCGTAGAACCTGAAGTAGCCGCACCTGCGGTTAATACCGTGAAGGTAGTGGTGCTAGGCACAGATGTTATCTGGTGTTCAATGTTTAACTGTGCCGCAGTAATGCCGTCTGTTGTTGTTAGCCCAGTAAAGGTAACAAAGTCCCCCGTAATTGCGCCGTGTGCAGATCCTGTTGTTACTGTGACAATTCCCGACCCCGCAGATCCTGTTGTTACAGGATTAGTGCCTAATGTAACGGTAGAGCGAATAGGGGTTATGTCGCTAAACGTGCCAGAGTTTTCAAGAAATGCTTTTTGCTCAGTGCCTATAAACAAAAGATTAGCAGAAGCCAGCGTTACAAAATCATATATCTTACGAGCAGTTCCCGTGAACTTGTTCTCAGATGCACGAACCCAGCCGCCTATGCGTTCTGCATAACCGTTACGAAACCTAATTTTGTCACCATCAAACCAGCCACCCTCGTTAGAGTAGTTTGTGCCTTCTCTATTAATACCGGGTTTGAATTGGAGCTTGCTTAAGGGCACTATGCGAGGTCTCCGTGTGCTATGACCATAGTTTGTTCGTTGTCAGTATGCCCACCTGAATGTTGAATCACTGCCATCGCACAATCACCTGTTGTTGTTAAAACAGTTTCTTCATGCCCATCGTCCAAACTTATAAAAAATGTATCTCCAGTCATTCCAGAACAAGCGTAATTTACATTTGCAAAATTATTATTCCACTGCGGGTCGAAAAGCCCTGTGCCTGTGTCGGTAATGCTTGAGATGTTTAGGCTGTCATCAACCGCAGGAGCGTCTTGGTCAAAGTTAAACCAGCACTTCGCCAGACCCTGTGCAATATTGGTTGTAACAGCGCCGCCTTCAGACTTGGCTACGGCTGTGTTTAACAGTGTGACAACCCCTGCATCAGCAATGGTTATAGCGTCATCACCGTCTGTAAATTCAATAAGGGCAGTTTTAAGACCTGCCTGATATGCGGCTAGTTGTGCTGCTTTACTCATTATGCTAGGTCTCCGTGAATCACAATATCTATAAATAGGGCATCATACAGAGTTTTGTTTGATTGACCAGAAAACGCGGCCCAAACATGAAAAGCAGATGCACCAACTGTTCTTGTTGTATTTCCATCTGCCGCTACAACATTTGTTCCTGTGCTAACGTCTCTTGCTGAAGCTAATCCAGTATAAAGCGCATTAGACATTGCTGATGCTAGGTTAGCTGTGT
>Ga0209634_1000677_pt1 | contig 26093 bp, 20 predicted proteins | sample LinPmetageLP40_FD_184043 | JGI IMG/M metagenome (GOLD analysis project Ga0209634, IMG submission 184043) | Marine viral communities from the Pacific Ocean - LP-40 (SPAdes) (version 2) | ecosystem: Environmental > Aquatic > Marine > Oceanic | place: Pacific Ocean | collected 2010-08-26 | reverse complement strand
GCTGCATTATCACCAGCGGCAGTATCAGCTGTTGCTTCTAATGTTGTTGCAGTAAGTGATCCATTTGCAGTCAATCCTGTATCAGCTGCATGAGTTAATGTAATATCACTATCTGCACCAAATTTTATTACTGTACTATCTGATAACAATAATAAGTCATCACCAATAACAGCATCTTTTGCTACAGACAAACCACCATCAGTTTGTAATGAACCATCTGTTGTACTTGTTGCATCTGTAGCATCATCTGTTTTTAGAATACCACCTGCTGTTAATGCACCAGTAACACCTAATGTTCCTGCCATAGTTACATTAACTGTTCCAGTAGGAATTTCAATTACATCTGCGTCTGCATCATTTTTGATTGTTACATCATTAGTAGAACCTTGTCCTGTTAAAATTAAACCTTCAGCTGCGGTATAACCTATAGCAGCTGCATCTCCAGCAGCAGTATCTCCGTCTGCATTTAAAGTAGAACCAGTAATATCACCAGCAACATCAAGAGTACCATTAGAAGTTAAACCAGTGTTATGAACATGAGTGATATTGATATCACCATCTGCACCAAATTTAAGAACAGATGCATCTGAAGCAAGAGTTAAGTCATCTCCAATACTTGCATCTCCACTAACAGTTAGATTACCAGCAGAGGACAATGACATTGTTTCAGCTGCAGCTGCAGAAGCAGCAGTTCTGAATGAAAGTTTAGTTGCATTATTATCTGCGGCAAAGTCACCTTCTGATACAGCAGCAATTCCTGCCGCAACCAAAATAGCATCTGTACCAGTTCCTTCATCTGGTGCTTGGAAATTGATAACACCAATAACATCATCAGCAGCAATATCTGTTTCTGCGGTTTGCAGAGTTAAACTTGTTGGTGAGTTATCAGAGGTATTTGCTCTATCAATAATAAGACCAGAGTTGTGGTCGTGTCTTAGTATAACATCTTGGTCTACACCAAATAATATTTCACCACCATCTGCAAGGAATAAATCACTAAATTCTAATGAACTTGTTCCAAGTGCAGCTCCATTTGAAGCGTCTGGAACAAACGCAGTAGTTGCAGTTATTGTTGCAACTTGTAATGTACCAGAAACTTCTACATTACCATTTATATCAATAGTTGTAGCATTAATTTCTATCTCTGTGTCTGCTACTAAATCGAGGACTCCATCTGCACTTTGTGAGATGTGTGTTCCAGAGTCACCGAACTGTAATTGTCTTGAACTGTTTAGTAGGATACCTGTGTCTGCGACATGAGTTAATGTTACATCATTGTCTGCACCTAGTCCTAAAACAGCTGCGTCTGAATTTAATTTGAGGTCATTACTTACAAGAACGGCAGTTGATGCGTTAAGGTCAATAGTTGCCTCACCATCAATAGTCATTACTCCATCAGAACTTTGATGAATAAAGGTTGCACTATCACCAAATTGTAATTTTCTTGAACTATTTAATAATACTCCTGTGTCATTAACATGTGTCAATGTTACATCTTGGTCATTACCAAACTGAATTGTTCCAGCGTCTGCCAAGAATAAATCACTAAACTCTAATGCAGGCGTACCTAAAGCTGCACCATCTGAAGCGTCTGGAACAAATGCAGTAGATGCAGTTATGGTTGTTCCAGATATTGTACTTGCACCAACTATTGTACCTTGAACATCTAAGTTTGCATTAACATCAACCAAAGTTGCATTTAATTCTATTTCGTCTGTTGCATTGATATCAAGAATAGTATTACTAGGCGCACCAATATTTTGTGATGCGTCATTAAATTGGATTACTGATGTACTATTTAAAAGTAGTCCTGTATCTGCGACATGAGTAAGAGTTACATCTGAGTCTGCACCAAAGTTAAGAACAGCTGCATCTTTACTAGCACTAATATTACCAACAACAGATACATTATTACTAAAAGTACCACCATTGCCTGCACTTACCATATCTGCAAGTGTAAAGACATCATGTACGATTACTTCTACTTCATCATTTGCAGATAAAGCAGTAAGTCCTGCAACTGTATTACTAGTGTTTAAATTGTAGTCTGTATTAAGTTTAAGACGAACACCATTAAGATAAACATCAACATATTCTGGATCGCTGAAAGTAAGAGAAATGCCTCTAGAATCAGTTCCACTAACTGTAGTATCACCAGCTGAAGCTAGATATAAAAATCTCTCTCTAATTCCAAATCCTTCATTACTTTTTCCAATATATGGCATTCTCTATTCCTTTACCTTATTTATTATATTTACGCAATCGTTGCAATCGGAGATGCAACAGATTCTACTTGCCAAACTCCATTTGTTCCATCATCTGTTAAACAAGTAATTCTTGCTCTTGATCCAACAACTGAACCAGCAACAAATGTAAATGTATCTCCTGCATTATCAAAAACTGCGTTTGCAGCAGTACCACCAGCAAGACTTAGTGAACCAACAAAGTTGCCACCAGAACCAGCTATATTAATTTGTGTAGTTTTACCAGACCCAACTGCTGTCAATACAATAAAATCATAAAACAGGCCGGGATTTGTCGTGGCCGCAGCAGGTAGGTTAATTGAGTTATCAAGAGTACCATGAATTAATACAGTAGATCCTGATTCTGCAACAGTTAATGTAGCAGTAATCGCACCCGAAGCATTAAATTCAGTTTTGATTCCTTTTCTACCAGCTAATGTTGTTGCAGTAAATGTTCCGTTTGTAGTTAGTCCAGTATCAGCTGCGTGAGTTAATGTAATATCACTATCTACACCGAAGTTAAGAACAGCTGAATCTTTGATAAGACTAAGATTACCACTAATAGAAAAATCTTTTGCACCTAAAAATGCATTTGGACTAAGGGTGGACAAAGCTCCTGCTTGGTGGACAGCATAAATTACTTCACCATTTGCTGGAGTTCCAGTAAATGCAAGAGTTGTACCAGAAACAGTATAAGCGACAAGAGGATTCTGACGAACATTACCTACAAATACTTCAAGGTCAAGTTCGGAAGTTACTGTTCTCGATAGAGTAAAATTAGTTGCGCTACCATCGCCCGCAAAAGTGTCTTTGACTGTGGTAACAAATCCACCCCCAAAACCTAAGTCTGTACCTATGTATGCCATTCTTTGCCCCTATGAACTAATTGTGTCAACACGACTTACCCATGCATCAATTGAAGTAGCAGTATCAGATTGTACTTTCAACGCATCTCCACTTTGCAATACAAACTTCGCACCACCATCAAGTACTTGTAGTGCGGCTGAAGCAGGGATAGGTGCATTTTTGACCAAATAGTAATCAGCACTACTATTTGTTACAAACACACTTACTTTAACTTGTGATGTTATTGTATTTGCTAAGTTAATACCAACAACTGCATCATCACTATTTGCTGTAAAAATAGTTACTGCTGTAGTTCCGATATTTCTTGCAATGTTTCGTTCAAAATCCTGTGCCATTTTACTTCCTCTATTACTCTAGTCTATTTATAATGCAATTGCCATAGCGGTTGCTAAACCTGTTGAGGCAGATTGGTTAATTTCTGCAGCTGTTTTTGTAATTGCAGTTCCGTTTAGTGATAATGCACCAACTAAGTTTGTTGTTCCTGTAACAGTCAAATTATCTGCGACTGTTGTTTCTGATGTTGTGTGACCAATTGTAACTGCAATACCAGAAGTATTCGTTGCAAGTTTTAAAACACCAGTTTTGTTATCAATAAATGAGTCAGTACCATCATGGTAAATATCCATGTCTGAAGCAGCACCAAATCTTAATCTTGCATCAGTTGCAGCACCACTATCTCCAAACAAAAGTGCTGTAGATGCACCATCAAGTAATGTACCTGTCATTATCAATGTTCCAGTAGCATCTGGAATTGTTACTGTTCTATCAGCTGTAGGGTCTGCAACAGTTAGTGTTGTTTGATGGCCATCATTGGTTGCACCCTCAAATGTGATATTACCATCTTCTGCAACAGTAATAAATGCAAAGTTGGAAGTACCATTTTCTAGTCCGTCAACATCTGTAACTAGATTGTTAAACTGAACCCTAAACTGTTCTAGGGTTGATGAGGTTGTGACTTCTGATGATGATATTGACATTAGTTTCTATCCAATAATTTTTTTAACATATCTTTTATTTCGTGCATCTCGCACTTTAAAGTATTTATCTCTCTTGTAGCACCACGAATTTCATCTCTTTGTTTTTTTGCTTCAGATGCTCTGCGTTTTGCCATTTCGTATGCACTACGATTTTTATTTACAATCGCACCAGAGTTACTATCTCTGAATAAATCTTGTTTTCCTTCAACCTGTAAATATTCTGCCATGTTATGTTGCCAATGCTAAGACTCTAAGGTCTTTTATTCTTGGTGGATTAGCTGCATCTGAACTTTGCATCACAATCTTGATTGCAAATTGATTGAACTCTGGAAGTGGTTCTCCAATGTCGTCATCATTAATGCCAGCGGTATATAGGTATTCTTGGAAATCATTTCTACCCAATGAAGCAGGAACAGTTTTATCTGGACTTCCATCAGTATTAAAGAAGGTATAACCCAAGTCATCAAAATCATCTGATTGGTCTGACCTTAATATTTTAAATAATAATTTAAATTCAGATGTGTTTGTCTTATGACCAGCAAAGAATATTCTTAGTGAAGTAGCAGGATTTTCAAGAGCTATTTTTTTAGTAATATAAACTGCAACATTTCCATCACCATCTGGTTCAGTCATTGCAGCATATTCTGATGTAGGATAAACATCTGAACTACTGTCAATATTATTAATTCTGTTTGCAACTAGAATTGCTGACAACCTTGCAGTATCAATAACAGGAGATAAACTTGTATCTGTTGTTGAAAGCGTTAGTGGTAGTGTAAATGATTTTGCAGAACTTAATTCATTTATTTCATTAATATTAGAACACACCATAGAGGTAGTATCTAAATCAATTGTTTCATCTAAAGAAATAGAACTAGAAGTTGTTTCTACAATAAATGAACTCTCTGCACCACTAGGACTTGTAGCTGAAGTCTTTTTAAGTTCAGCACTAATAACTGTGTTTGGTAATTCTAAGAGAGCAATGTTTGTTTTCAATGTTTCAAATCTATAGTTCTCTGATGCGTAAGTAAGAATACCACCACTGTCAACATCAGCAGATGAACCACTAACTGTTGGAGCTGTAGTAAGAGCAACTGTGTAAGAGTCTATATTAATATTTGCAATTGCAGTATGTGTCTTATTGATTTCAATAAGAGGAGTACCGAACAACTGATAGAGTTCTACTGTAGTACCAATAGCATATGCAGCTGCAACTCCATCTTCAACACTTCTTGTTAAACTTGAGATTGTTGTACCAGACAATGTACCAAATAATATTTCAGTACCAATCTTGACATAACATCGTGAGGACAAATTACTTGCAGCAAAGTTTGTTGCAGAAGTAAGTGTCAATGATGTACCAGTTGCAGTAAGTGCAGCTGAAAGTGTAGTAGATATACCAGAATTTACACCAGTAATTGTAACATTATTAGATGTAGAGTACATACCATGATCGCCATGATTAATCTTTGCTACAGTAGAACTGTTGGTTAATCTAATTGGGTTCTGTTGTAATCTACGACCATAAACTGTATCACCATCTTCAGCTAAAACTGAGTCACCAATATTATCATTCGTTAATGTACAAACGCCTGTCGTTGTGGTAAACTCTGCTTTGTGTAATTTGAATTTTAAATCTTGTGATTGAACAGCAGTCCAAGTCTTATCGTTTTGTGATTTGAATAGAACACCAAGAGTTGGTTGTTTAGAAACAACTCTGTTAGAACCACTCACATCAAGTTCACCCATTTGAGCAATCCATACTAAATAGTTAAGACTGTTTGTTCTAAGAACCACACAATATTCTATACCACCCTGTATATAAACAGGAGAGTCAAAAGTAAATGTTGTTGCAGTTGCACCAATTGTATCATCAACATTAATTTGAGATGGTTCTAATAATTTTCTACCGAAAGGAAGAATTTTAGGGCCGGGATATCCATTAATAACATTTCTAATTTCTACCCACATTGGTAAAGTGTCATCTTTTGCAGCAACAAACACATCAATTTTTGTTAAGAAACAACCATTCTCATCTTCTGATATAAATGTTTGAGCAAGTGGATCAAGTCTTTGTATAACCCTATTGGTATTGATAGTATCAAATTGAGAAGTTGTTTCTGAAACATTTGTTTGTACAACTGTTGCATTTCTTGTTGCAATAATAGTTTCTTGTTCTGTTTCAATAATACCAGTAGCAGCATATATTGTAGATCCTGCTGTTGCTGGGTCTGAAGTAACACCACCAAGTCCAGCTCTTGCATTTGTTGGACTAGATGTAAGTCTAAATTCTACTTCGCCTGTTTTAAATTTAGGAACAGAAGTTTGACCTTTAAACTTATAATCTGGAATATCGAAAGTACCTTCTACTTTTCCAGAAACAGTACAAATCAAAGGACTGCCCGCAATGATTGTAGTGTCTGTTGTATATGTTGAAGAATCAGGAGTGACATATGCACTGATATCTTTACCTTCAAAGAAAGGATAAACTCTTGTGTTTGGTAAGAACCCTTGTCCTACAAAAGTAATTTGTCTAGGACGAACAAATGGAACTAGAGCTCTTGAAATAACTTTATTGCCTTGTGATTCCTCTACAATGTTTTCTACAACTTCAGTTCTTAAACCAGTTCTTTCTAGATCAGAACGTACTGTTTGAATAGTTCTCTGCCAAACACCAAGTCTTTCAAAACTAAGAGTAGATTGTGTGCTTACAACACCACTCCATTGAGTTTCCCATGAGTTCCAAAGTGTTCCTATATTATTTCTGTTTGCATTTACAACAGAACTAAAGTTACCATCAACATTGATAATTAGATCAGGAGCAGTTTCAGTTTCAAACCAGTTATCACTATCTGGAGTTAATTGAATCTGACCAACCCAAAAAGCACTAATATATGGCTGTAGGTTTTCAACTCTAGTAGCATATGGTTGATCGACAAGAGTTACATCACTGTATGGTAGTGTAATTAAGTCACCAGTTTTTTGATAACCAACAGCAAGTCTTGCAGTATCACTAGTTGCTAGTTCAGTCAATTCTGCATTTCTCAAAACACAAACTGGTCTTGCTTCGTTTAGTTGAGGGTCAATAGCAATTTGATAATCAGCATTTATAGTATCACCAACTCTGTGTCCAGCAAAGTTATCAACAACGAAACCAGATTTGAAACGATTGAGTCCATTTGCATCTTGAATTTCAAAAGACTCTGCATCTCTTTCTAAAAGAGAAAGTGCAGTCATAGATTCAACTTTTTCTAATCTATCTTTAATCCTACCAATATCACGCATGGTAAATCTTTGAGTTTTAAATCTTTGAACCAATACATCTTTAGGAGTAAATGTATATGGTGGAATAGAAAAACTTGCAAGTATCATTGCATTGTCTATTACTTTGGGTGGAGAAGGATTTTCAGCTGAAACTCCCTCAATAATTTTAAAATCACCACTAGCAGTTAAGAATAATGTAGCTTCTTTTGCAAGATAAAATTCAAAATCAGATTGAAGATTACTTGTTGGTTGCGGCATATCAACAGTTACAGCACCAGTTCCATCAAACTGACGATTTTCAAAGTTAAATGAACTTCCTGTAATTTGATCTACCACAGACAATGTAGTTGATGAACCAGTAATGTTTTCTGCTGTTGGTCTAAAGTCGTAAGAGTTTGCAAGTGGGAATAGACCAGATGGCGTTGGGCTATCTGGATCTACTTTCGTTCCTGTGTATGTTGGAATATCATCATACTCCATTTGACCAGCAACACTTGAGTAGGAGTCTACAGTGAAACAATCTCCAGCACCATGAGAGAAGAAATCATATACTACAAGCAATCTACCTATAGGTGATGCCGCAGAAGGTTTTCTAACAATTCGTGAGATGTCATAAAAGTTATCTCTCATTCCTGAGTCAAAAGTAAATCTTGAGGTAATAACTTCACTACCAGCAGTAAGAGCAGATACAGTTGCAGTTGCACCAGAGAATGTACCAGTAATTGTATCAGAGGTTGTAAAGTCTGTTGCACCAAAACCATCTGTCAATACATATGACATTGGACTAGTAGTTTCTATAATTCTTGCTATTGCATTAGAAGCAGAACCAGTAATCTTTTCACCTCTAACAAAAGTTCCAGTGATATTTGTAAGTGTTAGTTTTGGAGTAGTCGCATCAGCTGAAGTTGATTGTGAATCGAATACACCAACAAGTTTAAATCCATCAGCACGACCAAGAGAAATTTCTCTGTCTGTTGCCCGAACACCATGTGCGCCATCTGCATCTGAGGAAAGAACTTTAAGTTCCTTCATCAAGTTAGTTGTTTTTGTTTTTGGTTGAACAGAAGTTCTTGTTATAGTACCGATGAACTTAACTTTTGCACCAGCACCAAGAATAGTATCTTCTGTGACTGTCGCAGACCCAGTACCAGTACCAGAAATCTTACTAGCTACAGTTACCACTTGACCAGCTACACCTGTACCATCACCAGCAGTTATGATTGTCAATAAATAATCTTTTGCTGCATATGCGTTGAATGTTTCATTAGTTCCAGCAGTAAATGTAACTGCACCAGAAGAATTTGTTGTTCCAACAAACTGTCTGCGAATAACAAACTGTGTATCACTTGCACCAGAATTGGTTGCAGTCAAAAGTGTTTTAACTGGAGCCTTTGGAAATTTGAATACAGATAAACTTTTTTCAGGTTCAATAAGTTTTGCAACTCTTTGTGTTTCAAGAGTAACTCTAGTTGAGTTATCTTCTTCTATTACTTTTTCAGCGGCATCAGTTGCATTAGCATCTGTACCATCAATTAACATATTACCATCTTCATCAACAAGGGCCATGATAAGGTCAGCAGTAAATATGCTGTCATCAATAACCGAACGAACCTCATCAAATCTATGAGTAACAACTGCGTTGTGTCCACCGAAAGTACCAGAAGTAAGAACTAAGTCTGTGTTATCTCCGTTTTCAATTATTGTATCAGTTTCAGCAGAATCAGATGCAGTAAGTTTTTCACCAGAAACAAATGTACCAATAACATTAGTAAGTGCAACTCTACCACCACTAGTAGCACCAGCATATACAAGTCCAGTTGCACCAGAAGTTACACCAGTAATTTTTACTCCACCAGTAGTGTGTGTTGCAGTAAGTAATGGTGAGGGTGTGCAATGATATACATCAGCATCAGTTCCATTACCTAGATTTAGGTATGTGAACATTCGCACATCAAATAAGTATAACTTAAATTGTGCATCATTGTTACCAATAGTACCAGAGAAGTATTCAACTGCACGAACTCTTGATACACCAACTTGATAGCCAGATGCGCTACCTCTAGTTGCAGTAAAGTCTGTAAATAGTCCAACCTCTTTATATGGAGTAGTTTCACCAGAGATATTACCAATGTCTGGAGTACCAAAAAGATTAGTAGCAAATGCAAAGTTACCCATCTCAAAGGTTGTAACACCAGCATTTACTGTATTAAAATCTCTAGCCTTGTTTAGGTCTAAGAATGTTGCTGCAGTTTTTTCTATTTCATAACCCTTGACATATGCTTTGCCTGGCGTAATTGAAACAGAAAGTAAAGATTCGTCAGCGGTATTGTTATCATCAGTTGTTCCAGCAGTACCATAAATACCAACATTGGTTTCTCCTGCATAATCATTATCAATAGATTCATTTACTGAAAACTGAAATGGTCTTACTGTATAATCACCAGACTCATCAAATGTTCTACGAGCAAGTGTATCACCAAGAACAGCATAATCTGTTCCTCTTGTAAGTTGAGTTACTCTACCTGATGTTGTTCTAATCAATTCAACAAAAAGTGAATCATCAACAGAGGTTGTATCTAGTTTAGCTAAGGTTAGAGTAATTTTTAATCTGTGTGCGCCACTAGCAGCATAGTTATTTGAACCAGTTGCATTATCAGTTAAAGTTGTATCTGCTTCTGGAGAAACTAAAGTTTCATTAATAAGAAAACCAACTCTAGCAGTTTCAGTTTTTGATGTATTACTTAATACTACTGTTTGTTTTTCGTTTCTTACAAAAGTACCACGAATATAATAAATCCCAGCTTCAACAGTTACAGCAGAACCAGTTCCAGATGCACTTGAGGAAAAAGTTGTTCCTGATGCAATGTTTGCAGCATAAGATGTTGTGTGAGTAACAACAGAATCAGCAATAATGTTTTCACTATCTGAAAATACACCAGTATTATTATCAGTACCAGTTTGAACATATTGAACATAAAGATATGGTTGACTAGTAGTAGACCCTTCGGCATATCCTATAACTTGTGCCTTAACACCAGAGGTTACACCAGTAAGTGTAACAGGTGTTGTTGCGTTGTAGTATTGGCTTGGTCTTACATCTTCACCGCCAAATGTTGATTCAAGTGCAAGAGAATAATAAGCATCAGAATAAGATACTTGGCCTGGGATTACAACAGAACCTTCTTTGAAGACATGGTTGCCCTGTTGTTCAATTTGATTTTGAAGAATAGATTGTAGGGTTGTTAGTTCCCTTGCCTGAATAGAAAAGCCGGGGCGAAATAAAACTCTATGAAAAGCATCTGCCTTATCAAAGTCATCATAATATGGTGATACATTTAAATTTGTAAGTTGGGCCATTTGATTTCCTAAAATTCAATTATAATTTTTATATCTTCCGTTTGGTCAGAAGCTCGTTGAATTGGTTTTCTATTTTCTAAGTAAATCATATTACCACTATATGATTCAAGTTCTGGATTTGCATAACCAGAAGTAAGAGATAGTGTAGAACCAGAAGCAAGTGTAACAGATTCAGTTGTAGTGGATGGTGTACCTGTTGCACCAGATGTTCCACCTGTAATTAGGTTTGCACCACTAAAGGCAACATACGCACCAGAAGTAGCATTTGTTCCAAATCCCTTGAAACTTTCTTGTTGATAATAAAGAAGGTTTAATGTAGGATCAAACTCAACAACTTTACCAGATGCACCAGTTGATGCTTGTGTAATTACTTCATCGGGTTCAAATGTACCAGAGTATGTTGCAAGTTTAACAACATAACTTTGACGAAATGTAGAACCAGTTGCAACAGTAGTTGTTCCAAAAAGTGTTGGGTCAGCAATAAGACCTACTGTTCTGAAATCATTTCCAGCAGTAAAGTCATCACCCTCTGCAGCTGTAAGTGTTGTTGCAGACATAATGTAATGACCACCAAGTTCTGTGATTGCACTAAATCCATGTCCACCATTTGGTGAAATGATAACTTCAATTGCACCACCAGTACCACTTCCTATAGAGGAAGAAGATGACAATGCTGTGTCAGAGAATGTGAATGAAGAACCTAAATTTATATAACCAAAAGTATAACCAGCTCCTGCGGCATGAATAGTTGTATCTGTACCAGCAGTCAATCCGAATGAAACAATAGAACCAGATGCAATTGTAATTCTAACAATCGCACCAGATGATGTTCCAGCACTTGTGCCATCTCCGTATATAGCAGCATAGTATGTTCCGTTAGTATAACCAGACCCAGCAGTAACTTTGAGAGATTCAATAGCACCATCAGTTGCGGCAGCTGAAACAGTACTATTAGTAGAAACTGGTATAAAGTCTGTAGTTAAATATTTTGAAGAATCTGACTGAGAAATTGTGTACATATATTTAATGACATATCCACCAATCGCAACAGGGGAGTTACTTGTGTCTGTTGGTTCTGCACCATTATAAGCAGCACCACCATTGTTGTCAAGAACTTTATAAACATTATAGTCAGAAGTCATAAAGAAAAATGTTGAGTCATAAAGGTTTGTTGCACCTGATGTCGAAGTAGTATCTGAATTATAGTTGTGTTGATACATATCATAGATAGTACCATTCGACCAGTTTCTACGAGGAAGTGCAAAAGTAATGTCAGTTGAAGCAATGTTCTTTGCAGCCAACATAGCATCCCATGCACGAAATTCCTCTTGAGGACTATCGCCGGGAATTGGAGGAATACCATCTGAACCACCAGTTGTACTACTAGTGAACGGAGTTGCTTTTCCTAAAAATAAATAATATTTATTTAGAGCTGTTTCAGTAAACGATTCAAAGAATTGATTCGCATTGTGTTGTCTAAATTTTTCTGTAATGATTGCCGACATTTTTTTTATACCTTTATGTTATTTATACAAATTGTCTTAGTAAGTTATACCAGTTGCTCCTTCAAATTGTATATTATCTCCTGTATTTAATAATAAAAATCCATGCGTACTGTCTGTTGCATCTTCTAATGCTACATCGCCAGTATCTCTAACATGAATATCAGATGATCTCACAACAGGGAGTCCACCTTTACTACTATTTATAAGTAAATTTTCATCAGGAATTTGACCAGAACTTAAAACAATGTTTGTTGTTTCAAGTACGATAGCTGATGTGGTTGCAGTGGTGTCTGTTGTGTATGTACTCTTAAACCATTTTCTTGATTCTGTTGCATCTTCTAATACGATAACATCTTCATTTGTTTCATCAAGCAACTTATCAATGACAGAAATTGTAGAATAACTTTCTATAATAAGATTACCATTTTCTTCTAAATTAAATCTATTTCTTCTTGTAGTTTCTTGACCTATGTACTCTCCGTCCTCTGCCAAAATCTGACCAAAGCTTTCTAGTTCAATACCAACATCAACTCCAGCATTAACACCAAAATTATTTGTTCGTCCATCGTTAACAATAATTTTATCTTGTTTTATAATGTCACTAAAACGATAGTTACTAATTTGTGATAATGGAATAGTTTCTTCATTGTTATTGTTTCCGTCTAGGATAATTCTATCACCTTCGTTTACTACATATCCAGCTGGGAAGTTCCACTCTCCACCTTCTTGTAATATCCTCGATGCTCCATCATCTTCTTCTCCCAAGATATTAAATGTTTCATAGTCTTGACTTCCAGCAACATCTTCTTCAAGTCTAAAGAATGTGTCTGCTTGGTCGAGAGGTAATGTTCCATCTAACTGAAGAACATCTTCAGAAAAAGTTGTACCCTCTAGGATTATACCATCTCCACCCAATTCATTTCCAAATGGATATTCTGCTAGATACACTAACAAGTTTCTTGTAAATTTAGGACTTGGTCTTGCAGTAATCTTTGTTACAATTTCTTTAACAAGAATCCTGTCACCTTTTTCTGATGGAGCATATGACTTCTCTGTCATTATATGACTACCACCAGTACCAGTACCAGAAGTCCTGTCACTAGTATGTGTTACTGTTCTATCTTCCCACAATAAAGAGTCACCTGTCATTTGGAATCCATCTTCCAAATCCATACCTAGTCCATCTTCAAAGAGTATGTTTGAACCCACATCAGTTGAGGCTGCACTTGCATCAAGTACAAGATTGTCGCCAGGCAAACTTCCATCTTCTTGAATAATCTTCTGGTCACGAACACCAACTTCTGCAACAGGATATGCCTGAAGTCTTGTCTGTAGAAGTTGGTCAAAGATAGTCTGGAATGTAGATGCAAGTATTGGTGAGAATGTATCTGTGTCACCTGTGTATGCAGCAATACCAGCACCAGCATTACCAATTTCTACTGATACTAAGGTTGCAAGAGTAACTCTACCAAATGGTTGGAAACCAGCAGGGTGAACTGCTTTCTTTAACTCATTCACATAACTTGAAAATGATGCACCAATCTGAACTTCATACGAAAAGTCTTGATAATAATAAGAGTCTTGAATACGAATCAAATCTTCACCAAGTCTATGTTGAACATTAGCATAATCTGAATCTGTAGTAGATAACACATCAACACTCGTTGTACCAGTAGCAATATCAGCTGTAATAACTGTTCCAACTGCACCACCTGAATCCTGAATAGTAACATCTTTTCCAGAAAAATCTATTGGGTCTTCATTGATGATATGGTCATCAGCATCAACTAAATCAGTTGCAGTAGAATCAAGAGTGATTTGACCATCACCAGTTTCGTCATCTAATAAGAACCCATCTCTTGCATCTGTTTCATTAGCATCAGTAGCTTCTAAGATAAGAGTGTTACCAAAATCTTCGTTTGCAAGTTTAGAATTAGCATTTAAACTAGAGCTGTCTGTTCCATTAAGAATAATGTATTGATGACTGAGAGCATTTGTTGTATCGTTTTCTCTGCGAATACTTGCTTGTAAAAGTTTTCCACCAGATGTCGATTGTTGTACAAGTTTACTTTGGTTAGAATCAAAATCTTCATCTAATAAGAAACCACCAACACCTTGACTTTCAAGTTGAATCCTATCCGTTGCATTTCCTACTGTGCCACTTTCTTGTAAGAAGAAATGGTCGAACCTATCAGTACCATCTATGATTATATTAGAACCTTCATCAAGAACTATAGTATCGTATACATTAGTTGCAATGGAAGCACCCATACCAGAATGATTGGTGCAGTAGTAATATAATACAGGTGCGTTTGATGCAACAACAATTTGAATGTATGCTCCATTTGTACCAATGTCTATTGACGCAGCTGATTTTGTAACACCAGTAGTATATTCAGTACCACTGTTATGAGTTCCATCAAGAGTTTCAGATAGTCTTAGTATGTGTTGACCTGTTGTCGCAACATTGTATAGTGTCGGGTCTGACAAGTCAAAGTAATAAGTATTACCTTCATACAAAACTAATTCTGCTTGTGGTGTACCATTAATATAAAATATATTTTGTTCTAGTGTTGTGCTATAGTAAACTTGAACTTTATATGTAAAGGTCTGAGGTAATGGTGTAAATGTTCCTGTACCATTTAGAAGAATACCTTCAGTATCATCAAACTCTTGTTCGTCCTCAAGAAGAATACCTTCGGGAAGAAGAAGTTCTGTACCCTGCTCAAGCTGGATACCTTCTTGGAATGTTGATGTTTGTTCTTGTTCAACTCTTATAACATTTTCAAATGTTGTGTCAAGAACTTTAGTGGTACTATTCCACCCACTAATAGTTCCAGTATGTCCTGATGAAGTTAATGTATTACCAACTTCAAAAGCACCTGTTATATCTTTAAGAACAAAGTGTGCATTGTATGATAACTCTGGTGGATTAGTACTACTGTATCTAAATCCAGAGTTTTTAATTTTTGTTGCTTTAATAGAACCAATGTCTGTAGTTGTTGCGTGTATACTTACACCACTACCAGTAGTACTTGTTATAGCAACTGTTGGAAGTTTTGTATAACCATACCCACCATCAGTCACTACAGCTTTAATAACGTGTCCAGCTTCTTGTGAATTAGCACCATTAATATCTGTAAAGGTATCAGACTCTAAAACAATCTGATCGTTTGTAGTTGTATATGTGTCTAATGTTTCTACAGTTTGTTCAGTAAGTATTTGATGTCCTGCACCTAGAATAACACTTTCTTCATCTACAGTAATAATAGATGTGCCATTTAAAACTAAAGAGTCTACTAGATTACCACGAACATATATTTTAGTATTAAGTGGTACTGAATATGTAAATGATATTTGTGTACTTGTTGCAGTCCAGTTTACAGTAGTGTCACTTGATGTTGCTGGTAAAAACACATCATCAAATGTTACATAAAGTTCATCTAGTGTTCCACTTGTGTTTACAAGATTAAATACTTTGGTTGTACCATCTCCAATGAAACTATCTGAGTCAGTTGTTTCAAGAACAATTGTAAATGATTCAAATTGAGTAGTGGTCGCATCCTCAAGTGTGATAGTATCTGAACCAGATTCTTGGAGAATACCGCCACCAACCATACTTACAATACCAGAGGCTTCTTTAACATCTGTGTCAGCTGCATTCTTGGTAAATGTAAGAACATCACCTACTTCATATTCTGTACCAGCTGTTTCTACAATGAGTTCACTTACAGAACCAGTGTTAATACCATCAACAACAACATCTGCAAAATCATTACCAATCGCTTCTACATTAACAGTTTCGCCATCAGTATAAAGTATACCATCATTTGTTACCGCAGTATCAGAAACAATACCCAATACTGTAAATGAAATTTCAACATCTTTTTCTGTGGAAAGACCAGATATGATTTCTCCATCACTAAATGTTCCTATAACATTTTCAACAGTAAACTCAATAACAGAATCATTGTATGTCGCATTAGATTCTATTCTAGTAACAGACTTTTCTACAATCGCAGTAGCACCAGAAGTTGCACCAGTAATTAATTGATTAGTAATTTCAGATCCTACAGAAGAACCAACAGCAGTTGCTCTAATAACAGATGAGGATTGCCAGATACCAGCAGAAGGTTTCATTACATAAATGTTAGGATAGAAAATTTCAGAGTCTTCACCTAACAACATACGCATAAAGAGTTTGTGGCCCTCTGATGTTCCTTTGGCAGAATAGAGGTCTTTAATGTTTTTAATTAGATTTCTTTTATTAACACCAGACGCAAGAGTCTCAGGAATTGCTTGCATGAACTCATCACGCATATTATCCAAAAACTCGTAAAGAGTATTATCTACGTTTGCATATTCCAACATCTGTTGGATACTTTGAATTGGGTTTGCTTGATACGAATCAACAGTACCATTAGAACCAGATGTTCCACCTGTTACTGTTTCACCAGTTATAAATTGTTGTTGTCCTGTGACATAAAGATACGAGTTTCTAGAATCATCAACCAGAACTTTTGCGGTTACTTTTGAAGTACCACCAGTAATAGTTTCACCAGCTACAAAATGACCTAGAGTACCAGCTCCAAGTTCAGTAACAATCCTATCACCAGTTTCTTCTAAAATATATGAAACAGTATTTGTTTCTTGTGAAATATAATCTACATTGGCAGTAAGAGTTAATCTGCCTGCTTCCAGAAATTGAAAATAATCTTTTACAAAATCTACAAATACTGGATGGTCTGCTTGAACAAAGTCAGGCACTTGTCCTTCAATAAGAGGAGAAACCTTCGTAGTAAATTTTGAAATATTCTTTGACATTTATTAGTACGCCGATGGTGACGAGGTAGATGACGTTGAAGTCACTGTTGTCGTTGTTGTTCCGCCTGTAGTAGTTGTTGTATAACCAATGCCAGTTGAGGCAGTAGCATCAATTCCAGCAACAACTGTAGAGTTCACAGTATCAAGTTCAAGAATTTGATTTCGTACAGGAATAACATCATATGAGTTTGGAATTACAGTAACACGAATCTGTGTAGAAACCACACCATCAACATTAGATATAGCAGAAATCATAATTGGGTTTAGTGTTATTTTTCCATTTGTATAATCTACTGCTCCAGCACTAAGATTAGAATAAACTCTTGTACCAGCAACTAAAGAATATATTCTGAGATTACCAGAACCATCATCATCTAAGAAATATTCTTTTGTTGAATCAATAGAACTCATTGAGAATCCTGTTGAAGAAATGACACCACCATTATCTTTATTATGTCCTGCGTGTGGATAATAAAATGCATTATTAAAATTCAAGATATAAGAAGTCGAAACATTTACTGTTGGTACAATATATTTGGCCATGATAACTGTTGTTGTATTATTCAAAATAGAACTGTCTGTATTATCAATGAGTCCTAATAACTTTGAATGTCTGAATGGTGCATTAAAAGTTTGTAGGTCTGATGTATTGTAAGATGAAATAACATTAGTTACTCTAGTGGCTAATTCAGTTGCACTATAAGTGGTTGCACTTGAATCATACTGAACTGTTGTATTTAAAATAACAAAGGTTGTTTCTGCGTCAACGATTACAGGAGTAATAGAACCCACTTTGTATGGAGATAATCCAGCAACCAAATTTGATTTCTGTACATCAGTTAAACTATTTCCAGTAGTAGACTTTATCGAAATGAAAACCTTACCATACTCTGGTGTAGAACTTACACCTGTACTTGTATCATAACTTCCATCTTCCCCACCCCAAACAGAAACCGCTTGAGCATTTGCAAAAAGTTTTCTTACAAATGTTTTGTAATCATTTGTTGTAACTGCACGACCTTGTGCTGCGTAATCTAAAGGTGCATTTAATTTAACAGAGGCTATTGATTCTGGTTCTGCACCACCAGTTGCAATACCTACTGTTGTTACAGTAATATCTGTTATACCATTAATAGCAGAAGGAGAACTAAACACTCTTGCACCATTTGCTTCAGATTTGTTTGTAACAACATATTGTAAAGAAACAATGTTACCATCAGATACCGCTTGACTTAAAACACCATCACCAAAGTATACTTCAAACTTTCCTGTTTCTACTTCTTGTAAAAAGTATACTGTGCTTGCATCAGTAAGTTCAGAAATGTCAGTTGCTTTAGTATATGTTCTAGTAAAGGTATCACTTGCAGATGTTTGTACCTTTACGATAAGTGTTGTTGTGTCTGCTCTTGCGTCATCAATAATAAATCTTTGTTCTTCGTCAGAACTATCTACTAGATATTTTGATGTAATCCAAGTTCCTTCATAGATTGAAGTGCTATCAAAGTTTACACTAGTACCAGAGTTGTTTGATGTTATATCAGAGGTTGTAACAAAGTTATAATTTGTACCATCTACTGTTGTTGTAAATGTCGTGCCTGCTGGCATTGTTCTTGATGATAACCCTGTTGTAAGAGAAATATTAACTGTCGCTTTAGGAGCTCGACATGAGGAAACTTCGTATCCTAATTTCTTTGCGTGTGAAACAACACTTGATCGTAGAGATGCACTATCCAAAAACATTTCGTTTGCAACCATGTTAGCATTGTAAGCCATGTAGTGTGTGTTGTATGCAAGTGTATCTAAAAGAACACTCATACCAGAACCTTCAAAGTCATAGTCGGTAAATTGGTTCTGTGCTTTTAGAAAAATTTTCAGGTTGTCTTTAATATCATCAAAGTCAAGTTCTGTAACTCTAAGTCTTTTGTCGTTTACTGCCATTATCGTAATCTCTCTAACATTATGGATAAGTCAACTAATTCTGTGGGAGCATTAACGACATAAAATTCTATCGAAACTTCGTATGAGTTTTTATCCAAGTTTGGGTTTGCTGTAATACCTACTAATCTTACTCTTGGTTCAAAGTTATTAATTACATCTTCAATCTTTCTTGAAAGTATCTGTGCTGTAATTGGAGTCATGTTTTCAAACAACATATCCCGAACACCAGAACCAATCTCTGGGTGGAATGGTTTTTCATAATGATTAGTTAATACCAGATTACGAACAGAACGCTTAACAGCTTTAATATCAGTAATGCTTTGAATATCATCATTGGAAGTTTTTTTTCCAAAGAACAAATCTATGTCTGAATATATCCTAGCACTACGTTTGCTATTATTGGTTGTTGTTGCATCAAACTGCGCCATCTGTAAGAACCCCTAGTTTATATACTATTTAGGAAATTTATTACTCGTCTTTTTTAATTCCTGCATCTATTTTTTCATTATATTCATAAGTTATTTTTATATAATCCCAAGTAACTTCTGCTAAGTCATATTGTTCGCCATCAAACTCAAAGAAAGTAACGCCAGCATCCTGAACAATACTTACATTTAAAGCGGCGAGGTTTTTTGTGACAATATCCCCATTTTTTATTACTTTAGTGCCCGAACGCCGATATATAAGACCTGTTGTTATTACTTTAGTGCCTGCGTCATTTAACCTAACTTCTACAGCACCAGCACTTAAAATCTTGGTTGGCATTGGGAAGTATGTTTCTTTTTCAATAAAATCACTGAGCTCACTATAATCAAATGCTTCTTCGTTCAGCCATTGGACAGCATCAATTGGTATATCAAAGTCTTTGTATTTTCTTGTTTTGTTAGCCACACCACCTACAGGTTTTCCATCTGGTGTTTTTAAATCCATTATTGCTCGAAATTCTGGACTAATATAGACAAGTGTTTTTTTGCCTTTTTTATAAGCAAATCCTTTTTCAGAATATCCCGAAGCACCAGCATCAGATTTTGTAGTAGCTGATACTTTAGTTCCAGCAGGTGTTGTTATGTTTGTTGATTTTTCAGTTATTTCATATGTGGTTTTATCTGCGTATGATGCAGTTGTAGATTCTAGTTCAGCCTTTAGTGCAGTTGCATTAACATTATCTGATACAGTTGAAACTTCTTCATCTATAGCATTTTCAAGTGCAGCCTTTACACCTTCTGCTTTTTCTAAAACCTCTCCGCCTGCTGCAGGCAATTCAAGATTAGGTACAACTCCACAAACATTTCCACCACCAGAAATAGCATCAGTTGCAGATGATACTAAACTATCAAAATCTTTTCCAGACTTAGTAAGGGTATCACCAAACTTTAATTTTAAATCATTGAGTTTTGATGTGTACTGTGTCAACCCCTGTGGAGTTGATATGTCAAAAGATATAAGACTTGTAAGTTCTGATTGAAAATTTAGATTTGGTAGTTCTGGTAAATCTGGAACAAGTCCATCAAGTCCTAATTTGACATCTGTAAGTTTGCTCTCAATAGCAGCCTTTGCAGCAGATGCCTCTGCATTTATCTGTGAAGTTATTTGTGATTCTAAATCTGCAATCCTCGATGACGCAAGATTAAGTTCAAGACTTGCACCACAGAGATCGGGTATTTTAAAATTTGCCATCTATACTTTCCTAAGCGTTAGGTACATTTGTAGTTGCCTGTGTGTCACCATCACTATCTGCATCTTGAGTATGAGTATGAGTTGTAAGACCGATAGCAACACCAGACCCATTGTTTGCAATAAAGTTACTTCCATCACCAGAGAATGTAAATGTTCCAATGCCAGTTGATGTTCCAGTAAATGTAGTTTCTGAACCAACAGTCATTGCAGTTGCAGATTTCATATTTAAAGTTGTACCAGATTTGATTGACATAATACCAGAGGTAGTATCAATCGAAACATTACCACTCGCATTAAGTGTTAAAGTACCACCAGTTGTAGCTGCAAAAATATTACTCTTTGCTACCAACTTATATGTTCCGTTATTAATTCTTTGTTCATTACCTTCTGTGGTAACATCAACATCTTCTCCGATACGCCCCTTAATATTATTTGAAATATTAAATGCGTGATTCCCTTTTATTTCTTCTTCAAGGTTTCCACCAGAAACACCAGCTCCAATTTTTGTACGCATATTCTTGTGTATCTTTTGCGTATAGTTTCCTTCAACTTCTAAATGATAATCACCCTTGACAAGATGACGAACAGTTCCACCTATTGTTAGATTAACTGCACCAGCAATATAAACATCTGAACCACCCATAATGATTTCACAATTATCACCGATAACTTTTACTGTCTTGCTTCCGTTTGCAATTATTTCTTCGTATGTTCCAGACTTGTGTTCTTTTAATATTCTTTCACCGCCGGGCGAATCATCTATTTCTGTAATGTGTCCAGACTCAGATTCAAATACATGGTTGTATGGATATTGTGAAGAAAAATATGGATCTGCATTTTCAAGAATACCTTTGGGGTCTGGTTCGTTAAAAGTATCGCGAGTTTCAATTACTGCACTATCCGATACTGTAGATAAATTAGGTTGTGTTGCAGTTGGAATATCTTTTTGTTGATTGGTTCTTCTTCTTATAAGTGCATCGTGTTCTTCAGAATATTGTCCTTGTGCAAGTTTATTTGTATCTGATTCACCAATACTATGACCAGATGGCATATCGTATTCTTCACCATCTACAGGATAGGGGCCATATGATGGAGTTCCTAGATAATCTTCTTGAAAGGAATTTGCACTACGAGGATCATTAAATCCTTTTGTTGGGTCAGCAGCATCAAGTGGTATGCCCGGCAGGCTTCCTATTATGATAGGTTGTTGTTTTAAATTTGCATCAGAAAAGAAACCGATTACCCAACTACCTTCAACAAGAAAGGAAGGACTGTTGCCTAGTCCTTGCATTGAGGGATCAGTAACAGGATGCATAACAGTTGCCCACGGCAAGTCTGCGGTTGGTATATCAACTAGATCCTCTGTATGAAATCCAAGACAACGAACACGAACCCGACCAAGTTTATCTGGGTCGTTTCTATCTTCAACAACACCAGTAAACCATACGAATCCGTCAAGACCCATAAAGTAATTTTCAGACATGAATAAACTCCTTACATGTATTTATAAGGAAAGTTCATAATAAAAAAAGGTGCCGGTTAGAGGACTCGAACCTCCATCTTCTTCCGCCTGAAAGAAACTTTACCAAATTAAGCTAAACCAGCATTGGAGATCGAACTGAAATGTTTCCTGCCAACATGATGCGTGGTTCTACACTTTTGTTTGGAGGAACGTAATGACGAACAAGACCTGAGAATAAAATAAGGTCGCCTTCGTTTGGATATATTATTTGTTGTGCTTCGGGGAATATTAATGGAGAAGATCCATCAGGCATACGAACATAGTAACACCAGCTATACAGATTTGGTGTATGATTATGTTCTTTGGCATATTCACTTTTTGTATAGGACGCACCCCAACAACGTCTAGTATAAAGATCGAGGACATTAAAAGAATTTGGGTGAATAGACTTTGCAACTTCAATTGCTTGATTGCAAATATTTTCTATCCGAAAGTGTTTAGAGTTTAAATCCCATTCAGTCATAGAAGCTTTTACATTCGTATTGTGTTGTTGCACATCACCCTGTTGAGTAATGATATTTGCTAGTTCATCTAAATCTGCTGAGATAGGCCTTTGCACAATAGGCAACTGCATACGAAATTCATAGGTTTCTTTCACGCAACTTTCCTGTTCTTTAACTCCACAAACTTTCTTCGTGTTTTTTCAAACTGTTTAAAAGGCTTACTAAAAATTATTTCTTCCTTTGTTCCTGTTTTGACATAACCAACTAAATGTCCTGCATCATTTATTATATAGGTATGATTAGGAACATTCAATTCTGTTTTATCCCATTTAGTAATTTCTTTAAGATAAGTCAAACTCATTTGAAATCCACCTCAATCATTCTTTGCATATGTTCGCCTTCCAAAGACTCACTAATACATTCAGACATTTCCCAGCTTTCTTCTGATCTATCAGATTCATCTACATCTGGTTCATCAGGTAAAAATGAGTCTATTGCTTTTAATAAACATTTTACTTGATCGGCCTTTGTGTAAGACCAAAAGTTATCTGGAACTAGATACTCATATTCGGGGATCATAGGAAATCCAAACTTATTTACTTTACTCATTGGAACAACCCCTCTAAGTCTTGGTCAGTAATTTTTTTATCAGAAACATTAGTAGGAAATACTAGATTGTATTTTTCAATCATAATATCACGAACTTGTTCTCGATCAAAACTATCGTAACAAGGATTGTCTTGCTCTAAAACTAATGCGTCAATGTGAAGATTAGTAGCTTCAATGATTTGTTCAACACTTACATTCATATCGTAAATGCCTCCCCTACCATAAAACCTATAAACATATTTAACAAATTCATATTGTTCTATAGTAATACAAATCTTACTCGTGGCTTGAAACAACTCTTTATTTAATTCTTTATTCATTATACACCGACCTCCATTTCAGTAGCAATGCCATCAAACCATTCGTAGGCGACAACCTGATTCTCAGTAGTAATAACATTGTCTAACCACAGATCGGCATCTACAAAATTCCAGTTAATAGAACCATCTTCGTTAAGATTATTCTTAGCAGTACAAGCAACAGCCAGTGCTTTACGGATTTTTATATCAAGGTTTTTCATATTTTCTCTCTCTTTTCTCATTTTCTATACACAGTATAACACAGCTAAAAATAAAAGTCAAGTCTTTTCGGTATAATTATTCGAGTTTTTTTCGCGCCTGAAACGCGCTGCTGGGAGGGGGGAGCTAAAGACTTATCTTCTTTTACCTGTGGTGGGATCTTTGACCTCTAGTGGAGTTAATACTTGCATTCCGCCTTTATTATACGCTTGACCTATTACAGCTTCGCCAGTATACACTGGTCGTTCTACTCGCCTACCTTCCATAGACTTAGGATTTAGCGATAGACTCACAGAAGGTATATCACGAGTACTACTTCTACGAGGAACCTCGTCATATGATCTTAGGTTAAGTTCAGTGTGTTGTTTAGAGTCTATTCTCACTCTGCCATGTATGTTATCAATATACTGTTGTAACGAAAGTGGAGAACCTAAACCATGTCGTTTCAAAAACTTATTGTGTTGTCTACATGCGTTCTCATACTTCGCACTATTCAAAGTTTTCTTCTTACGCTTCTTATGATTAGTCGTAGTATAGTAAACAGGAAGTATGTGCATACTCATGCGAGAAACCACCTGTATATACCCCAACAATCAATGAGTATAAAAAAGAAGTTGTGAGTAAACATAGCATTATCACGAACTCTAAACCAAAAGAAGTAACTTAATATAAGGTGTCCAAATAAAAAGATAATATAACCATACTTTGACATCTCTATGTTAGAAGACAGAAGTAGGGCTGCAGTAAGAAACAGAAGTGTTCCCGACCATTTGCATATACTATTTACTGACATACTCAATTTCCATAACAGATAAGGTTTAATACATTTCATCATTATACCATGACTAATTTCAATTGTCAATACTATTCTCCATATTTATTTCTAGGGTAGTGCAAACGAACATTGCTCAGTTTTGGGGGGGGGCTTGTTGTCAAGACATGTAGTTCCTCAGAGGTTTAGGCAGAGGGCCTTTCCTTTTCATATTCTTTCTTCTATTCATTGCAAGACGAGCTCTAAGTCTTTTCTTGATTGCTCTAAGTTTTTTGTTTGCCATAGGAATATCTCTCTGGATACTTATTACATTTATAGATTAGATATGCCATGCCAGTTTTAATGGGGGGCCCTCTGAGTAAAACCCAAAGGGGTAGAGGAGAGTATCCCAACACCAATCGTCACACCACAATGTGGAACTTTGCTGTGACCCATACCAACCTTAATGGGATACTACTCCATCTACAAACTGCGAAACCTTATGCTGAGTAAGTGCCTTCTAACTGTACTCCTAAAATCTTATTGCAAGCCTCAAGTACCTCAATGGTCATTGAACCTTCTTGTAATACCATGTTGTAGGCATTGATCTCTATCTCATAGCGATCATACCAGCATTCTTTTGATACATTCTCAAAGACATGTCGATTTATATGCTGAGTATTCAATCGTTCCATACCTCTAAGTAATCTGCCATTACCATGATCTACCATTATATCGAAAGCTTCTCCGAGATTCATGTTCACTGAAGCAGCTCTGTTCGATGGAAACTCAATGAATTTATTCATATTTCTTTTCTCTCTTGATTTTATATAACCATTATAACATAGTGTTAAAGGTTTGTCAAGGGCCTATCGTATAAAAACATCATAAGGATCTCGTGCAATCGCCACATCTCCACTGAGATTAGTAGCCATCTGCTGAGAGTCAGTATCTACGGGCGTTTCAGAGGTGGCCGTGATAGTAGCCGCTATGTCTGCTTCAATACTTGGTCGTAATACATCACGAACATAATCTAATGTAAATTCTAAATCTAATTGAAAGTTTTCAAGCTTAGACTTCAACTGTATAGCTTCAGCTGATAAAGTCCATACACTTGTATCCCGATTTAAATAATCTGAACCATATCGTATGTTTCTTAACTTTGATTCAAGTTCCATAAGTTCATCATACAGTTCTTGTGCTTTACCTAATTCCATTATGCACGCTCCTTCCAAGTAGTATAAGCTTCTATCAGTTTATCATCCATCATGTATTGATGTTGCATCATAATGAACTCTAAGTCATAGAGGTATTCATTCAAAGTTTGTTTCTTTTTCTTACTTTGTGCAACTAAGTATTTAAATGCAGTCATTGTTTTCATTAATTATCCTCTCAGTGGATGATCAGCGCGTACTCTAAATCCCTCTAGAGATTTCTCATAGACATTGTAAGCTTCAATAGTCTTTAAAGGATACGACTCTTTGTTCAGCTCTATATCGCTTATAAGTTCATCAAATGGTTTCAAGCCACTGGAATAGTTCATTCCAAGAAACTCACATTCTTTATCTAAAATAGTCATTGCAGCTTTAATCTTCATT
>Ga0209634_1000676_pt1 | contig 26124 bp, 27 predicted proteins | sample LinPmetageLP40_FD_184043 | JGI IMG/M metagenome (GOLD analysis project Ga0209634, IMG submission 184043) | Marine viral communities from the Pacific Ocean - LP-40 (SPAdes) (version 2) | ecosystem: Environmental > Aquatic > Marine > Oceanic | place: Pacific Ocean | collected 2010-08-26 | reverse complement strand
AGGCTGGGAGGTTTACATCAACGGAGTGCTTGTGATTCCTAACATCCTAGACCTAGCACCCGCAGCCGCTTACAGTCTCCGTTCGTTTGACTCAGCCGCTGACCCGAATGTTGTTAATGTTCGACGCAGCTCTGACAACGCAACGAGTAACTTCAAGGCCTCAGAGGTTAGCGATGGGACGCTTTTGGCTTGGGTAGGCTCAGGGAACGACGGCCACGTCACCACATGGCTTGACCAAAGTCCAAACGCGAGAAACGCATTACAAATCTTCGCTTCCGACCAGCCTAAGATAGTTGAAAGTGGAACGCTAGTGACCGAGGGTGGCTTGGCGGGAATTAACTTCCACACCGAGACTTCTTATCTCTTACTTAATCACCAAAACATTAACAACCAAGCGACACTTGATTCGTATTATGTGACTAAGTCAACCGGTAACCGTTATATTTATCCTTCTTTATTAACAAATGGCTTCACGTTTGGTATGGTGGCCGACTTAGGGGGAACAGCCTCTACTTCTGACAACTACGGGTCACCAACTTACTATGCGAACGGGTCACAAATCACGGGGACAACGAGGGGTGCTATTTGGGCAGCTACATCTACCACCCAGAAACTTGTTGTTCACCAAGGTGCTAACACAACTAATTCAGCGTGGGGGATTTCTAACATGAACTTTGGAAATTACAATAATGATTCAGAATGGGGATTCACCGGCAAACTCCAAGAGATGATATTCTTCAACACTGACCAAAGCGCAAACCGCACAGGCATTGAGGCTAACATCAACGACACTTACACCATCTACTAGTTATGTATTATACATCACAAGACAAAGAGACACTCGACGCTTACAACGCAAAGATTGTTACTGGCGAAAACTATGATGGCACTACAACAGTTCTATGGGCTAATGTGGTTGAGCATCACGAAGGTGGTATGTTTGCAATTCTTAAGCACAACGATTACCAGCTCATCGACGGCGAAGAAGATGCCCCTACAGTTGACTCTATCTCCGACTTCTTTCCACCCTTAGAAGACCTTAACTAATGACAGACGAGACTCACAGATTCTTTAGGTTCAGCAACGAAGCTGCCTACGAGACACTTACGACCGCCGGTAACGAAGCCCGAAGTTTACCTGATGGTGACGGAACTGAACGGTGGTTAGCTCTATGGCTCGACACGTTTGTTGACCCAGAGACTAACAGCGACAGGTTGTATTGTGTTAAGAAGTCAGGCATCCTTGAGACCGACGACTTTGACCTAGAGGGCATTGAGGAAATCAACCTTGATACCTACCTACAACGACTACGCTGGGAGCCACCTATCGAAGAAGACCTAGAGCTTCTTGATGAACTAAACCTTGAACTACCGATTCACTAATGGAACTAGACCAAGAACCACTCACAGAAATCGAACAGTCACGAGCTGACACTGGGTTTCGTTATTACGTAGTGCAACCCGATGTCTACACAGGACTTGTTAGCGCAGTAGATGCTGACCGGGGCTATCCTAACAAACAAGGCACTACGATCACTGGGTTGCCGCCTGTTGAAAGCCTAGCTGAAGCCACCGACGACTCTGGACGACTTATAGCCATCGACTGCTGGAGATTTACATCCAACGATGACGCTATGTTAGAGGGGTCCGAGGGTGTCCAAGAGTTAACCCAACTAGAATTTTTATCAATCAAACCTCAACCTACTGAGGACTTATCATGAATTTCAAAACTGCTAAATCCGTATATGACTCCCTTGAAGGGAAGCGCTACCAATATCTAGATCGCTCTAGGTCATGCTCTAAGCTTACCCTTCCGTATGTCATGCCCGAAGAGGGCCACGGACCACACAGCAGACTAGACACACCTTTTCAGGGCGTTGGGGCTCGCGGAGTAAATAACCTCGCCTCTAAATTACTGTTAGCACTCCTTCCGCCTAACGCCCCGTTCTTTCGATTGAACATCGACAAATATGCCCTGGCTAACGAAGGGGCACCTGAAGAGCTTATTTCCGAGATTGAAACCAGTCTACAACAAGTCGAGGAGTCAGTCATGAGTGAGATCAGTAGGGAGGCCTACCGGACTGCCATTCATGCGGCCCTTAAGCATCTTATAGTGACTGGTAATGTGTTGTTGTATATGCCTGATGAAGGAGGCATCCGAGTGTTCCACTTGGACCGCTTTGTGGTCGATAGGGACCCAATGGGCAACGTGCTTCACATAGCCACTAAAGAGAACCTTAGCTACGATGCAGTGGACGATGAGGTCAAGGAGGCCTTAGCGAGCTCTGGAGGACAACCCACTGACGAGATCCACCTCTACACGGCTGCTTGCCGGGATGGGGATAACTTTGTGATTTACCAAGATGTCAACGGGGTCGCCTTGCCGAGCTCAGGGGGCACAGTGAAGGCTGACAAGAACCCATTCATTCCCCTTAGGTTCTCACGGATCGACGGTGAGAGTTATGGTCGTGGATACGTTGAGGAATACTTAGGTGACCTACAGTCACTTGAGGGACTCACTCGGGCCATCGTTGAGGGATCAGCGGCAGCGGCCAAGGTGATGTTCCTGGTTAATCCTAATGGCACTACACGGGCCCGGACGTTGGCTGAAAGCCCTAGTGGTGCTATCGTCCAGGGTAACGCTGCTGATGTAACAACACTACAACTAAACAAGGTGAACGACTTCAGGACCGCCCAAGCGTCGATCCAAGTGATCTCTGACCGACTCGGTTCGGCCTTCTTGCTTACCTCGGGTGTTGTGCGTAATGCTGAGCGAGTGACTGCCGAGGAGATCCGTATGCTTTCACAGGAGCTCGAGTCGGCCCTTGGAGGGTTGTATTCGTTGTTGTCAACTGAGATGCAGATGCCCTTTGTCAACAGGCTCATGGATGTCATGAAGCGCAAGAAGAAGCTACCTGCCCTCCCTAAGGACGTAGTGAGCCCCGTGATTATCACTGGGGTCGAAGCGCTAGGCCGAGGGAACGACCTACAGAAGCTTGACTTGTTCCTTGCAGGCGCAGCGCAGGTGGTAGGCCCACAAGCTGTTGCTGAGTTTGTGAATGTTGGAGAATACTTCCAGAGACGAGCAACCTCACTAGGCATAAAGACCGCTGGACTCGTTAAGAGCCAGGAAGAGATGCAAGCTGAGCAACAACAAGCCCAACAGATGGCTATGTTGCAGCAAGTAGCACCTCAGGGCATTAAGGCCCTTTCTGACCAATCTATTGAACAACAACGGCAACAAGGGGCACCTGAACCTGAATAACTAATAAATGGCCGAATTACAAACCAGCACGATGGTAAGCCCGTCAGTGCAAGAACAAGAAGCAACTGATAACACAGAAGCAATGGCCCAAGCTTGGGATGACAAGCAGGAGGCACTACAACAAGACCTTGGGGATGGCTTAGCGCCTGAGCCTGAGGAACAAGCACAGGACCGCCCTGAGTGGCTTCCTGAGAAGTTTTCAAGCCCGGAAGACATGGCGAAAGCCTATGGTGAGCTCGAGTCGAAGCTTGGTAATCCCACTGAGGAACCAACCGAGACCGAGGAACCGTCCGAGGCATTCCAATCAATCAACCAAGCCACCGAGGAGTTCATGGAAGCAGGGACACTCAGTGATGAAACCTTTAAGTCCCTGGAGGGCTCAGGGCTCCCTCGTGAGCTCGTTGAGTCGTATATAGCCGGACAACAAGCAATCGCTGAGAGTCAGACCAGTGCGGTCTATGAGATCGCAGGTGGACAAGAGAGCTACACAGCGATGGCTGAGTGGGCCACTGAGTCCCTCGATGAGGCCTCGGTAGATGCGTTCAACCAGATTGTTGAGAAGGGAACCATTGACCAAGCTAAGGTAGCAGTCCAAGGGCTCTACTCTCAGTATCAGTCGGCCAGTGGGGCGGGACCGAAGCTCGTCCAAGGGAACACCTCGGGCAATGCAGTGGCTCCGTTTGGTTCGTCCAAGCAAGTCAGTATGGCTATGCGTGACCCTCGGTATAACAATGACCCAGCGTATCGCAATGAGGTCCAACAACGCCTTGCAATCTCTGACGTCCTTTAAATCATGAGCATTATTAACTACATCATCGACAACAAAGACACCCTCATCAGCACACTTACGGCTATCGTTGCAGCAGCATCAGCTATCGCAGCGTTAACACCGACGCCTGTTGACGACGGTTGGGCAGCGAAACTCTACAAGGTTGTTGATTGGCTCGCTCTTAACGTAGGGAAAGCCAAAGATAAATGATTGGGACTGTTGTTCGATTACTCATAGCCTTCCCGTCACTGGGGAGGCTTTTTCTTTCTATAAGAGATGAATACACTAAAGAGCTTGCTAATCGCAGGCACACTAGGAATCGCCTGCTTATCAACAACTGGGTGCACGACTCTAAGGCCAAGCCGGATACCCGAAATGATCCAGAGGCTTGATGTCCATGACTTTGATACGGACGAGAAACAAACAATCTCTGCGCTCCTTCACTACATTAACTACCTAGAGAATGAGTTGTAGTGCATGGTTTGGTGGCTCAGAGATTCCTCAAGACGACCCTGAGCCGGTCTTAGCGATCTGCGTAGGGCATAGCCGTGCGGTAGACATGGGGGCTTCCTCGTGCGACAACACAACCACTGAGTGGGACTATAACCTACGAGTGGCTAAGGCAATGAAGGAGCACCTTGATGTTCCCAGTATGATAGTATGTGAGTATCAAGGAGAGAACTACTTTGATGCCATGGAGTGGTTAGGGACGTTCTTAAAGACCAAGAAGGTCAAGGCGGCCGTAGAGCTCCACTTTAACTCAGCAAGCGCGTCAGCACACGGCAGCGAGATGCTTCACTGGCACAGGTCCAGTAAGGGCAAAGAGCTCGCTGAGTGTCTACAGGAGGTTGTTGTAAATGAATTTAAAACAAGGGACAGAGGCGTTAAGCCACGGACAAAGCAAGAGCGAGGCTCGAAGTTTCTCAGGGTTACTCCATGCCCCTCAGTGATCGCTGAGCCGTTCTTCGGGTCCAATATGGACGACTGGAATCAATTTAAACTTAATCACGATAGCTTAGGCGCTGCTTTGGCTAACGGATTCAACAACTACTACCACCATGAAACGTCAAGGAGTCAGCCTCAGGAAGGAACACAAGTCTAAGAAAGGTGGCCTTACCGAGAAGGGACGGAAACGCTAAAGATTATGTATAATAAAAGTAAAGTTAAACGCAAAGGCCTCTCTATTAAGAAGAAGAAGAAGAAGTGAGCAAAATAGACAAACCATCGGTTGATGACATCGTTAAGGTGGTATTTCTTGACCACGCACAAGACTTAGGGAAGCCCCTTGTCTGCACTGTGTATGGAGTGGTGGAGTATATAGATAAAACCTCCATGAACATTTTAACATGGCACCCTACTAACAAGGAGGACCAAAGCGAGGGTGTTAACCAAACTGTATACACAATCATACGGAGCTGCGTAAGGCGGCTCAGAGTATTAATTTAAACTTTCATTGCGTCCAATAAACCCAAGGACATCAAACAATAAACCTTCAGCCTGATGCGTCAGACAACTGAGCGTTTCGTTGGTGACTAACGACTACGGACAAAATAAACAAAACAAACTATAACCAAAACTTATTATGGCACTAGATAACTATCCCTCCATTCCGGGTAAAGTGAATGGCACAGGAGCAAGAACGGCTAACAATCCGGCAAACTTTGCTGCGAACACCGCTCTGTTCCTTAAGGTATTTAGCGGTGAGATTCTTACAGCGTTTGATGAATCAAATGTTGCTAAAGACCTCATCATGACTCGCACGATTTCCAGTGGAAAGAGCGCACAGTTCCCAGTAACAGGCAAGGCAGAAGCCAAGTATCACATCCCAGGTAATGACCTACTAGGCACTGGTGATTACTTGTCTCAGATTGCGCACAACGAGAAGGTAATTAACATTGACGACATGCTCGTCGCTTCAACTCTTATCCCAAGGATTGACGAAGTTAAGAACCACTACGACCTCCGTAGCATCTACGGTAAAGAGCTCGGTAAGGCACTTGCTAAGCGTCTGGACATCCAGATCCTTAAGACAATGTTTGCTGCTGGACTTACTACCACTGCTAACGTCACTGGGGGAGACACAGGAACTCAGCTTCTTGGTGCAAACACCATGACTGCTCTTGGACTTGTTGAAGCACTCTTTGAGTGTGCTCGTTCACTTGACGAGAAGGAAGTCCCCTCAGATGGCCGTTACGCTATCCTGACTCCATTCCAATACTACAAGCTGCTTACTGCTGATAGCACAGCAATCAACAAGGACACCTCGAGTGGCTCTGCTGATGCTGCTAAAGGCACTATTCTTGAAGTTGCAGGAATCAAGCTCTACAAGAGTCCACACCTTGCTGGTGTTCAGGTTGCTGTTAGTGGGCAAGCTGGAGACGACGCAAACGTAGCTAACTCTCCGTTCTCAGGAACCGCTGTGGCTAACGACGACGCTGGTTACAACGGTGACCTTTCGGGTGTTCGCGAAACTGGAAGTGGTCAAGAGAACAACGTCGGCTTCGTTGCTGGGCACTCATCTGCTGTTGGTTGCGTTAAGCTTCTCGACCTCGCTACTGAGTCCGAGTATCTCATTGAGCGCCAGTCCACCTTGTTCGTTGCTAAGTATGCAATGGGCCTTGGTGTTCTTCGCCCTGAGTCTGCTGTTGTGGTTAACACCACTGCATCTGCTGCTAGCTAATAGCACTCATTAAATTCATGCCTCGTCCTCATTAAGTTGGGGACGGGGTATTTTTTCATTTTTACAATTATGCCACTCACTACAAAACTCGAAGCCGTCAATACGATGCTGGGTAACATTGGGGAAAGCCCGGTGACTCAAATCACTGTCACTACCTCACTGCCTATCTCTGCGGTCACCGCGATCACCGTGTTAGACGAAGTTAGTCGCGAGGTTCAGTCAGAGGGATGGCACTTCAATACGGTCAACAAACAAACACTTACTCCTAACAGCGGCAATGAGATTGTTCTCGCGGCTGACATTATGCACGTAGATACCCTAGATAACTCTAAGGACATTGTGCAACGCGGAGGTAAGTTGTTTAACCGTGAAGACAACACATTCACTTTCACAGGAGCTATTGACGTTCGGTTGATGTTCCTTTTAGATTTCACTGATCTCCCTGAACAAGCACGGAGATACATTACACTCAAAGGCTCAAGGGTCTTCCAGGCACGCACCGTCGGGTCTCAGGAGCTTGAGCAACAGATCCTACGGGATGAACTTAAAGCACGATACACCCTCGAGGAGATGGACGGCCAGGGAGCCGACAGGACCATCTTTGATAACTACGATGTTGCCTCGTGCCTTGGTATTAACCGCAACTACGATCTACTCTAATAATGCCTTTAATTAATACATCATTACCAAACCTTATTCAGGGGGTTAGCCAGCAGCCCGATGCCACTCGGTTCTCGGGACAATGCGACGAGCAGGTTAACTTCATGAGTAGTGTTGTTGATGGATTAACAAAACGGAACGGCACTAGGTTTGTTCAAAGACTAGGTGCTGCTAACCTTACCCTTTCGGGAGATAGCTTTATTCACTTTATTAACAGGAGCGAAACTGAGCGATACGTATTACTACACAATGGCACTAAGCTCTATGCTTACAATGTACTCAGCGGAGACGAAGCGAGTATTGAGGTAGATGGTGTAGTGCATACAGGAGGCTATACGACTGCTGGCACTTACCTTGATGTGTCTGCTAGTGACGAAACTGCTAGAGATGTCCTTCGAGCTACTACGGTGGTAGATGGCACGTTTGTTGTTAACAGGAACAAGATAGTAGGCATGGATGATACATCGCGTTCTAGTGTATTAGATAAAGAAGCGCTTATCTTTGTTAAGCAAGGAGACTATGTAAAAGAGTATTCTTTAGATATTGAGTATAATAGCTCATCAGTCTTGGCTGCTGGGGTAGCTTTAACATACACTAAGTTATCTGCAGGTAAACCTTTCGGTCATCTCTATAGGCTTTCGGGGGCTTCTGTGCAATCCGCAGGAGCTGGTTACAAAAATGGAGACATATACAAAATTCTTACATACCCCACTACTCATGCAGGGAAAAAGCTGCTCTCAGGGTTTATTGGAGGAGGAGGGACTGACGCAAGTTTAAAATTAACAACAAACTCCGAGTCAGGCGCTGGGGCAATATCTGCGGTAGCAATTGAAAACGCAGGGCCACTCTTATTCTTTGATAAGGCTGAGACCATAGGTTCTTCTTTTACAATTACTGTTGCCTTAGAGACTCCTTCTGGTAAGGGGATTAACGTTTCTAATAATCAAACAACGGCATCAATTAGAGTTTATTCTGAAAAATCAGATAGAGCTATCAGTGCTGACACATCCAGAATAACTGAAGTAATTGAAAAAGGGGCTGGAGTCACGGGCTACAACGCCGGCGTATCCGCTTCAACCCCTGTAGGATTTACGCACAGCACTGCGTTCCCTAACATTAACTCGTCAACGGGTAATGCTGAGTTTAGTTTAGTTCGAGAAGGAAATTTAATTATCCTCAAAAGAAGAAGTGGGAAAACTGACTTCAACATCAAAGCCAAGGACGGACTTGGAGGAGGAGCACTAGGAGTCGTCTACAAGGAAGTAGGAGCAATCACTGACCTTCCTTTGTTCGCTAAGAACGGCTTCCGAGTCAAGGTGCGTGGTGATGGTGACTTGTCTGCTGACGACTACTACGTCGAGTTTAAGACAGATGATGATGACCAAGAGATCGGAACAGGATCGTGGGTTGAGACGGTGGCCCCAGAGACTATTCAAAACTACGACACAGATACTCTTCCTTTATTCATCACAAACACGGACTTAAACAAATTCAAGATACAACCACTTAACGCTGCGCCTCGAAGCGTAGGGGATGACATAAGTAACCCGTTTGCTTCGTTTCTGGCTAAGAAAATACAGAACAGTGTGTTCTTTAAGAATCGCTTAGGGTTTGTCTGTGGTAGTAACGTAATACTTTCTGAAGCTGGGTTAGGACGAGTAAATGACAAAGGGATCTTCGAGTATAACTTTGGCAGAACAACAGTCACAACCCTCCTCGACTCAGACCCGATTGACATCATTGTCGAGTCTGACCGAGTCACGGACATTACAGCAGCGGCTGCGTCCCAAGAGAACCTTATCTTGTTCTCAACGAACGGGCAGTTTGTTCTCAAGGGTGAAGACCTACTGACCCCTAAGACGGTCTCAGTGAAGCCTATTACGAACTTCGAGTATAACAATGAGACCGACCCTGTGTCTGTCGGTTCGTATATCTATTATCCATTTGACTTAGGAAACAACACAGGCATCCGAGAGTTCTCACTGAACAAGACTACTGACGTCTACGAGTCTACGGACATCACTGAGCAAGCTCCTCGGTATATCCCTAAAGACATCACATACTTCTCGGGGTCGCTCTCAGAGAATCTATTAGGCATCCTGTCAAAGGACGAAGACCAGTCTCTTTACATGTATCGTTACTTCTTTAGCGAGAACAAGAAGGTCCTGAGCTCGTGGTTCAAGTGGGACTTTAACATGAAAATACGAGGCTTTGAGTTTATTGACTCAACGCTTTATTTGATTGTGGCTAACCCAACAACAAACATTCCCTCTATAGTTAGCATGCCTTTGAACTTTGATGGGGAAGATGAAGGCCTTGCGGCATATGCTTTAAATGGTAGTTCATTAACAACAACACTCACAACTTCCCCGGATGACGATGTCACACACTTAGACATGCGGATTCCGGCAATGATTTATAATGATCAGGTGAAGTTCCCTACGTTTACGGCAGGGAGCACTAGGCCGCTTAGAGAGAACATTAGCACATTCGTAGTTGGAGGCACATCCGTTAGCCCCTACTTAGCTACCTCTAATATTGCCGTATACACTGACAGAGGCATAAAGATACCAGTGACAGTTACTACTTCAGGAGGTGTTACTTCACTCGCAGTGACCACTACAGGAGTTTGGCCTAACAATACGTCTGTGTGGGTAGGCTATGAGTTCACAAGTTCTTACACGTTCTCTGAGCAGATCTTTAAGGGCCAAGCAGGGCAAGCACGCACACCTAACGCAGCGGCCAAGCAGTTCATTAAGAATCTATCGCTTTACCACACGAACACCTCAGACTATAAGGTCAAAGTGACGCCGGATAAACGAGCACAATATACTAACGAGTTCCCTGAGTCATTTACAGGCGCTGGGAGCTCACTACGCACTGAGCTCAAAGACGGATTCTTCAGGGCCCCCGTGTTTACCTCAAGCCAGAACGTAGAGATCAAGCTGGAAAACGATGGGGCTAAGCCTAGTAACTTCCAGTCTGCTGAGTTTGAAACCTTCCTGCACACACGGTCAAGTCGATATGGAGCCTAAGCACACCTATGGTGATTGTTCTATTGTTCAAGCAACAATGACCCATGCTAATTACCTAAAGGATCGCTTAAGGTTCCACGACGCACTCGAGTGTGAGCTTTTGGGACATACCCCTAAGGAAGCGCTGAGCCTGGCACTGTCGCTTGACTACAAGACCTACACGGCACTCGGGCCGGACAAAGAGCCGTTCGCTATGTTCGGATCAGGGAAGTCTGAGGATGGTGGTTATATATGGATGCTTGGAACACCAGCCGTCACCAAGCACAAGAAGCATTTCGTTCAGGCATCCCGAGCCTGGGTCCAATACCTTTCCAAGCCCTTTGGGATTACCTCTAACGTGGTCCTCAAAGACAACAAACAAGCCATACGCTGGCTGAAGTTTTGTGGCGCTAAGTTTCTACAAGAGGTAGAGATCTCGTCACATTCATTTTACGAATTTATCATTACAACAAACTAGACTAATATGTGTTTACCAGTATTCGGAGCAGTCGGACAAGCCCTTCTAGGAGGAGCCGCTTCATCCTCTGTGGCTACCGCAGCAGGGGCCATGTCGCTCCTTGGGCCACTTGCTCAGGGCATGCTTACAATTGGTGCTCAGGGCCAACAGGCTTCGATGCAGGCCGAGGCTCAGAAACGTGCTACGATTGCTGAGAATGCTCGATACAGTCAGCAGGTATCTGCGATGCGTAAACAACAAGCCACTGAGTCGCTAAGGCTCGCTCAGGAGGTCTCAGCGGCCAACCGAGCAAGCATGGAGGCTATGGCTCGTAAGGAAGTGGCAGCCGCCGAGGGAGGCATAAGCCTTGGGTCTGCAAGTTTCCTTGCGGAGATGAGAGACCTCGAGAGGCAGGTAGGTGAGCACAACTATGCGATCCAACAAAATCAATACCTGGCTGATCAAGCTTACAATATGCGAGCTCGGGACCTTGGACTTCAAACACAACAGAACTACATCAACATCAACAAGCCTATCGCTACTCCTAATGTCCTTGGGACAATGCTAGGGGCAGCCACGACGAGCCTTGGGAATTTTTCAGACGCTAAGCAACTACAGGCCCGTCAACTTCCTTCAGCTCCTAAAACACCTACTAATCAATGAAACGCAGAGATTTATTTACCACCCCAGACCGTGAGCAGGTGCCATTCAACTTGAGCGCCCCTGCGATCACAGGGAAACCCTTTCAGGCAGGGCAGTATTCGGTGGCAGTTCAAGCCCCCGTGCCTGCCTCACAGACGTCTCTGGGGAAACTAGCAGCAACGCTAGGGCAGATAAATCCAGCAATCAAAGCATATGGCCAAGCAGAGCAAGCCACAACAGACCTCCAAAAGACTATGTTTGGGCTCGACTTTGCTCAGATGACTGAGAAGGAGAAGGACTTAGCAGCACAAAGACTTAAGAGCGAAGAGAAGTTCAACAGTAAGCTACGCGGCGAAGGCTACGAGCTTAACCCAGTCGCAGAGATATACGCTAAGGAACTCATAGGGGCTGATAAGTCTGATGAGTATATGGCTTTTATTGAGGAGAACAAAGCTCAGTATATTGAAGATCAAGTAATTATTAAAGGCGTTAAACCAAGCCCAATGCAGATCAATGAGTTTGTTGAGGGACTCACCACAGAATTCAAGAAGGCTAACCAAGACACAATGTCTGACCCGCTAATGCTCTCTGGGTTTATGCGAAGCACAGCAGACTACCGTAACCGGGCAAGCGTTCAGATCGCAAAGGAAGCTTCGGACAGCCACAAGAACGGAGTGCTTATCCCTCAGGCAGCTAAGGCGCTAAATAGAGTTTCAAAGCTTTCAGATATGTCCGTTCCTACTCTTGATGGCGTTGCCGCGTCAATGAGCACACAAGAACGGAATGCTAGGTATCAAGAAGCTTGGACAAAAACCGGACCACTTACCGCTGCTGACCAGAAGCTAGTCTTACAAAGTTGGCTAAACTCAATGAAGCCAGGACTAGCGCAGGTAAAACTTGAGCAGTTGGCTGAGTCGGGCATCAAGGTAGGCAATGAGCCCCTTAGGTCTTATGATCCTATTGGGGACAGTTACTACAACAACCTACAAGATGAGCTTGAGGATAAGGCACTCACAGAAAGGCAAGAGGACATAAAAGAAGATAATCTAATTAAGAATGAAGCATTCAATCAATATAAAGAGACCTTCCAGTCCGAAGAGTATCGAGACCTTTCTTATGAAGAAAAGAAAGAATTTGAAGAAGACTTAAAAAGGGAAATCGAAGGCATACCGGATAAAACCGAAAGAAGAAGAAAAACGGCTGGCTTGGATCTAGCAATCAAAGAGCAAACCACTAAAAGGGATAAAGATGTTTTCCTTATTGGAAAGATGGCTATTGAATCAGATTCATCTAACATGCGATCTTTTGGAGGCCAAGCTTTGGGTGAAGTTAGTGAGTTTGTTGATGAATACATCAAAAATAATGACATAAAAAAAGAGAACCCTATTTACAATGTAATTAAAAAATATGTAGACATTCAAGAAAATGCATTAGCCCAGGACCAAAGCAATAGATTTAGAGTAGGAAGTCCTCAGTATAAAACTGTTGAGTTACTGGGGGACTTCAGGAGGGAACTCAGTGTATTTAAAGAGAAATTAGCTGAGAGATTGGTTGATGCGCGTGAGGGAGAATCAATCAGGATAGAAGGTAAAAGCTATGAGATCTCTAAGGAGAATACCTTAATATCTAAGCAAGAAATCTTTGATATCGTATTACTAGAGGAGCGAGGAAGAGTCCTTGAAGAAATTACTACTAAGTTTAAAGAATTAATAGAAGAGAATAAGACTGAACTAGATTCGAGGGACGAAGTAGTCCAGCAAAAGGATGAAAGGGCTAAGAGCGTAAAGGACCTCAAAGGTGCTAACTTGTTAGCGAATGAGGAGCTTGGAATTATAAGGATGCCCAATGGTGAACTCCCTCGTCAGAAGGGATACCACCGACGCTTCAAGGACAAGAATGTTTATATTGGTGGAAATGCCTTTCAAAAAATAGGACCTGAATTATCTATTGCGACATCAGGCTTCGGCTGGCTTTCTAAAACATTTGCCGACGGGAGATCAGCTCCATTGACCCATTCTCATTTGGATGCTTTTGAATCAGGACTAGCAACAGGGGCTTACCTCCTTCCAGATAAAGAAGGGAAACCTTTTATCACTAAGGACGGAGAGAAAGTCATAAGGATGATGCCTGACTCAAACGATGCTCCTCTTTTGTTTGCAAACATTAGGGAGAACTACAAAAACCTCAAGCCGCACCTTTTGTCTGATTTTAATCATTTCCAAGAATTAGTTAATATCGATGGGCACAAGGACGACAAAGACAATTTAGAGAATACAGGAAATGCTATTCTGAAAAGTAGGAGATTTGTAGGGTTCAGTCCCTCAGAAGCCAGTAATGCGATTGAAAAAGGCGTTATTTCTGAAGGAGTTAATATTATGCAAAATACCTCAAATGGGGCCTCTTACTTTGAGGATGAATTACTAGGTCAGAACCCAGAAGGGCGAGCTTTTACTATTATTAATTATGATGATAAAGAGGAATTACAAGGGATAGCTAATAAGCTTGGAGTTTCTGTAGATACCTTAGATGACGCCCAGCAAAAAGCGCGGCAATACTATACCGGTAAAATGCTACCTAACATGATAAGAGATCTTCAACAGACAATTGAAAGGGAAGACAAACCTCTTAGGGAAACTATAGGAACCCAGCCCGAACGTAAGGCTCCATTTAAAATACCTACAGTCCCAAGCCTGGGGGACCTCAAAGTAGACACAAAAGTATCTGCAATAGAAGAACAAGAAGGACCACCAGAACCCGAGGACGTTAAAGTAGGCACAAGAATATCTACAACAGAACAACTACAGTTACCTCTAGAACAACAGGGGGCTACTAACACACTAACTATTCCCAAAGACAGTAAGATAGGGAAACCTATCCAGAACTTAAAATCTTCTTTTGAGAAGGCAGGCGCTAAGTATAATGTTGACCCGGCGTTCCTGATGGCAATAGCAATCATGGAGACGGGGCATGGAAAATCTAGTGCATTTAGAAACAAAAGGAATGCAATGGGGGTGACTGATGGGGAACTCGTAAGGACCTTTCCGAAGGTTGAGGACTCTATTAACCACATGGCTAAGACACTGGCTAATCCTAACGGACCATACAAGGGCCTGACTACTGTAGATGAAATAGCAACAAAATATTCCCCCGTAGGCGCTGATAATGACGTTAATGAGACTAACGCACAGTGGCCTAAAATAGTCAAGAAACTGATGAAACAACTTAATCGAGGAGACGTGGACAAGCTAAATGTAGTCAACCGCCTTCCTCAAATACCTTAATACATACTAAAAACAAACATGGCTATAGATCCTACTTTACTTGACCCTTTGTTATCTCAAGGGGCACGCTCACTGGACGATGAAACCCCAGAGCAGGAGTTCTTTACTTTATCAGACACACTTGCAGCACCCTTTCGAGGTGTTGAGGGAGGCGTCAAAGGACTATACGACTTCGCTGATTTCGTGGTGGGTGATATGCTTCCCGACTACGACACCCGATTACTTGGCACCTCCAATACAATGGCGGGTGGTTTCATAGAAGGAATGGCACAGTTCGCTACAGGGTTTGTTCCTGGTGTAGGTGTATTAGGGAAAGTCGGACGTTTAGCTAACGCCAGGAAGTATTTAGGAGTAGACGTGGCTAACAAAATTGCTCGAGGAGGGAAATTGTCCCACCAAGAAGCCCGGAAGCTTGCTCAAAATACCAAGTTAAGACGCTTCGGCAATGGATTGTCCGCGGGGGTGGCAACTGACTTCTTAATGTTTGACGCCCAAGAAGAACGCCTAAGTAACCTGTTGTATCAATACCCAGACCTACAGAACCCAGTCACAGAGTATCTCCAAGCGTCTGATGAAGATGGGGAGCTTGAAGGGCGCTTTAAGAACGCCTTAGAGGGAGTCTTTATTGAGGCAGGAGTAGGGGCTATCCTTGCTCCGTTTATCTCTGGGGTGAAGATGATTAAGAACCGTAACAAAAAGATTGCGGAAGGAAAATCTCCAGAAGACGCTGTGGATGAGGCGATTGCAGAGGGAAGTGAGGATGCCGTTAAGTTTGATTATGGGAAGCTTGATGACCCCCTAACAGGCATTAAAGGGCAGTCAGCAACGAAAGCTACTCCAGAGGAGATGGAGGAATTCATAACAGAGAAGGGACTAAAACTAGATGACTTCATTATTGATGAGACTACGGGGCGATTAGATTTCGCTACAGCAGGCGCAGGAGGGCGCAAAGCTAGTCCTGAAGATGTATATAATTATATAACAAAATCGAGTAATGATGACTCTGCTGTAATTGAACTTAGTAAGTTTAAAGTAGAGGGAGAAACAGGGTCTTTAGGGTTTGTTGATAGATTAATTTCATCAATAGATGAGACTAAAGGCACATATAACGCAGACACAATAAACCAAGTTAATGTATTAAAAACATTAAGAGATAGGTTTGGAGATACTTTAGAAAAGGTTGAGATAGAAGTAGGAAAAGAAGGAAGGGCGTATTACTCCCCTAATGCTGTATCCTCACGGAACGAATATAACTCTAATGTTCAACTTTATGACAATGATAAGTTATCAACAGTAGTTCATGAGTATATTCACTCTCTTTCTACTGATATTATTTATAAGAATTTTTACGTTAGAGACGCAAAAGGGAAAGCTGTTAAAGGCTCTGCATACTTAGACGAACTAAGAAAACTAGTAAAAACAGGTGAGAATACGAAGGGAGAGCAAGTCCCTGCTTCACTTCGAGAGCTAGGAGACCTTTACTTAACGGCGGTTGATCGACTGGGACAATCAGCACTATTACGTAAGGGAGGCAAGAAAGGGGCTGCGGGAGTCCCTGATGAGGTTATGGGTAAAGGTGCTCAATATGGTCTTGGTAATATCCATGAGTTTATCACTCAGGCTTTCATGGACCCTCAGTTCCAACGGGAACTAGCTTCAATCACAATCACTAAAGGCAAGAAACCTGCTACTGTTTATACAAAGTTTAAGGAGTTAATTGCTAAGATACTTGGCTTTAAACCTCAAGAATCCTCTATGCTCGATGAGGTGTTGTCTGTTAGTAATTCAGTATTTAAGGACAACCAAACCTTTAGAATGTCAGGGAAAAACCCTGAGACAGTATCAGGAAGGTATACTCCTATAGATGCCTATGATGAGATAAGTAGGCTTGAACAGATGAGCATGGCGGGGGCAGGTGCTAAACTTGAAAAGGGCTTAGGGTTCTTGATGAATGCTGCTACCAAGTATAAGGTTAAGATTAACAAAGAGTTTGCAAAGCAAGTTAAAGAACTTAGCGGGACTGACCTTTATCGAGGAGTTTCTGAAGGTAAACTAGAAGAAGCATTTAAAAAAGCTGGAGTATCTTTTGAAGATAGCAAAGCTATGATGCGGGAGGTAGATAAAGTATTTAATAGCACAATACGAAAAGCAAGGGACGCTCGTGAAGATTCTGTCAAAGCTAATGTTATCAAATTTGATGATAAGGTTAACATCGACAATTATCAGTTTAAGGCTACTAAGTATAAAAGCGGGACCAAGAAGTCCGGGCTTAAAGAATATGATTCGTTTGAAGTCAAAGTTATTTCTCCAAATGGTGACGTTATAAATACCTATAGACGCAAAGCTGTATCTGAAGAAACAGCAATAGGATTTGCAATGACGAAAACAAGAGAGGATGCGTTTGGCAAAAACAAGAAACAAATTATCACTCAAGTTCGAAATGGTAAGTTCTTAAGGCAAGCAGCTTCTGATGCCAATATCACCTTAGACATCAAGGAGATAAAAGAGGGCAACGGGCGTCCTGACCATGTCGAGGTAACCTTCCTGGATGCTTCTCAGAAAGAAATTAACTTAAGGAATCTCCCAGATAACATACAGAGGGAAGCAGAGTTATACCTAAAAGCTCGTGGAGGAAAAGTCAAAGCGGTTAACCCACAAGACGAAGTCCCTATTGGTCGTGTTGTTGATAAAAATGGCAACCCAATGGACCCGGCAACGAGTGACCCGGAAGCTTATGAAGATGCACTAACAGACGTAATTAAACGTGCGCTTAAAGATGCAGGACCAGGGGGAGGCGTTGATGCAATTAAAGGAGTCATACGGACTATATCTGAAGAGAAAGACTTCATCACAATTGCAAGGGCCCTCGCTGGGGAACAGATAGAGTTCCTTAGTAAGGAAGGTAAGATTCCTAAAACATCAGCGGATGAGTTACTTAATCCCAAGCAAAGTGTAGAGAGAATCAACGCGGAGCTTAGTGATGCCTTTGGGGTAAATCCTCATAATGTGCAGAAGATGGTAAAAGAGCTTGAGGCTAAAGGGGAAAAGCTTGAAGGAGTCTTTGATGAGATGCTTAAGGACCAACTTGCAATCAAGATGCTTAACAACATCGTTGGGGAGAATGTGCACAACTTAGCTAAGGAGGCCAGTGATCTCCTTAAGAAAACTCAGAAGAATGCAGACCCGGAACTCTTAGACATGTATGATGCTAAGTATGCTCAGGTGCTTCAACAGATGGAGTTAATGGTCAGCACTCAGCGTCTATGGGGGCTGTATGGTCGTTACCCTTCTTTAGCAATGCTTCAGCGTAAGTTTATTTATGGAGATGTTAAGTCTAAGAGGTTTGATAGCTCACTACAACAACTACAAGAGCAAAGCATGGAGGCGATTCAGTCTTACAAAGCAGATCGCCGTGGTAGCATGGGCCAACAGAAGCTACTACAACTAATTCTTACAGCACGCACTGCTGATGGGATCGAAGCGGGACTCAACAAGATTGCTAAGGAGTCTATGGGTAAACGTATGTTTGATGTTGTTCGTGAGTATTGGATCAACTCGTTGCTCTCTGGTATCTCTACCTTTAACATCAACATGATTGGTTCAGCGATTACCTATGGCCTTCGGACCTTAGAGCGGGCAGGAGGTGCTGCATTAACTGGAGACTTTGAGCTTGCTAGGGCAACCCTTCGCTACGCCTTTGACACTAACGCAATCATGGATTCATTTGACCTTGCTGTGCGTGCTGCAAAGTCTGGGGAGGCAATCAGTATTCCTAACTCAAGGCAGTTCGATGATGCTAAAGATAGCATGAACGCAATCCAATCAGACCGCGAAGGTGCCTTTGGGTCTGCTATAAACACCATCGGAACTATTGTAAGGCTTCCTTCACGGGGACTTCTAACGGGTGACGAATTGTTCAAGGCGATGTCTTACAGAAGCTATGTGATGACTGAGTTAGCCCTTAAAGGTAAAGCAAAGGGCCTGTCAGGAAACCAACTTGGCGAGTATGTTCAAAAGGGAGTCAACGCACACATTACCGAGACCGGACGTGTCTTTAACGAGAAGAATCTGGTGATGACTGCTAAAGAATTAGCGGACAAGAAAAACCTAAGGTTCTCAGAAAGGGAGACTTTTGTTACTAACTACATCAAAAAACAGAAAGAAGAGAAACGCTTCATTACTGATGATGGGGTAGAAGTTGACTATGGAAACCGAGGAGCGCTTTCAGCCCGTGCTGAGCAAGGCGCAAAGATTAACACCCACACCCAAGATTCAGAAAACAGTATTGTTAAGGGGCTCTCAAATATCATTGTGCAGAACCCCTGGATGACCGCTATCGTTCCGTTTGTAAGAACACCTACCAACATCCTTTCGTTTGGTGTTGAGCGCTCTCCGTTTGGTCTTCCTATGCACTTTACGCGGATGATGAGCTCTAAGTATAGAGAGGGATTAGCCAAAGGAACTCGCACAGAACGCGCAGAGATCCGAGGGAAAATGGCTATGTCCGTGGCAACAACCGCATCATTAATCTATGTGCTCGCCAGTCAGGACTCCTCAAAGATGATTAGTGGTTATGGTCCTCGTGAAAAGAATGCACGGAAGGCTTGGGAACTAGACAACCAACCTTACTCAATCAAGATAGGGGACAGGATTCACAGCTACCAACGCTTAGACCCAATGGCGACTATGCTAGGGATTGTTGCCGACATCAACGAAGGACTCGAGTATAACGAGTTTGATGAGAAAGACATGGGAACAATCTTCGGAGTGTTGGCCCTTGCATTCTCAAACAACATTACCAACAAGTCTTATGTCCAAGGAATTGATAACCTATTTAAGGTGCTTAAAGATCCGGTAAATAACACTGAAAGGTTTATTGGCAGCATTGCAGGTGGGTTTGTTCCTAACTTTGCAAACCAAACCATGAACGTCCAAGAAGACAGGCCTCTACGAGAAGTCAGAGGAATCATGGATTACATGATTAAACGAACACCAGGACTAGAAGGGAAGCTACCACCACGATATAACTTCTTAGGGGACGTTGAGACCCTTGAGTCTTCAGGAGGATTTAAAGGGCTGGTTGATCCCATTTACTCAAAAGATGCCGCAAAGAACATCGTAGATTATGAGTTAGGTAATCTTGGAGTTGGCTTTGGGAAACCAGCAACCAAACTCAGACAAGGCTTTGAGGATTTAGAAATGAGGGACTACTACAACCCGGAAACAAAACAACAAGCTTATGCAAGGCTAATGGAACTTGTAGGGACCAAGAAACTTGGAGGGAAAACTCTAAGAGATCGTCTTGCGATGATGTTCAAGGACAAACGATATCAGGCGATGCCCGATGCAGACCCGAGGGACCCAACGGCATCTTCAAGCCCGAAAGCAAAAGCAATCAGAAGGTTACTCAGCGCCTACAATGCAGCGGCTAAACAACAAGTCCTGGAAGAAAACCCAGAGCTATACCAGCGCTACGTTGACTCTTACAAAGCCCAGTAACATGAACTCAACATACATGCCGTCATTCATTGGATTCACCGGACTCCTTGGGACCCTTACCCTCGAGAGTGTTAACGATGTTGTTGCTATCTGTGTAGGCCTAGCAACCCTGACTTACCTTGCTATCAAAATCATTAAGGAAATTAAATAATATGGATAAATCAGATAAACTATACGAACTCCAGGACCTCCTCATCGACGAGTTCTTGATGCGCGTTAAGTCAGGAGAGGCAACAACCGCAGACCTATCGACGGTCCGACAGTTTCTCAAAGATAACAACGTGAGTGCTGTGGCCACCGATACCTCGCCACTACACGAACTGGTAAACGCACTGCCATTCCATGATGATAATGTAGACCGAATCGTAGACATGACGTCCAATGGCTAGAAATTACAAGAACGAATACAACTCCTACCACGCCAATCCGACCCAGAAGAAACGCAGGGCCGGACGCAACGCTGCACGAAGGTTGATGATTAAAAAGGTAGGCAGGAATACTTTGAAGGGGAAAGACGTTGATCATAAAGACAGGAACCCCAACAACAACACACGAGCAAACTTGAGGATTCAATCAAAAAGGAGAAATCGCTCACGAAATGGCTGATATAAAACAAAAAGCAACACAGCTTAAAGACTTCCGTAACTTCCTCTACCTCGTATGGAAGCAACTAAACCTACCTGACCCTACTAAAATTCAATATGAGATCGCGGATTACATGCAGCACGGAGACAAGCGAGCAGTTATTCAAGGCTTTCGAGGCGTTGGAAAGAGTTGGATCTGCTCTGCTTACGTTGTCCACCAGTTGCTCCTCGATCCCTCAAAGAATATACTTGTTGTCTCTGCTTCAAAAACTCGAGCAGATGACTTCTCAACTTTTACTCTTAGGCTTATCCATGAGATGCCCCTACTTAAGCACCTCATCCCCCAAGACAAACAACGATTCAGTAAGATCTCATTCGACGTCGGTCCAGCCCCAGCGGCCCACGCGCCGTCCGTCAAGTCCCTGGGTATCACATCTCAACTGACAGGGTCTCGTGCAGACATTATTGTTGCTGATGACGTAGAGGTCCCAAACAACTCGGCGACCCAGATGATGCGAGACAAGCTCGGCGAACAAGTCAAAGAGTTCGATGCGATCCTTAAGCCCCTCGATGACGCCAAGGTAATCTTTCTAGGAACACCACAATGCGAAGACACAATATACAGACAGCTAACCGAGCGGGGCTACCAGACACGCATCTGGCCTGCTCAGTATGTCACCCCAGACCAAAGCACTAAGCGTTACGATGGGCACATCGCTGATTGTTGTGTTGATATAGAACAAAAAGGAAGGTCCACAGAGCCACTACGGTTCTCTGATGTTGACCTTGCTGAACGTAAAGTATCCTACGGCTCTGCCGGGTATGCTCTTCAATTTATGCTCGATTCTAATCTTAGTGACGTCGAGAAGTATCCGCTCAAGCTTGCGGACCTTATCGTTATGTCCCTCGACAACGAACTGGCCCCAGAGCGCCTAGTGTGGGCGCGAGACCCAGAGCTCGAGTGGGACGGATCAATACCTAACGTAGGGATGACCGGAGACAGATTCTATCGCCCCATGAAGGTGCTTGGCGAACACGTTAAGTATACCGGGAGCGTCATGTCAATCGACCCGTCAGGACGAGGCAAAGACGAGACAGGCTATGCAGTCGTTAAGATGCTCAACGGATTCCTGTATGTCACGGCGGCTGGAGGGGTCCAAGGGGGATACTCTGAGGAAACCCTTAAGTTCCTTTCGATGACCGCTAAAGAACACAAGGTCAACGAGATCGTCGTGGAGAGTAACTTCGGGGATGGTATGTTTGTTGAACTACTAAAACCAATACTTCGCAAGGTCCATCCGTGCACCATTGAGGAAGTGAGGCACAGCACCCAGAAAGAACGAAGGATCATTGATACCCTCGAGCCAGTGATGACAGGCCATAAGCTTGTGGTTGACCCGAAGGTCATCCAGAACGACTACGAGACGACTCAGAGCTATCCTAAAGACCACGCGTTAAAATACCAGTTGATCTACCAGATGACTCGTATAACTCGTGACAGGGGCGCTGTGACGCATGACGACCGCTTAGACGCGCTTGCGATGGCAGTTGGATACTGGGCCGCCCAAATGGCCCAAGACGCGTCAGAACGCATCCTAGAGCGAAAGGAGGACGATCTTAAGATGGAGCTACAAAAGTATGCAGAGGCATATTATAAAACACGAAAAGGAAGTGAAAACATCCTCACTTGGTAATTGTTGTAAATGATTCATTATAAATGACTTAAATCAATGATCGTATAGGGAGAATAAAAAAGACTATTGACAAGGGTTAATTTCTCTCTTTAAGTACTCTTAGAGATGACTAAGAGACTAGTATATTATAGATTTAACCATTAAGAACAATATCTCTTAGATATCTTTAAGATACTCTAAGTAACTTTAAGTATGCCTGATGACCCTCTCGACTCACTCAAAGCCACTCTAGGCGAACATTACGAGAACTATGTGGTTGTTGTGGCTGACACCAGGCACCAGTGCAGAGTCATTTACGACAATTCATTCGCAGCCAAAGGACTGCTCAATGTCGGACTAAATATTGTTGACGAATCCTTCAATTCATATATAGATGGCCCCGAGATTGACTTCGGGTCTTCATCAAAGACTGACGAAGAGTAACTTTAAGTTGATCTTATGCTCTATATTTGCATTGTGTTGTTCATTAGGCAGGGCTCTTAGTAATCGCTAGGGGCCCTGTTCTATTTTTCACAAAAAAGTCTGAGAGGGTTATATATACGGAGAGTTTGCCGCGTCACCCCGTAGGACCTCGGCGCAGGCTCAGCGAATCGAAGCGCGAACTTGGGGACATCTTCACGCCAGGCGGGCGAGCTCGAAGGAGCGCAAAGAGATCAAGGGGGGCCTAGGGGACAGCGAAGAGAATCAACAAGCGATCGATTGGCCAGCGCTGAGCCGGTCGCGTGTGTGCGTGTGAGTGTGTGTGGGTGTTTTTACGTTTTAAAGCTCAGCGATTCCTTAGCGATTTCTCTTCACACGCAACAAGTCACACCAAGCTTCACCAAGTCACACCGAGTCACACCGAGTCACACCAAGCTTCACCAAGCCAACTCAAAACACCCGAAAGAAAGTTTAAAGTTTTTCTTGCAAGAATCAAAACGGACTGATAGTAATCTCTCTACTGGTCCAATTGGGCTAGCTAACAAGATAAAAAGAACAAATGAACTACAAGACATTAAAAGAACTCGTCGCTATCTTTAACAGCCTTCCGGGCTTTGAGAATTACGGATACGCAAACGAAACCGTCAGAGATTACAATCGAGACGAAGATGGGAAGATCAAAGAGATTATTTTCCCGTGTGGATACTTAAAGAGAACGGTATCTAATAAGTATGAAGAGAAACAGACAGCTTGGGTCCTTGGGTATGATTCAAATATTCTTGGTGTTTTCATCGTTGAGTAATCAACAACAACAAGAACGAACCAATGAACGAAAGAGAATACTTAGCGGAACAAGTCGGACTCCTTTGGATGCTGACCGGGGGAGAGATTAAAGGGGTGGAGATTTACTCCAAGCTGACAGACATTCCCTCGAGGTTTTTTGAGAGTATCAAAATAATCCCAGAAAGTAAGTAATCACCAACAACAAGAACAAATGACCAAGACAAAACGAACGAAACAGACAATCCGAGAGATCATCACGGTGCTTGAGGAACAACGGAGCACGCTTGCAGACATACAAGCAGCGCTCTTGCGGGCCAGCCACGAAGATGTCATGACCGACATCATTGCACGGACTGAGACTCTCGACTTCAAGTTGATTGAGAAGCAGGCCGGAAGGAGGGCCTTTAAATGAAGCGGACCTTTTCGCTGTTTTGGGCAGTCACTGTAAGCCTTACTGCTGCCATGTGGGTGATCATAATCAAATTGATGCTGAAGAAATGAATTCTCAACCATTAATAAAAGGGGCTACTCAATCCACCATTGACCTTATTAAGGAAGAGATAGGAGGGCCTGAAGCAGTGTTAGAAGCGCTTGAACATGCAGTCTATGAGGGCATTGACGAGGGCTATTGTATCGCTTGTGGGTCTTTCTATGGCAACGTAGAACCGGACGCTAGGCGCTATCCGTGCGGGGAGTGTGATCAAAAGACGGTTTACTCAATCTTAGAGATTTTCTCATGAACAAGCAAAGTCTTACAAGAACAAGTGATAGTATTATCCGCAAGAATCTTCGCACATGGCGAGACCGAGCAACAGCACGCGACGCAAGACTTGGTGGTGATTGGTATGATGAAGCGAACGCTCATGCTCAACTCATTGCTGACAAGGTTGGTTGTGATGTCTGGACGGCGTCCGCAGTGATTAGCGCGCTAAGCCCAATGAATGATTGGGAGCGCAACAAGCTTGATGCATTGAACTTGGCGCTTGTCCATCATGACGGAGGGAAGCCGGAAGACGTGAGGGTGTGCACGTTCAACAACAACAAAACCAAAGCTTGGGACCTTCTCGAGGGTGACTCAAAAGCTCTCGATGATGGCTCACCGAAGACTTGGGCATTTGCAAAGAGCATAGAGCTCACAAGAATGGCTCGTTGTGTTGTGATTGATCGTTGGCACATGCGAGCGTGTTTGACTAGCTCAACGAAGCGCAAGCCTATTGTGGAAGGATTAACTAGACCACAATACAACCGCGTCGAACGGTTAACCATCAGCGAAGCGGACAAGCTTCACGAAGCGCCATCAGTCTACCAAGCGACTCTATGGGTAACCATAAAGCGCCATTGGGAAGGCGGTTAATTCCAAGAGCTCCTTGCATTTGCAGGGGGCTCCATGGAGTAAACCTCCAACTGAACCAAAAAGAACAAATGAAAGAAAAAGAATTGTTAATGATTGCAGCAGACGCAATCCAATCGTGGCCAAAGCGCCGGAAGAAAGCACTTGAAGCTTATCACTCTGTCGATGAATTCGAATGTCGTGATACTTGGGCTCTTCCAGACAACGGAGGATGACCAGCCCTTGAAATGTTTCGTGCTGGATGCACGGACGAAGAGAGAGAACAAGTAGACAAGTGCTTGCGTTTGTATTGGGAAACAGAAGTGACATCAAAAGACGTTCGCACAGTTTTGGAATGTATGCCGTTGCTTTTCAATCTGCAAATTCAGCGGAACTTCCGCAAGCTGGAGGAGATCATTCCAGACTATGCGGGGCACATAGATAACCAATGGTATGCAAGCAGATACGCGAACCGACTTCGCAGGATTGCGGAAGGTGGCGGTCTAAAGGAGATGCAGAAAGAGTCACCAGAACAATGGTTCGCTCGTAAAATCTTTGATAAAGAAGGAAGCAAATAACAACAACAAACAACAAACAAGAACATGGACAAAAGAACAAAGCATAAAGACGAAATAGAACACGACAAGAAAAACCTTGCACGAATCGAGAAGCTCGAAGGACAAAACGCACTCAAGTTGATTGCGGATTTCGCAGAGCAGATGAGCTGGGAGCCAGACATTACGCAAGTTCCTTGTGGGATTGTTCTTAAGCTCATGGAGGGCATTCCGTGCCAGCTTAAAGACGCACGAAAGCGAATAAAACAACCTTATGCGGCTATACACTGGGAGGAAGACGCTACGCCTTTTTCTCAATATACAAGAGAAGAAAAGGAAGAAGAAGAAGAATAGCTGACCACAACAACAAAACAAGCGCTTAGGGTTTTCTCTAAGCGCTTTTTTGTGCCCTTTTTGCTTGCTCTGATTGACTAGATTTTGCAGCCAGGCCGGATGATAGTAGAGCGTGCCCCGGAGCTTCCGAGCGCTGACT
>Ga0209634_1000675_pt1 | contig 26136 bp, 27 predicted proteins | sample LinPmetageLP40_FD_184043 | JGI IMG/M metagenome (GOLD analysis project Ga0209634, IMG submission 184043) | Marine viral communities from the Pacific Ocean - LP-40 (SPAdes) (version 2) | ecosystem: Environmental > Aquatic > Marine > Oceanic | place: Pacific Ocean | collected 2010-08-26 | reverse complement strand
AATGTTCTTGGAATAGGTGTCGCTGTCAAGGTAAGGGCATCCACATCTACCCGCATTTCCTTAAGCTTCTCTTTGACCTTGACTCCGAACTTCTGTTCTTCATCGATGATCATCAGACCAAGGTCTTTAAAGTCCACATCTTTATTGACTATCCTGTGTGTACCGATCAATATTTGTGTTTTACCTTCCTTTACATTTTGAAGGGTTTCCTTGATTTGCTTTGTAGTTTTGAAGCGGTTGATGTATTCTGTCTTTACGGGAAAGTCTTTCAACCTTTCTGAGAATGTCCGATAGTGCTGCATTGCCAATATCGTGGTAGGCACAAGTACGGCAACTTGCTTATTGTCTGTTACGGCTTTGAATGCTGCACGGATCGCAACCTCTGTTTTTCCAAAACCTACGTCTCCACAAACTAAGCGATCCATGGCATGTGGTTTCTCCATATCTTCTTTAACTGCAATCACCGATGATGCCTGATCAGGCGTGTCCTCATAGAGAAAAGAAGACTCTAATTCGACTTGTAGAAAGCTGTCTTTGGAGTAAGCAAATCCACTTGCTTGTTTACGTTTAGCATAAAGCTCGATCAGGTCATTTGCAATATCGGCAACCTTCTTTTTGACCTTCTTCTTTTTGTTTTCCCATTCGGGAGAACCCAACTTACTTATCGCAGGAGCGGTTCCTTCTTGACCAGAGTACTTGGATATTTTGTGCAGGGCGTGAATATTTACATAGAGCAAATCATCATCGCGATACACCAATCGGATTGCTTCTTGTGCCTTGTTATTGACGACCCTTTTATCGAGTCCGGCAAATCGCCCAATGCCGTAATCGATATGCGTCACATAATCACCAGGTTTAAGGGTTCGCAGTTCTTTGAGTGTTAGCGCTTTAGACTTTGAATGTTTATCCTTTGTCTTGTAGCGATGAAATCGCTCAAATATTTGATGATCAGTATAGCAGGCTATTTTGAGCGTTTCATCAACAAATCCTTCGCGTAAACCGATATTAATTCCTTGAAATGAATGAGCAGGATCCAGTTCTTGAAATATGTTTTCCAAGCGTTCAAGTTGTTTGGTGGACTCTGCTGATATTATGGTGGTAAAGCCTTTGGTCTTATTATCCGCAACGTCCTTTACCAGAATGTCAAAGTCTTTATTGAAAGAAGGCTGTGGTTTCGAATCAATATGAAAATTGTGAGAATGCTTGAGGTAAAAACGATTACCAAATTCGATGTTGACTAGCTTGTGAGCTTTCTCAGAAAAAGTGCCCGATGTTTCAAATAAATCTTCGGGGTTGAGCACCATCTGGATGTCGCCACTTTCTTCAAGTATTTTCGCAAAACTATCGCTGGCTTTTTTGAATGACTTGTCAATTACATCAAGTGTTTGTTGGTAGTCTTTAAACCAAATTTTCGTATTGTTAGGAACGAAATCAAGAAATGCCTGTCGCTCTTCTTTGACCAGTTTTGTTTGGATATTTGGGATGATGTTGATTTCCTTAATACGCTCTTCAGAAAGTTGAGTATTTGGGTCAAATGTGCGAATACTTTCGATCTCTTTTCCAAAAAGCTCTATCCTGTAAGGCAAATCATGTGCATATGAAAAGACATCAATAATCCCACCCCTTACGGCATATTGACCTGCTTCATAAACAAAGTCCGTCTTTTCAAAATCGTAGGTGACGAGAAGTTCTGCTAGAAACTCAACATCTACTTGCTCACCAACTTTGGCGGTAAATGTGTTTTGATTAAGAGAACGTTTATTGATCACTCGCTCTGTCAGTGCTTCAGGGTAAGTGACAATCAGTTCTCCAGTAGAAGCCTTGTGGTTGATGCGATTGAGAATTTCCGCTCGCATGAGGATATTCGCATTTTCTATTTCCTCGAATTCATAGGCACGCTTGTATGAGGTTGGAAAGAAAAGGACCTCTTTGCCCTGTAATAGATTTTGTAAGTCGTTGTGAAAATAGGCAGCCTCCTCTTTATCATGAAGCACTACCAAGTGGTTTTGATGGTTAATACCATATAGCGCACTCACTATGACAGCATCCAAGCTACCCACCAATCCTTCAATTTTTATCGAGAGGCCTTCATTCGGCTTAGTAGTTTCAGCGATGGTTTGTACCACACTGTCATTGCGATAAAGCTTAAGGAGGTCTTTTGTATTCAATTTGGTAGCTCTTTTTGCCGTAAATATACTAAATAGGTGTTTCTGTACTGATTTATAACAAATTATAAATTGTTACACATATTGTAATTTTTGCTGTAAATTTGTAACTTTGAATAATGAGAATCGTAAGTCGCAAAAAAGTTGTTGATTATTACACAAAGCACACGAGCAGTAAGACAGCTCTCGAAGAGTGGTTTAAAAAAACAACAAAAGCGGATTGGTTGACCTTGAATGACCTCAAAGGAGATTTTTCAAGTGCTGATTATGTGGGAAACCACCGGGTAGTATTCAATATTAAAGGAAATGACTTTAGGCTAGTGGCAATTGTAATATACGTTTCTAAAAAAGTATACGTCAGGTGGATAGGTACTCATGCAGCGTATGATCGAACGGACGTTAAAAATGTTTAGAAAATGGAAAAAGTAACAACTAGAAAAGAATATAATCAGGCACTTCAAAAGATTGAAGAGTTGATGATTATTGTTGGTAATGATCACAGTTTTGAGAACCCTCATTTTGTAATGATGGACCGATTGTCTGACATGGTAGCGGACTATGAAAGCAAAAATTACCCAATAGAAACACCTGCGCTCATCGATGTGGTCAAACTTCGCATGTACGAATTGGGGCTTAAACAATCGGAGCTAGCCACAAAACTGAATATACCCAAAACAAGGATAAGTGAGTATCTTAATGGCAAGAGGGATATCACCATGGATGTAGCTCGGAAGCTTCACCAGCGACTAGGCATAGATGGCGATATTATCTTACAGTGAGCAAGGGAATACAGGATTCATACCCAGAGACTGTCTATATGATCTCAAAACTAATGGTGGACTTCAAACTATCTTTTAAAAGAGTCTTTTGTGCTAAACTTATGGTATAGCTCTTGAGTATCGTTTGTTTTTGATCTTGGGTGAAAGACAGTTTATACTGATTGTTGGAGCTATAAATCAAACTGTTATAACTGCTTTTTGCCGTAATTATTTTTATGTCCTGCAGCGATTCCAAATAATAAAAATTAAGCTCTTTCAATCGTTGGTTGCTATCTTGGTCTTTTAACCGATATTGAAGAATCGTAAGATTACTGGAGCTATCGGCAACATTTTCTGTCACATGATACGCATCATTTAAAGATGGCTTGTTGATATCTAAATCTCGAAAAGCACCAAGTGCGTTGTCCCAGGCTGTACTGTCCATGTTTAGAATGACCTCTTCGGAAGTTGTGTTTTTAGAAAGTTGTGCATTTGACTTGGTCAAGAAGAAAATTTGGGCATCTAGTAAACTGTCAATATTATAATACTTATGTGTTAATACCTGATTTGTACCCCGGTCATTATAACATGCAGAACAGATTAAGCCCCCTAAGAAAAGAATGATTAGTCTACTCTTCATTTCAATAAGACATTGCCAGTCATTTCTTTAGGAATGTCTATTCCCATGAGCGTAAGAATTGTTGGAGCAAGGTCTCCAAGTTTACCATCAATAATTGTGGTTTCAGATTCTTTGCTTACAAGAATACAGGGAACAAGGCTTGTGGTATGTGCGGTGTTGGGAGAACCGTCTTCATTGATCATGCAGTCAGAGTTCCCGTGATCAGCGATGATTATTGTAGCATAATCATTTGCCAAAGCCGCACTTGTTACAGCTTCTGCACAGTGATCAACAGTTTCACAAGCTTTGACCGCAGCTTCAAAAACGCCAGTATGTCCGACCATATCAGGGTTTGCAAAGTTTAAGCAAATAAAATCTGCGCTTTGCGCATTGAGTTCTGGGACAATTTTGTCGCGAATATCTTTGGCACTCATCTCGGGCTGAAGGTCGTAGGTAGCTACTTTCGGAGAAGGACATAAAAGCCTTGTCTCTCCATCAAAGCCTTTTTCTCTTCCCCCAGAGAAAAAGAAGGTTACATGGGGGTATTTCTCAGTTTCAGCAATTCGAATCTGCTTTTTATTGTTTCTTTCTAAAACCTCTCCAAGGGTATTAGAAAGGTTGTCTTTTTCAAACACCATCTTGATTCCCTCAAAAGTAGCATCATAATTGGTCAACGTTACAAAATGCAGATCAAGCTTTTGCATGTTTTGTTCTGGATAGTCTTGCTGAGACAGTGCCTGGGTGATTTGACGACCACGATCTGTGCGGAAGTTGAAACAAAACACAACATCTCCGCTTTCAATCTTGGCTATTGGGTTTCCATGTTCATCAGTATGAATGATAGGCTTGATAAACTCATCAGTCACCCCTTCATCATAAGATAATTGAATGCTTTTTAACAAATCATTTGAGGGTTTTCCTTCCCCCCGCACCATTGCATCATAGGCAAGTTTGACACGCTCCCATCGATTATCTCTATCCATGGCAAAATAACGCCCAGTTATCGAAGCGATGGTTCCAGTAGTTTTTCCGAGATGATCTTCTACATCTTTGATGTAATTAATACCGCCTTTTGGGTCGGTATCTCGACCGTCAGTGAATGCATGAATGAAAACATCTTCTACCTTTTCTTCATGTGCGATGGTGCAGAGCGCTTTGAGGTGATCGATGTGTGCATGCACACCTCCGTCAGAAACAAGCCCTATTAAATGGACTTTTTTATTGTTGCTTTTGGCGTAGCCAAATGCCTCTAGGAGCGTCTTGTTTTTTGCCAAAGATTGATCTACGACTGCGTTATTGACCCTGACCAGGTCTTGATAAACTACACGCCCAGCTCCGATGTTCATGTGCCCAACTTCCGAGTTGCCCATTTGACCTTCTGGCAATCCTACTGCCAAGCCAGAAGCTTCAAGTTTGCTGTGTGGGTAGTTGCGAAACAAACTGTCGATATATGGAGTGTTTGCTTTATCGATGGCCGAAACTTCTTTGTTTTTGGCTATTCCCCAGCCATCAAGAATCATTAAGAGGACGCGTTTATTCATAATAACATCAATAGTGATTGTGTAAAGGGCAAATATAGTTATTCGAGAGAAGCTTTAGTCATCATCACAGAAGCTATTAATTTTATTATTGGAGCAGTCATTTTATATTTTTGGCATAATTTTAGTCTATATTTATAATTCACACACTGTGTAAAATGAATAATATCAGAACGTATAAATGGGTAATCTTATTAGGCATTTTGGCTTTGTCTCAAAGTAATGTTCTCGCACAAGCGGATATAATAAATGACGTCAAAGAAGCTGTAAAAATAGGCGCGTCAAAAGAAGTGTCTCGCTTTTTGCATCAAAACATTGATTTAACCATCAATGGAAAAATGGATACCTATAGCAAGACACAAGCAGAATACGTGTTAAAGGATTTTTTTAAGAGCAACCCGCCATCGAGTTTTGTGATAGTGCATCAAGGCGCATCAAAGGGAGGCTCCCCCTATGCTACTGGTCAGTATATGAGTGGAGACGCTACTTTTCTTGTTTGGGTTCGAATAAAAAAAGTGTCAGAAAAATACCTCATTCACGAAATGAGTTTTATCAAAGAGTAGAGACTTCTTATTGTTACACTCTACCAATTTTATCTGCCAAAATAAAGGACATTGATTTGTAACTATAAGAATTGAATTTTTAGTTACTTTGGAAGTGTTAAAATGAAAGACATTATTCATATAAGTGTAAACCCTGAAGTCCTCATTTGGGCGAGGGAATCGATTGCATTAAGTCGCAACCAGGCAAGCGAAAAGGCTAGAATAAATGCTAAACGACTTATACAATTAGAAACGGGGGAAAAACAACCAGCATTAAACGAATTAAAGACATTTTCCAAAATTTACAAGAGAACTATAGCAACACTTCTGCTTCAGAGTTTACCCAAAGAAAAACCCTTGCCAAGGGACAGAAGGACTATTAATTCAAAGGAAATTGGTGGTCTCCATGAAAAAACGATTCTAGCTGTACGTAAGGCTAGAGCATTAGCTCAATCATTTGTTGAACTTCGTCAAGAAATGAACATTGAATTCCCTAAGTTTAATTTTTACGCTTCACTTCAAGATAATCCTCTGGAAGTGGCTATAAAAGTTAGGAGACTACTCGATTTGAATCAAATTCGAGAGATGTCAAACATTAATTTTGCATTAGACGGATACATTGAGAAAGTAGAATCTTTAGGGATAGCTGTTTTCCAGCTCAGCCTGACGCAGGATGGATTACGAGGATTTTCTATTACAGATGACATTGTTCCTATTATTGGGATTAAACGAGGGGGTGAACAGGCGCATTCAAAAACCTTTACTCTTTTTCATGAACTTGGACATATTCTTCTAAGCGAGGGAGGTTTATGTGATTTATCATCTAAAACAGACATAAAAATTGAAAAATGGTGTAATGCTTTTTCTGCTGAAGTTTTGATACCAACAGCAGAGTTTCTAAACCTAGAGATAGTAGCTGAACACCAGCGTCAAAATCAAAAGACATGGTTGAAGAAAGACCTTGTTGAATTGGCTAATTACTTTCATGTAGGACCATTAGCAATTCTTAGAAGCCTTTTGGAAAACGGATTAACAACTCAATCTTTCTATTCAGAAAAACATCAAGCTTGGAACAAACCTACATTTGGCAAAGCTAAAGAGCCAAAGGGGAGAGAAATGCACAAAGAATCTCTGAAGGAAAGAGGTAGAACATATGTCTCATTGGCCTTTAAAGCGTTTGATCAGAATAGAATAGGTATGAAAGACTTATCTGATTTCCTAGGACTTAAATTCTCATATATTCCTAAAAGTAGAGAATTGTTAAACTCCTAATAATGGATTTGTTCAACACAAATGATAGAGTTTATGTAATTGATACAAGTGCGCTGTTGAGACTAGACTTAACGTTCAAAAAGGAAGTCCCTGTTTTCACAGCTGTTTGGGAAGAAATTGAAGATTTAATCCTTCAAGGGGGGTTCAAAACTATTGATTTTGTTGAGCAAGAAATTAATGATTACGAAGGAAAGGAGGAGTTTTTAAAGAAGTGGGTAAATAAATGGAAAAAACACTTGGTCATAGCCACAGATGCAGCCAGCCTTAATGCAACAATTCCAATTATTAATCAAGAATATAACACAGGGTTTTTAAAAGCAAGTAAACAAGCGGTTGGTAAGGAAGAAGCAGATCCCTATTTAATTGGTTATTGCAAAGTTCATAGTTATGTTCTTATTACGGAAGAAAGTAAAACAAGATATAATAGAATTCCTGCAGTTGCTAAAAAGAATGGCGTTGAATGTATTGACCTCAATGATTTTCTTATTGAAAGAGAGTTGAAAATGAAAAGAAAAAATTAGAACGTGAACAAAAAGGCTTAAAGGCTTACCATTCATAACAAACAAACAATTGAGACCAACATACTTAACAAAGAAGGCAATTGATGCCTTTATCAATAGTGCACTCAAAGAAGATATAGGAAGTGGCGACCATTCTTCATTGGCGTCAATACCTGCTAACGCAAAGAGCAAAGCACAATTGCTAATAAAGGGGGATGGAATCCTGGCCGGAATAGAAATGGCGACCTACATATTCCACGCAATAGACCCTTCTCTTAAAATTAACAATCTGCTGAATGATGGAGACATCGTCTCAATAGGAGATGTTGGCTTGATAGTCGAAGGATCAGCCAGAAGTATTCTAACCTCAGAAAGATTGGTGTTAAATTGTATGCAAAGAATGAGTGGGATAGCGACTTATACCCGAGATCTTAGCCAGTTGCTCAATGGAAGCAAAGCACAATTGCTTGACACGCGCAAAACTACCCCCAACTTTCGCTTGATGGAAAAATGGGCAGTATCAATTGGAGGAGGAACCAATCATCGATTTGGCCTTTATGATATGGTGATGCTTAAGGACAATCACATAGATTTTTGTGGAGGAATCAAACCTGCCATTGATAAAACAAGAAAATACCTGAAGGAGAATAAGCTTGACTTAAAGATTGAGGTGGAAACCAGAAACTTAGAGGAAGTGCAAGAAGTGATGGATGCTGGAGGCGTGGATGTCATCATGCTGGACAATATGATGCCTTCAGTAATGAAGGAGGCGATCAAGATTATTGATGGAAAATGTAAGATTGAAGCTAGCGGAGGAATCAATGAAAGCACAATTGTTGAAGTGGCTGAGTGCGGTGTTGACTTTATCTCTGTAGGTGCGCTCACGCACTCGATCAAAAGCATGGACATCAGCCTAAAGGCTATTAAATAGACCTACTCAAATGGCAAAAGGAAGGAGAAATATTGTTGTCTTACTATTGGAAGCCGTAATTATTACGCTGATATTTGTCACCGTTTTTTACCAGTGCAGCTAGAATCTGCACTAAAATAATTTTTAGACAACAATGATTGTAAAAACAAGAAAATATAAGCTTGAGAAAAACACTTATATCAAGCATGCACTCCTGGGAGTGCTGAAACAACAGTGGTGGGTTTCTTTGATTGTCATCGCTTTGGCATCGGGCTATTTTATTATCCCTAATATCTGGTGGTTCATAGGAACAGGAATAGCTTTTGTACTTTATTTGCTGTTCTGGCTGATTCAGTTCGCTGGAGTCACACAGTTAGAGCAGGGAAAGATGCTTTTTGAGAAATTGGCATATGAAATCAATAGCCAACAAGTGCTGATAAAACTCAATACCAAACAGGGAATGCCTATCAAGTGGGATCAAATCAAAAGTGCTAAAGTAGGAAAGGACTACTTCTTACTCATTGTAAATAAGGCTCAATTGATTCACTTGCCATTCAAAATATTCAACTCAGACAACGAGCGTAAATTTGTAGAGTCGATTTTGAAAAGAAAGAATTATGTAAAATAGCCGCATCCTTCATTTAGGGGTGGAATTAATTTTAAGACCGAGTCTTGTCCAATTTGATTGTGATAAGGCTCGGTTTTTTGTTTATTATTACCGTATTCAACTAAGACCAAGTGGATTTCGATCAACCCCGAAAGAAAAAGCGACTGGAGCCAAAAGAAGCGAAGCTAAGGACAGCAGATTTTTGTGCCTATCAGGAAAGGTCGCAAAAACAAGTCAGAGAGAAGCTCTATGACTACGGACTTCATTTTGACGAAGTGGAAGAAGTTCTTGCAGATTTGATTGTTGAAGGATATCTCAATGAAGAACGTTTCGCCAAAGCTTACGCTGGCGGGAAATTTCGTATCAAAAAGTGGGGAAAACACAAAATCCTGCAAGGCCTTAAACAGCATAAAATATCCGAGTATTGCATAAAGAAAGGACTTGGAGAAATAGACGCAGAAGATTACTATCAAACACTAAAGGCTTTACTTCTGCGAAAAGTTGATACCATCAAAGCTTCGAATGACTATGATCGAAGGAACAAAATAGCACGCTATGCTGTGGGAAGGGGTTATGAAACCACACTCATTTGGGAGATAATACAAGCAGAAGGCCTATGAAATGTACGCCCTGCGACACAAGCTTAGTTTAAAGCAACTTTATTTTATAGTTCAGGTTAAAAGAAATTAACCAACAAACGTTAGATATGCGATTTAGAATTTCAGCGATACTCTTTACAGTGATGATTTTCTCTGTGTCCTTTACATTTGGACAAAATGCCAAACACTATAACATAAAAAAGAAAGTAGCCATCGGAGGATATGATCCAGTGAGTTATTTTGATAATAACCCACAAGAAGGAGAATCAGGTTATAGCACTATTTATGAAGAAGTTACTTACTTATTTACTTCTTCATCTAATAAAAGCAAGTTTGAGAAGAATCCATCGAGCTATATTCCTCAATATGGAGGCTGGTGCGCTTATGCTATGGGAGCGAATGGCGACAAAGTAAAAGTCGATCCAGAAACATATAAAATCGTGTCAGGAAAATTGTATCTATTCTACAACTTCTATTTTACGAATACATTGGACAGTTGGAATGAGGATGAGGCCGGGCTTAAAATGAAGGCTGACCAGAACTGGGGAAAGATTATTAATTAAAGAGGAGGGTGTAACCACTACTCAAATAAAAACATACCATAAACAACAACTTTATTATATCTTTGCGAGTATTCTATTCGATATCAAGAAACATAAGTAGCAGTCCCTCAATAATAATCTCATGCAACGGCTTTGGCATAGCAACTTTGTAATTAGGCTAAGAAGCTGGGAATATTGGCCATTGTATGTTGTCTACTTTCCTATTTTCTTCTATTGGTTTTGGCTGTCTTTACGCGCCAGGTCATTTTTATTTTTTTCGGCTTCTAACCCTACTATTGAGAGCGGAGGAATGCTGGGCGAATCGAAATCTGACATCTTGAAATTGGTTCCAGATGGCGTTAAGCCAATCACTTTATTTTTCAATAAAGGGACTGACAGCGACAGTATTGTTGCCGAAATCAATTCATGTAAGTTGAACTATCCGATCATCGCCAAACCAGATATGGGTGAGCGGGGATGGCAAGTTGAGAAAATCACAGAGGAAGCATCACTTAGGAAGTATATACTTGAGAGTCCGGTAGATTTTATCATACAGGAGTATATTGATCTTCCTGTTGAGCTGGGAGTATTCTACTACAGGTTGCCTGATCAAGAAAAAGGGGAAGTCAGTTCGATTGTGGTAAAAGACATGCTCAAAGTAACAGGAGATGGTCGGTCAACATTGCGAGAGCTGATGATGCGATATGACCGCGCCAAACTTCAGGTCGAGACACTTGAAAAGGCAAGAGATTTGACCGAAGTGCCTCGTGATGGGGTAGAGATAGAATTAGTATCTATTGGCAATCACGGCAAAGGAACAACCTTCCTCAACGGCAATCACTTAATCACCGAGGAGCTCACGCGGCAATTTGATCAACTGAGCAAGCAGGTGGATGGATTCTTCTATGGCAGATATGATCTAAGGTGTGCCTCTTATGAAGCGCTCTACCGAGGAGAAATGAAAATCATGGAGCTCAATGGTGCTGGAGCAGAACCTGCACACATTTACCATCCAGGATTTTCAATCGTTGAGGCATATAGAGTACTCTTCAAGCATTGGAAAATATTGGGTCAAATCAGCAGGGCAAACAATAAAAAGGGCGTGAAATATATGACCCTAAAGGAGGCCAAGGAGGTTTGGACACGCTTGAAAACCAAACAGGCAACAGCCTAACCACTTCAAGATGTCCTTGCTTCAAACATTTATAATTGGCTTTGTATTTAGCTTTATAGGCTCTATCCCTCCTGGTACGATCAATGTAAGCGTAGCGCAACTCTCACTCAATAAACAGTTTTGGGCCGCCATGCGATTTGCTCTGGCTGCTGGATTGATCGAATACCCCTATGTATTGATTGCTGTAAAGTTTGAGTCCTGGATCACGTCAACCCCGATGATCATTGCCAACTTTCAAGTTATAGCTGGTAGTGTGATGATATTGCTAGGCATTGTCAATCTCTGGTCGACAGCAAGCCCAACCAAGCTAACTAAGAAACTTCAAGATAGTGGTTTCAGAAAAGGACTGCTGATCAGCATTGCAAATCCATTAGCGATTCCGTTTTGGGTAGCGGTTACCGCCTATTTGAAAAGCAACGATTGGGTAAATACTACAGGTAGTAACATCTATTTATACGCGCTTGCGATTTCTTTGGGAACAATTGCATTACTTTCTCTAGTGGCAATATTAGCGAAGAAAATAGCTCCCCTCTTACAACATAGTCAAATAGTCAAAAATCTCCCAGGATGGATTTTTATAGTGCTAGGGATATATACTTTTTGGGAGTATGTTGGAGGGTGAAACGGACGTCTTATTCGTTTTTATGTTTTTCAATCCAACTAATTGCCCTTGTCAGAATTTTGGGATCATCATTGAACTTTCCAAGGCTTGTGTTACAACTACTGCATAACCAACCTCTAATACTACCATCATCATGACTATGATCCAAAACAACATCATTGTTATGTTCACGGATAATGACTTTCAGACAAACAGGACATTCGAATGCTTCTCCAATTTCTGCTCTAGGATGTTTAGCAATAAATTCTCGTTTTAATTTAGGGTCTGCTTTTACCTTTTTAGAATAACACTCTTTACAGACTGGTCTTCGAAGCACTCTGTTGTTTTTTCCGAATTGGTTTGGAGCAAAATCCTCGATATTCTTATCGATTTTACATTCTCTGCAGACTTTAGATTGCGGTTCTTGCATATTCTTCTATTGAATCTTTGTACTTAGAGATTCTTTCATTTGCAATGCGGCAATAATCAGGATTTATTTCACTACCTATGAAATGTCTATTTTCAAGATAGCACATTTTGGCAACTGTGCCACTTCCCATCATTGGATCGTAAATTAAATCACCTTCATTGCTCCATGATCGAAGATGGTCTAACGCTAAATTTTCAGGGAAAATTGCAGGGTGTTCATGTGCTATTTGATCATTTGTTGAATGACCCTTTCCAATACGGTACTCCCAAATATTTGTGCGTCTACCATATTCACCATATCCTCCTCTTTTTACTTGAAGTAACTCACCTGTTCTAAGTCTTTTTGTTCCTTGATCTCCATTACGAGATTCTTTGTTTTGTCTATCTTTGATCAGATTAAGTGTTTTTGGTTTCCCCTTAGAAAACACAAACATATATTCAAAAGTTTGCCAATAAGTGGTGTTGTTACCACAGGCTCCTCTAGGGGGTTTAGAATATATCATCGTATCAAAAAGATTAAAACCACACTCTTTAAAAAACAAAGCTTGTCTAAAAGAATTACCCGTTTCATTGCCAGAAGTAGTAGAATCGCCCACTACCCATACGACTACGCCTCCCTCCTTTGTGATTCTAAACAATTCTTTCGCAATTTTCTCAAAAGGAAATGAATAACCGTTGAATTTACTTGAGCCTGTTTTTACAAAGTTGTTGTATGTTCGAAGGTCATCGTAGGGAGGAGAAGTAATTGTAAGGTCTATTGAATTAAAAGGAAGATTTGCCATTGTGTCCAGACAATTTTCATTATAAATCTTGTTTATTTCTAAGTCTAAGGGCATGATGATGTAATATTTTACTTATAAAGGTAAGTTAGTGTATTCTTAATTAAACTCAAATTTGGTCAATATTCAACAAAGATATAATGGGGACTAATATGCAGATTATTCTGTTAAAATGATCGTATATCGGGGGTAATATTACTTCAAAAACCTCAACCAGACCCACGACCTTACCACTAACGCAATCACCAAAGGAATAAGAGAGGCTAGCAACAACTGTGGTATCCAATTCCAGCTAAGCAGTAAAACCAAACTTACTACAATGGTGATGATGAAATAATACTTGAGCCAAGAAGGAGGCTGTTTTTTTAACAATAACAAGGCGACAATCAAATGTGTCGGTAGTGCCCACAACAAATTCATATTGCGAGCAGCGGCATGATGATCTGTAATAGTCCATAGCAAAAACAAAAACAATCCCAATGTGCCTATAATTCCAAATAGGGAGATGTCTAACCACTTGGATAATTTTCCTCTTTTATAATCATAAATAGAAAGTAATGTGATGATCACTAAAAGGGTATAAAAGACAACATTGGGAGTAAAAAAGGAAGTTTTAGAAGCCATGGGGACAGCATCAAATGTGGAGCGGCCAGTTTTGACTAAGGGCAAAGTTGTACTGTCATTTTTCAGATGCGCATTAGCGAATGCGGACTCGATGTAATCAGGTAAAAACATGTACATATAAGGCGTAGCTGTTTTATCCATTGGCAGTCCAAGGCCTAAGTCTATACCTAAATCCCCCCATGGGTTAGCAGCCAAATATAAATCTGTCAATTCTCTGATGGAGCGGTCGGTGGTGATGTATGACCCATCAAAATGAAGCTGATCTCCTAAGGTTGTCACGAGCACATCCCTAATACGTGTGGCGCAGTTGTCATAGAAATAATCATAGTAGTAGTGCTGATTTTCCGGCAACATATTCCATTGCAAGTAGTCAAAGACTTTTTGTTTTTGCGACTGACTAAGGTTTAGGACTTGTTCATGAATAAAGCGATTGTAATACATATATACATATCGAAATCTCGCGTAATCTGTGGTGTCCAGTTTGTACTTTAGATAGCCTTTTGCAAAATTGAGATAGAAGTTGGGCTGATCAAAGTCGAATACTCCGTAGTTATACACACGATCTATATTTTGGGATCTGTCTATGACCCGAAAGGCGCTATGGCCAAATGCGGTATATACTTCGTCAGTGTCAGGCCCCATAGTCAACACGATAATCTCAGCTTTTTCAGAGAGTTGTTGGGCTTGAATCAGAGACCCATGAAGGGTTAATGATAAAAGGATAAAGAGCAATTTTTTCATAATGTAGGATAAACCGAAATATACAGATTCATTTTAGTAATAGTCATCCCGAAGGGATCTTTACCGTTAGTATAGGAAAAAACAACATTAAGGTAAAGATTTCTTCAGTTCTTCATCGATTTCATCTCAGAAAAACCTACGGAAATGACTTTTTGAAGTCAAAATGTGTCTTCTTTGACCCCACTAGTTAGCAGCGGATCTCCCCGCAATGAACCCAGTCGTCCAGGCTGCTTGAAAATTGAACCCTCCAGTAATGCCATCAATATCCAGCACTTCACCAGCAAAGAACATTCCTTTACAAAGGTTGCTTTCCATGGTTTGTACGTTGATATCATTCAATGACACTCCACCACAAGTCACAAACTCTTCCTTGAAAGTAGTTTTCCCCTTTACTTCATAAACATCATTTAGGAGGGTATTGATGAGTCTATTAACTTCTTTCTTATTCAAGTCTCTCCATTTTTTGTCTTGCGCGACATCAATTTTATTCAATAGGAATTCCCACAATCGCAGCGGAACACCGAAAGGGTTGCGATTACTTACATTTCGAGCATTTAGACTTTCTCTAAGTTCGACCAGCTGATCTCTCAGTGCATTCTCTTTGACTCCACCAAGCCAGTTGACTTGAACCTGAAAGTTGTATTTTTTGTCATTGAGCAATCTCGCTCTCCAAGATGAGAGTTTCAAAATGGCAGGGCCACTCATGCCCCAGTGGGTAATCAATGCAGGGCCATTACTTTCGAGTTTATCTCCTTGAATCTTCACTTGAGCAAGTGGAAGAGCTACCCCCATGAGTTCCTTAATGGGCTCATTCGGCATGTTAAATGTAAATAGCGAGGGAACAGGGCTGGTTATTTCATGACCCAGTTCACTTAGCCAATCATAAGCCTGAGGTTTTGGACTGCCTCCAGAGGCTATCACGACTTTATCAACAGAGTGAGCACTATCTTCTAGGATGAGTTTAAAAGTTGACACCTCTTTTTTAAGAGCAGTGATGGCAGTCCTTTGCTTGATCGAGATTCCGAGATTGGAAGCTTCTTTCATCAAACAATCAATGATGGTTTGTGAGTCATTGGTGACGGGGAACATTCGATTGTCAGCTTCGGTTTTCAGTTTGGCACCCCTCGACTCAAACCACTCGACAGTATCTGTTGTGTTGAATTGTGCGAAAGCTTTTTTTAAGAAACGCTCTCCACGAGGGTAAAATTTTGAAAGTTTTGAATTGTTAAAACAGGCATGTGTGACATTGCACCTTCCTCCACCGGAGACTTTTACTTTGGCAAGCAGCTTACTTGTCTTTTCATAAATGGTAATCTGTGCAGAAGGGTTTGCCTGAGCACATGATATTGCGGCAAAAAAGCCTGCCGCACCCCCACCTATAACTGCTACTTTCATATCGGGTGAAGATAGGAATTATTTAGTGTCTCTAAGAAAACACCTCAAAATCAAAAATGTTGCTTTTCGCGATCTTTCAATTTATTTCTAATCGATTGATGCTTAGGCATCAACTCATAGAAAGAAAATTGAAACCTCATCGAAAATCATTCATTTTGTGAAAGATGACCTGTTTTCTTAGAGACACTATTTAAAAGATTTTATGATCAAGAATTACTGTCGTCCGAGTAAATTTTAAAAGGAGCAAAAATGTTTGATTATACTCAAATTTCAAGCTTTTTACTTCACAATGAAAAACACCCCTCTGTGTCTCCCCTCAAGGGGAGAATCGCGACTATCCCCTTGAGGGGATTATAGGGGTGTTTTTCTCACAGAAATAAATACAGCACGTTTTTTACTCGGACGACACTGATCAAGAATTATCATAAAACACCAATTCTAAAATGCTTAAATCGTAAGTTTATCCTATTGAAACGAATAATGGCTAAATATCGAGATGGAATTAATTTTCTGTCAAAATTCACACTCAGAAGGGCATTGAATGCCTTCTTGGTTGTGAAGAGCTACGTTTATTCCAGAATCACCAAGAAGGCTAATCACAATGGAATGCCAATTAGCCTGTCTTTTGAGCCAACCACCTCGTGTAATCTGAGATGTCCAGAATGCCCAAGCGGGCTACGTTCATTTACAAGACCTACAGGTATGTTGAGCAACGAGCTTTACAAGGCTACCATCGATGAATTGGAAAGCACATTGTTGTATTTGTTGTTTTACTTCCAAGGGGAGCCTTATCTGCATCCTGAGTTTTTAGATTTAGTGAAATACTCTACTAGTAAGGGAATCTATACAGCCACTTCTACCAATGCACACTATCTCGATAGTGAGAATGCTCGGAAAACGGTTGAGTCTGGACTAGATAGACTAATTATTTCCATAGATGGCACCACCCAAGAGACTTATGAGTCTTATCGAGTTGGTGGAAAGCTTGACAAAGTAATAGCGGGCACTAAAGAAATTGTGAGTTGGAAAAAGGAGTTAAAGTCCAAAACGCCTCACGTTATCTTCCAATTTCTTGTAGTCAAACCGAATGAATATCAGCTTGGTGATGTAAGAAAGCTAGCGGAAAGCATTGGAGTTGATGAGGTTTTGTTCAAAACAGCGCAAATTTATGATTTCAAAAATGGATCTCCGCTGATTCCAGAACAACAAAAATATTCGAGATACAAACCAAATCTAGGAGGAACATATAGTATTAAGAACAAACTCTTAGATCATTGCTGGAAAATGTGGCATTCCTGCGTGATCACTTGGGACGGACAAGTTGTTCCATGCTGTTTTGACAAAGATGCCCATCATGTGATGGGAAATCTCTCAAACACTTCGTTTTCAGAACTTTGGTCAGGGGTTGAATATCAGGGCTTTAGGCAAAAACTCATTCGCTCAAGGAGCAATATTGAAATGTGCCAAAACTGTACGGAAGGGAGTCGGGTATGGGCTTAGATTTATTCTTTAATATGTCCAAAATAAAATAAAGCTCGTTAAAGCTCAATTAATTCTATACGTGTCAGTTTTTTACAATTAATAAACTCTAAAAGACTTTTCAGGTTGATTCTATTTACTAATTTTAAAGCCTTCCTTTGAAGACTTATGGATAGATTCTATATTAAAGCAACTGAAAACACCCCTAAGATTGATTTCAATCCTAGCCTAGAGCAGTTTGAATTGTCTGGAAAGTCAATTCCTGAGGATTCATTAGGCTTTTATAATCCCGTGATGGACTGGCTCCAATCTTATGCGCAGTCCCCAAATGTCAGAACCACCTTCTCGTTTAAACTAGAATATTTTAACACAAGCTCCTCAAAGGTGTTGTTGGACATCTTATATGTCCTAGAAAAGATCAATGGAATAGTGGTGAATTGGCACTATGACGAGGAGGACGAGGATATGGAAGAAACAGCAATGGACTTTAATGAAGTAGTTGATTTTGAAATTAATCTCATTAAGAACGAATAAAAGAAAGAGCGGGAGAAGAGTGTGATGGAGAAAAAATCTAATGTATTTCATAAAGAGGCCAGCATACTTGAGAAAGTTAAGCAGGATATTTCTGAAGAAAGCCTAACACCTGATGAAATAAAGCATGCATATCAAGGGCTATCAGAACACTATGAAAAACTCCTAAAGGACACTAAGGTTTTAACATCAGTTAGTGATCGGTTACACCACAAAATCAATGATGCCAATCAGCAACTAAAGCAAAAAACAGATGAAGTTGGGGAAATAAATGAGGAGCTAAAAATGAACAATCATGTGTTGCAAGACACCGTTGATATGTTGATGGAGGCTAAGGTAAGTCAGAAGGCGTCTAGTATAGTTCTTTTGATTGCTATTTTGTTATTCATTGTTTCAGAAGTTTTTCTTGAACCTATTATTGAGCAAAATATTGAAGGAGAGTATGTGGGTTTGTTGCTCAAAGGAATGATTGCCTTACTGCTGAAGCCGATTGATATATTGGTCGAAAGACTGCTTATGAAACGTGCGATTAAAGGAGTAAATGTTGAATCTTGGGTAAGGCTTAAAAAACGTACCTAATCCCTACGCCACCTTGAAACCTGGTCCATCCAGGGTCTGCAGAAAGATCAGAATAAAAGGAGATTTCCATAAAAGCAGAGACTGGCAATTTGAAATAGGCATATTCCAACCCCGCAGACAGCATTGGACCAAAAGTCACCTCACGTGAGTCGAATTTTCCCGATTCCCTTTCTCTAAATTCGAGTTCATAAAAATAGGAGTATGTAATATCAGCTTGACGAAATTGCCAACCAACACCTACGTACGACTGCAATCCTGGAAACAATTTTTCAGCTTTGGATTGATAGAGCAGCTTGCCCTCAAGGGTATATTCCGAATTTACCTTATGCCGCACATATTGAATGGTTGGAAAAATTGCTAGATCATCAGGGACTTGTGAATCAAATCGTTCCCGATGGTATTTATTATAAAGCCCACTTGCAGCAGAACCAACATCAATCGCTACTGCAAATTTATGGCTCTGATAATATTTATATGTAATAGCGACTGGGTCACCAACTTTTACCCCGATGCCATGGTATGGGTATTCACTATTTTCAAATATTGGACAGACAACCTGAGCTTTTTGTTTTGACATACGCACAGACTTGTACTTATAGCTAAACATGGATTTACGGCTATGTCTTTGTGCGTTTAGCTGACTGCTCAGAAGGCAGGAGAAGAATAGAAGACTAAAAAATATTCGCATCTGTCTGATAAAGATACACTTATTATTAAAAAAGTGCACAGAACTCATACAAACACAGTCATTTTCTCGATTATCGTCAAATGGCTTCTTTGTATTGCATCCTGTGAAGTTGAGCGTAGTGGCCATTTTTGTTAATGAGCTCACTATGTGATCCCTGCTCTTTCACTTCTCCTTTATCAAGAACAATAATTTTATCTGCTTTTTGAATCGTTGATAAGCGATGTGCAATAACTATAGCCGTTCGTCCACTCATCATTTTAGAAATGGCATTTTGGATCATTTCTTCAGTTTTTGTGTCCACTGAAGAAGTGGCTTCATCCAAAATCAATATTTTTGGATCATAGACCATTGTCCGCACAAATGAAATCAGCTGGCGTTGACCAACAGAAAGTGTAGCACCCCTTTCCATCACATTGTAGTCTAGCCCTCCAGGAAGTTTTGAAATAAAGCGCCAGGCGCCAACCAGTTTGGCGGCCTTGATAATTTCATCTTCTTCGATGGCATCATTTCCCAAAGTAATGTTATAACGAATGGTATCTGAAAACAAGAAGACATCTTGAAGAACCACGCCAATATTTTGACGAAGGCTATTAAGTTCTATTGTCCTAATATCATGCTGATCAACCTTGATCGTGCCACGGTTTACCTCATAGAATCGACTGAGTAAGTTGATCGTGGATGATTTTCCAGCTCCGGTAGCACCTACCAGCGCAAGCGTCTCTCCTTGTGAAACGGTAAATGACAAATCTCTTAATACATAATCGTGATCATTGTACGCGAACCAGACCTTATCGAAAATTACTTCACCATTGATTTCTTCAAGCTTTATCTCACCATCGTTGGTTATGTGCTCATCACTATCAAGTAATGTTAGTATTCTTGAAGTACTTACTATACCAAGTTGCAGTGTATTGAACCTATCTGCAATCAATCTAATTGGTCGAAAGAACATTTGAATGTACATGATAAAAGCGACAAGCATTCCAAGTGTAATTCCTGTCTCAGCCTCATTCATCACCCCTTTGGCACCAAACCATATTAGCAATCCGATCCCTGCAGCACTTAGAATTTCGGCAACAGGAAAGTAAATGGAGTAGTACTTAACAGTTTTGAGATTGGCGTGACGGTGGTCTCTATTGATTGCCTTGAACTTTTCTAGTTCGCGTTCTTCATTGCCGAATATTTGAACGATACTCATTCCTGTGATTCGCTCCTGAACAAACGTGTTGAGGTTAGACACTGCCGACCGTACTTCATTGAAAGCTCCTTTGATTCGTTCTTTGAAAATATAAGTGCTCAGAATGAGCAAGGGCAACATTGATAAGCTAATCAACGCTAGTCTCCAATCTGTGTAGAACATGACGATGAGAATAAATACTAGCTGTAAGAGATCACCAATCATAGCCGCTAGACCTTGACTGAACACATCTGAAAGCGTCTCAATATCAGAAATGGTGCGAGTAACTAGCCGCCCGATTGGTGTATTGTCGAAGAATTTTAATCGAAGCTTCAGCAGGTGTTTGTATAGCATGACACGCATGTCACGAATGATGAACTGACCTAGCCAGCCAGAAAGGTAAGTATGTAGGTACTGAAAGGCAGCTTGCATCACCAATAGCCCAACTAATAAGAGAATCATTTTGAGGAGACCTTGATAATTTCCAGTAGTTACATCATTGTCAATGGTGTATTGAATCAAGTAAGGCCTAGCTGGGGCAAGAACGGCTAAGATGATAGTGAGCGCAACAAGAAAATAGAATTTAGTTTTGTAGGGAGCGATGAAGCTCATCAGCCTTTTGAGAACTGCGAAGTCCAATATCTGTCCGCTATTACTTTTTTCTTTTTCCAAAATGTTTATTCACTTAACAATGTCAATAGACTCCTTCTAATCAATTCTATATTATCAGAATTAGCAGTAGAATCGAAAATTCTGAATTTATCGTAAACAGTACCATTCCTAGTATCAATAACACCTAATAATTCACCATTCTGCAATAGACCAAATTGGATTTTTATTTGAGTGTTTAACATGCTCTTAAGCTTTGCTTGACCAGAAGAATTAAGGCTTATTTCAAAAAATGAAGTTATATCTCCTTTGTAAAGGACCGATATTGATTCGAATTCACTTATGGCAATAAGCGGGTTAGCCCCTGTACAATAAGATTTTGTCTGATCTTTATTGGTTACAACATATAAACAATTTTTTGCGTCTTCTCCCAAAAAATATACTCCTGACCGGAGCTCTTGCGCACAAATTTTATTATGTGCACATAGACTTACTAATAGGATAGCATACAAACCCGTTCTGAAATTTATCATTTATATACATTTTCGGGATAAATAACCTTGGATAGATAAAGACCATGAGCCGGAGCAGCCCGACCCGCTTTCTGGCGATCTCTGCTCGCAATAATTTCACTTATATCATTTACAGCTGTTCGGCCTTCTCCAACATCAAGCAACGTCCCAACAATGGCCCTCACCATTCCTCGTAAAAAACGGTTGGCAGTGATGTGAAATACCAGTGACTCATCTTTTTGCTCCCAATAAGCCTTGGATACTGTGCAAATAAAGTTGTTGACAGATGTTTTGATTCTGCTGAAGGCTTCATAGTCCACTTCTTCTCCACACAATAACGCAGCAGCGTCATTCATGTTTTGGATATTCAACGGTTTTGAGAAATAATAGGACAACTCTTTTCGAAATGGATCTTTACGTGTGCTAATGTGGTACTGATAGCTTCTGGATATTGCATCAAAACGAGCATGAGCATCACTATTGACGGGTGCTATTTTGGAAATACTAATGTCATATGGCAACAACGAATTCAATTTATAACACAGGTCATCAGTACTAAGGGTTGTTTCAATATCTGCATGGAAAAACTGCTGTTTGCAATGAACTCCGGTGTCCGTTCGACCGCTTCCTGATACATTAACATCTTGCTTGAGGATCTTTGAAATAGATTGATTCACCACTTCCTGAACCGTTATGGCATTAGGTTGTATTTGCCAACCGTGATAGTTGGTTCCTAGATAGGCGATTTCGAAAAAATACCGTTGCAATACTATATTGGTCTAGTTAGTATTTTTCATAAATAATTGCAGCACCTTGTCCCACGCCAATACACATAGTTGCCAATCCGTAATTTACATTTTCTCGCTTTTCCATTTCATGAATAAGCGTAGCACTAATACGCGTGCCACTTCCTCCAAGTGGATGGCCGATAGCGATTGATCCACCGTTGACGTTCACAATAGAAGGGTCTAGCTCAAGGTCTTTCATGCATGCCAGTGCTTGAGAAGCGAATGCCTCGTTGAGTTCGATCAAACCCAAATCTTTAACAGATAAGCCAGCACGTTTAAGCGCTTTTTTTGTTGCAGGTACTGGACCTATCCCCATACAGTCAGGAGTTACGCCCGCCACTGCCATGGATACAATTCTCACCTTTGGAGTTAAATTGTATTTTTTGAGCGCCTCTTCGCTTACTACCAGACTTGCGGCAGCACCATCATTGATTCCAGAAGAGTTTCCAGCTGTTACGCTGCCACCTTCTCTGAAAGCAGGGTTCAATGTTCCCAGTTTTTCTATTGAAGACATTCTTGGGTGCTCGTCTTTGTCGAAAACTATAGGCTCTTTTTTCCGCTGTGGAATACTGACAGCAACTAGTTCTTGGGCAAATTTCCCAGCCTCGTGAGCTGCTTGATATTTGGTCTGAGAACTGTATGCAAATTCGTCTTGTGAGAGACGACTGATCCCCCACTTGTCAGCTACATTCTCGGCTGTTTCGCCCATGCCAAAAGGGTGGTGAAGTTTTGATAAATTCTTATTGATAAACCTCCAGCCCATTGTCGTATCATAAGTCTCCACTTTACGACTATAAGCACTTTCAGGCTTGGCAGTAACGAATGGCGCCCGACTCATACTTTCCACACCACCTGCCACATAGGCGGCTCCTTCATTGAGCATTACTCCACGAGAGGCATCCATGATAGCTTGAAGACCAGAAGCACAAAGCCTATTAACAGTGACTCCTCCAGCTTCTATAGGTATTCCCGCCATTAAGCTAGCCATCCTGGCGACATTCCTATTGTCCTCTCCAGCCTGATTGGCCGCACCGAAGATCACATCTTCGATCAATTCCAGTGGTAATTGAGGATTACGATCAATCAATGATTTGATGACGTGAGCGGCTAAGTCATCTGGCCTTATGCTTGCCAGCGTCCCGCCAAATTTTCCTACGGGAGTCCTTACGATATCTACTATATATGCTGAATTCATACGGGTATTATTTCATCTCTTATATCTATCAAGGAGGAGTGAATAAATTTATTCCTACTTCCAATTTGGGTTTCTATTCATTTACTTTGCAGCGCAATTTATACAAACTCTCAAAGAATCATTGTATAAATAGTGTTTGACAGACTACAAAATCTATAAAAGATGATACAAAGAATCCAATCAATATTTTTAGTGCTGATGATCGCATGTTTTGGAGCATTTCTGTTTTTACCTATTTGGGGGAAAATGGATGTTGACACGGGGGAAATGCACGAAGTAAGAGCACTCTATCATGAACAAATCATAGAAGGAGAACGAATCGTTGAATATATGCCCTACGCAATAGCTGGAGTACTGGCAGTGATTATCATGTTGATAGCCGTAATAGAGCTTTTCAAGTATAAGAATAGAATGTTGCAGATGAAGTTGGGAATGATCAATTCCGTTTTGATAGTGGTTGTTTTGGGGGTGCTTATGTGGTTAATTTTCACAGGGCAAGACGAATGGCTTCCTGCCATAGCCGGTAAGTTTGGTGCGGGATTATTTATGCCAGCACTGGCAATGGTCTTCAACAGAATGGCAATTCGCTCTATCAAGAAGGACGAGGACTTGGTGAGGTCGGTGGATCGAATTCGTTAGTTAGGGACGAAAACATATAGCACATAACCAAATATCTGCTGAATAGAAGAGATTAACCTCTACTCTTGTCAAGCTTACGCTTACCTGAATTTCCTATGAAGTGACTGTGAGAAGAGGTGAGTAGGAAATCAAAGTGCCACTTCAGATGTTGTCAAAGGAGAAAATTGAATACCATAGATTTCAGGTAGATGAAAATGCCACCAAAGAGCAGAATGTGCTGAGAGCAATTTGGACCAAGAATATGTAGCAAAAAAAGGCTGCTTCAGATAGTGTTTTTAAGCTCTGAGCGAGACGCCAGTTGGGTCATTTCTTGTTCCCTTTGTTTAGTCGTTTTACCTCTTGATCAAAGTCAGATTCAAAAGAGTTGTCCTGTTCAATACGGAATTTCTGGTATTCTTTCTCTGCCAAAGTCTTTGCTATCGTAGCAGATATTTTATCCGAATCCTTCAATACTTTGTAATCATTGAATTGTAGGAAGCCATCTAGCTTACCAATCCAATCACCCATTTTCATTGCATTATGTCTTTCGGCTTGAAGTTCTGCAAAATCCAAATACATGGTTACAATTCGATTAAGGCCTCTAAGTTCTTTCTCTTTTAAGTAGTTCTTGGCTACTGCAATGTCTGTCTTGAGAATTTTTCCTTCAGGGGCATTCTTCCATGTTGTCAAACCCATATTTGGGTTTGAAGCATTCGCTCGTTCTTTTATTATTTCAGCAGCAGTATGCCCTGTGATTGCCCAGTGAAGTTTGTTTTGTACGGTTTTGTAGAATGTTTGAGTGATCACGGCTTTGGGATCATAATCTATACTGCATTGAGCATAGATATCTGTAATTTTTTGATAAAAGCGCCTTTCGCTGGCTCGTATTTCTCTGATACGTTCCAGCAATTCATCGAAGTAATCCTTACCGAAAAGAGCTGAACCCTGCTTGAGGCGTTCGTCATCCATGGCAAAGCCTTTAATGATATACTCTCGTAATATCTTGGTAGCCCAAATACGAAACTGTGTACCCCTTTGCGATTTTATACGATAGCCAACGGAAATAATTACATCCAAATTATAGAATGCTGTGTCATATTGTTTGCCATCTGCCGCAGTTGTTCGGAATTTCCGAACAACTTGATTCTCCTCTAACTCACCTTCTAGAAAAATGTTGCTGATGTGTTCGCTGACAGTAGACTTAGCTTTGTCAAAAAGTTCTTGCATTCCCTTTTGTGTAAGCCACACGGTTTCATCATGCAGCAAAACATCCACTCTAATGTCTCCATTTTGAGAAGTGTATAGTAAGAATTCGGATTGGTTAGGGGTTAGGTTGTCTTCGTCCATATCTAAATTATTTCTCTATATGTTCACCTAAAAAGTGTCGAGTACTCTCCATAATAAGTTCATATGTCAAAGTAGACTCACCGTTCAATCTCTTTCCTGGTAATCTCGAATTCAACCCTGCGATTAAGGTTCTTATTCTCATCTGAAGTTTCTTCCACAAGCGGCTTGGAACTTCCGAAGCCTTTGGCTTCTATGCGATCTTCTGGTACATTACCAAAGTAGACAAGATATTCCATGATCGCTTCCGCGCGTTCTTGAGATAACTGCAAGTTGAATTCTTCTCGACCGTCTGAGTCTGTGTGTCCTGAAATGGCCAAGTGAAAGTCAGGATTGTCCAACATAAAATCAGCAAGCTTGTCCAGGTCGCCATACATTTCACTTGTGAGTTGGGAAGCTGCATTGCCAAATTCAATGGACTCAAATTTGAGCGTGCTTGCGATTGGTTTGGTGAATTGGTCTAGGGTCATTTCTCCATCCAAGAAGAACAACTCTTCTATCCTGAAAAATTCTTCCCCTTGAATAATTAGCAAATAGTTGTTGCTGTTGATCAAGTCAAACTCAAAAGTACCATCCGGTCGTAAGAATTTAGGAGCCACTTCAATTCCTTTATCCATGTCTATGATAGAAACGATTCCTTTAAACGGCTCTCCTGATCCTGAATCCGTAAGAGAACCAGTGAATGTAGTATTAGCCCCCGGCTGAGCTTCCATTGGTAAAGGAAAAGAAAATAAATCCAGATCGTGCATGGCGTTTTCAGCTCCTCTAGCATAGTATAAGTTGTTGGCTTTTGAGTCTATCGTGAAGTAGAATTCACTGCC
>Ga0209634_1000674_pt1 | contig 26145 bp, 25 predicted proteins | sample LinPmetageLP40_FD_184043 | JGI IMG/M metagenome (GOLD analysis project Ga0209634, IMG submission 184043) | Marine viral communities from the Pacific Ocean - LP-40 (SPAdes) (version 2) | ecosystem: Environmental > Aquatic > Marine > Oceanic | place: Pacific Ocean | collected 2010-08-26 | reverse complement strand
TTTCAGCTTGATGAACGCCGTATTGATTCCCGTATTTCCTCAAGATGTAAGTGTTCATTTGTGTTTCGGAAGAAACCAAATCATCTACATAATCTTTTTTAGCATAAACTGTTTCCAAGTCTTTCAGTTTATTTGATATTGTTACGAGTTTTTGTGTGGAAGGCGTATTAAAATTTTTTCTTAATTCAATTTTAGTATTTGTCTGCACAATAAAATCTTCAAATTTTTGTTTAAAATCTGGCGACATTGTAGGTGCTTGCGTTGTAGGTGCTTGCGTTGTAGGTGCTTGCGTTGTAGGACATGTATTACACATTACTGGACATTCTTTTTTATAAAATTTTGCAGAGGATTCACTTTCATGCTCACAATACTCCTTTGCCCGATCAAATGGACAAAACCTGGGAGGATCTACTTTTCCATTACAGGTCTTGTCTTTTTTGGCTTGAAACATTTCTTTACTATTTTTATTGTAAACCAAAATAGATAATATTAATATTAAAGTCAATAAAAATAAAATTATTTTCATTATATATATATAAAATAAAAAAAAATAAATTAAACTTAATTAGTTGTTATATTTAAATTTGATTTAAAATAAACATGGCTCTAAAACACCACATTGTCTTCTTAATCGATAATTCCATTTAAAGACAACTCATTTATAAATTTTTGTTTAAAAGTATCAGGGCAATAATCATATGAAGCATCTTTTTGAGGTTCATCAGGATTAATACATTTTGGAATTGTATTATTCATATCAATTGCAGCGAATGCATTATTATGCACAACAGAAAGATCTTTGTTCTGTTGATTTTGGAACTGGAGTAGTTCGGCGATATTATCGTGCAATATTGGAATAAACTCGTTATCTATTTTTTTCACTCCATCCGCAAGATCACTTTTTAATAAATTTATTTGTTTTTTTTCTTCATCTATAGATTTTTTAAGAGCATCAAAATCAGATTGTTTATTATAACCAAGCAATTCAGATTTAAAATCATTTGCTGTAACATAATCATCTAATTGATCTTTATAAACCAACTTATCCGTTTGCGTGATATAATAATTTTGCAGTCCTTCTACATAATCTTTTTTAGCATAAGCAGCTAATTGATCTTTTTTAGCATAACCTTCTATCTGATCTTTTTCAGCATAACCTTGTAACTGATCTTTTGTAGCATAAAATCCGAAATCAGGTAAATCTGTTTTTTTAGCAAAATCTTCTAACTTAGGTAATTGGTCTATTGTAGCATAATCACGTAATTCTTCTTTTGTAGAATAATTAGGTTGGTCATTACCATTATCATCCGTATAAAATACAGTTTTATAAAGGTGGTCCACTTTATCTGAATGTATAATTATATCGTTTTTAGTAACATATTCTTCTAAGTTAGATTTTTTAGCATAAGGTTCTAAACTAGGTAAATTATTTTTTTTAACAAAATCTTCTAACGGAGCTTTTTTAGCATAACTAACTAATTGTTCTTGTGTAGCATAATCCTCTAAATCATCTTTTTTAACATACTCTTTTAAATCCTGTAAATTAGGAACATCTGTTTTTGCAACATAATCATTTAATTGATCTTTAGAAATTAACTCTTTAAAATATTTATTGTGTGCCTCATTCACGGCTGCGCTAATACTATTAGTCTTTTCTTTTACATAATCTTGTGTAGCATAATTAGCTAATTGATCTTTTTTAGCATAACCTTCTATCTGATCTTTTTCAGCATAACCTTGTAACTGATCTTTTGTAGCATAAAATCCGAAATCAGGTAAATCTGTTTTTTTAGCAAAATCTTCTAACTTAGGTAATTGGTCTATTGTAGCATAATCACGTAATTCTTCTTTTGTAGAATAATTAGGTTGGTCATTACCATTATCATCCGTATAAAATACAGTTTTATAAAGGTGGTCCACTTTATCTGAATGTATAATTATATCGTTTTTAGTAACATATTCTTCTAAGTTAGATTTTTTAGCATAAGGTTCTAAACTAGGTAAATTATTTTTTTTAACAAAATCTTCTAACGGAGCTTTTTTAGCATAACTAACTAATTGTTCTTGTGTAGCATAATCCTCTAAATCATCTTTTTTAACATACTCTTTTAAATCCTGTAAATTAGGAACATCTGTTTTTGCAACATAATCATTTAATTGATCTTTAGAAATTAACTCTTTAAAATATTTATTGTGTGCCTCATTCACGGCTGCGCTAATACTATTAGTCTTTTCTTTTACATAATCTTGTGTAGCATAACCTTCTAAATTATCCATCTTCGCCTGTAGTTCTTCCACATAATTTTCCACTTCTTGATCTTTTGCTAGAATTTTACCGTTTGTGCTATCCATAAAATCTTCCGCTTTTTGTATAAAATCATTTTGAAACATTTCTTTATTATTTTTATTGTAAATCAAAATAGAGAATGTAAATATTAAAGTTAATAAAAATAAAATTACTTTCATTATATATATATATAAAATAAAATAATTTTATTTTTATTAACTTTAATATTTAAAATTATCAAAATATATTTTCCTTTTTTTATTCCAATTTAGTTTAAAATGATAACATATATAAAATTGTAAAGTTTGTAAATCATCTTTATTAGCTTTTAAAACTGGTTTTAAAGATTATAATTTAATGATTCTATTTTTTTTAGTTTGTTTTCCAACTTTGTGTGGCTATGTTGTTCAGATTTAAACATTTCTTTATTTTTATAATAAAATTAAATTTAATTTTATTTTACTTTAATTAAATATTGTATTATAATAATATGAATTTAAAAAATATTATTGTAAATTTAAGTAAATATAATAATAGAAATATTGAAAATTTTCAAGATACACCTACAACTTCAATAGCTAATCAAACAACCGCAGTTATAACTAATGAAAATAAAAAATTTTATTTAGAACTTAAAATTCCAGATGATGTAGATAAAAATTTTTTAGAAATATTATTAGATGATATAAGAAATAAAATAGATGATATAGATAACAAAGATTTACAAATATTATTTAAAAACGGAGATGTTTCTTTAAAAGAGATGGATGAATATTTAGATAAATTACTTACAAAAACATCTTGCCGTAATGAAGAAGATACATGTAATATATCATATAAACCTTATAATGAATTTGATTTTAATACACTAAATCCTAATACTAAAAAAAAATATACATCAGAAGAAATAAAAGATATTAAAAAAAAATTTAAAACTAAATGTAATCTTGATAATGGTGAAGAGCTAAAAAAATGTTGTGATCCATTTGATACAAAATTAAAAGCTTCAATTCCGAAATATTTACTTAATAGATTTAAAAAAGTAGATGTAAAAAAGTGTAATAATAAAATAACAAAAATTAGAGTTTGTAATGATGATGAATGTGGTGAAGGAAATTGGAGAAATCCTACACCATATGAATTATGTAAATTGAAAAAGTTAAAACCTACTGATTTTATAGAAAAGAAATGGTTTTCAGATGATAATTTACAAAAATTAGAAAAAGATTGTTATTATTCTAAATGTAATTCTGGTATATTTTTAAATATAAATGATAATTATAATGATGATGAAAAAATTAATGATCATTATTATTTAATTCAATCGATTAAAAGAGACGATGTCCACCAGATTAAAGAATATTATGAAACTGAAAATCATAATGTAACTGAAAAATTATTATACGGTTATTCAGGAAATACAGGATTTCATAATGCTGTTTACTATAATTCATTTAAATGTATTGAATACTTATTAACTACTAATTTTGATTATTCAAATGTTAATAAAGATGAAAATAGTGTTTTACATATAGCATGTTTAAGAGGAAATTATGATTGTGTTTTTAAATTATTAAAACATGGATGTCAAGTAGAATGTCAAAACAAATATGGAGATACGGCGTTACATTGTGCTGTAAGATCTGGTTCATATAATTGTGTTAAAATATTATTACAAAATAATGCATTCTCGTGTATAGACCAAAAAAATCTATATGGAGAAATCCCATTACATACTGCAGTTATTCCAGTTAGATATGATGAAGAATCAGACGAAGAAAAAAAAAAAAAATTTAAAGATAGAATGAATTTTAATATAGTTAAACTATTAGTTGATTATGGTTCTGATATACATAGTAAAAATATAGATGAAGATATTATATTAAAAACTTTATCTAAAAAAAATAAATCATTGGTTAGAGAAGAAATAAGAACATTTTTACAAAAGAAATATTATGAAAAGTCTTCTTCAGATGAATATAATGATTATTTAGAACAGTATCCTGAAATAAGACCTTTTGAATTTGTAAACAGTAATAAAAATAATGAAAATAATGAAAATAATGAAAATAATAATAAAAATAATGAAAATAATAATGAAAATAATGAAAATAATGAAAATAATAATGAAAATAATGATAGTGAAGATAGTGATGAAGAATATGATAATAATATAGATTACAAAAAATTAATTGTTTATGATGAAGATATAAATAATGAAGATTTATATATAAATAAGAACACACGTGGATTAAAATATTTTCCAAAAAAGTCTTATTCATCTAATGATACTATAGAACATTTTTCAACTATTTCAAAATGTAAAAATAAAAAATACAAATATAGCACTATAATAGGTATAATATTGTTAATTGTTATTATTTTGTTTATATTAATAAATACAATATACTAATATTATTTTAATTTAAAGTTTTTTTTATATAATATAAAATTGAAATAATTTTATTTAAAAAAAAAATAAATAAAATGGATAAATTTAACTATGACACAGATACTTGGAAAGTTATTGAATCATATTTAAAAGAAGATAATTATAAAAATTTAATTAGACATCATATAGATTCATTTAATGAATTTACAGATATTAAAATTGAACAAATTGTAAAACAATCTAATCCATTAGTTATTTTTAATAATTATGAAGAAAACAATAATTCATATAAATATGAAATAAATGTTAATTTTGGTAATATTTATTTTAATAAACCAGTTATTTTTGAGAATAATGGAAGCACTAAATTAATGTATCCACAAGATTCTAGATTAAGAAATTTAACATATTCGTCACAATTATTAATAGATATAAATATAGAAATTTACTCTAATGAAAACGGTGAAAAAAAAAAGTTAAATAGTAAGGAATTAAAAAAAATTAATATAGGAAAAATACCTATTATGATAGGATCTAAATATTGTAATTCAAATATAGATAACGCTAATGAATGTAAATATGATTTAGGTGGTTATTTTATAGTAAATGGTAATGAAAAAGTTATAGTTGGGCAAGAAAAAATAGCAGAACAAAAGGTGTATGTATTTAAGGCAAGTAAAAATAATTTAAAATATAGTCACATTGCTGAGGTAAAATCTGTATCTAAAGTTGGTTTTAATACTCCGAAAAACTGTAGTATAAAATTTTCAAATAAAGATATTTTAAAAGGTAAGACATTAAAGGTTAATATTCCTCATTGTAGAGTAGATATTCCTTTATTTATAATTTTTAGAGCTTTTGGAATTATATCAGATAAAGATATTATTAAACATATATTATATAATATTAATAATAATTCAGATAAGTTAGATTTACTTCAAAGCACTATAGAAGAAGGTAGTTGTGTGAATACTCAAGAAGATGCATTAGAATATATTTTAAGGTATAGTTCTATTTTAGGTCAACCAAAAGATATAAAATTAAATAGAGAGCGTAAATTAATATTATTTAAACAAATGATGGAACGAGATGTTTTAGCTCATGTTGGGGTTAGTTTTAAAAAGAAGGCTTTATTCTTAGGATATATGGTTCATAAATTATTACGATGTTATTTTAATGAATTAAATTATGATGATAGAGATAGTTATTGTAATAAACGTGTTGAAACATCTGGATATTTAATGGCATTATTATTTAGGCAATATTTTACTAAAATGACTAAAGATATGAGAAATCAAATTATGAAAGAGTTAAATAGTAATCCTTGGAAAAATTCTAAACAAATGAATATTGAGTCAATTATTAATAATAATAATTTATTTAAAATTATTAAGTCTACTACTATAGAATCTGGTATAAAATATGGTTTAGCTACAGGTAATTGGGGAATTAAAAGCACAAATAATAAAGTGGGTATAGCTCAAGTATTAAATAGGTTAACATATAATGCGACTTTATCACATTTACGGAGAGTAAATACACCTACTGAAAAAACTGGTAAACTAGTTCCTCCTAGAAAATTACATAATACGCAATATGGTATTATTTGTCCATCTGAAACACCAGAAGGTGGATCTGTTGGATTAGTAAAAAATTTAAGTATAATGACTTATATTACAAATCAAAGTAGTGAAAAACCAATTTTAAAAATTATTGAATTAAATAAAGATATAATACATATCGAAGATATTGAACATTTGGAAGATATTGTTGAACTTACTAAAATATTTGTTAATGGTGATTGGTTGTATTTAACAAAAAATCCTAATGAAATTTATAATAGATTAATAATATCAAGAAGGAGAGGTTTAATTAATATTTATGTTTCAATATCATTAAATACTGACTTAAATCAAATTAATATTTTTACAGATGCTGGTAGATGTTGTAGACCATTGTATATAGTTGAAAATAACAAGTTATTAATAAAGAAAACTGATATAAATAAAATTGTATCTCAAAAATATAAATTTAGAAATTTAATCTTAAAGTCATTAAATAATAATTTAAATTATGATATAGAAGATACAAGGTCTAATAGTATAGGATGTATTGAATATTTAGATACCGAAGAATCATATTTTAAGATGATTGGTGTATTTAAAAATTTAAAAAATAAAACAGTAAAATATTCTCATTGTGAAATTCATCCTAGTTTAATGCTAGGATTATTATCATCATTAATTCCATTCTCAAATCATAATCAATCTCCTAGAAATACATATCAATCTGCTATGGGTAAACAGGCTATGGGTATATATATGACAAATTATAGAAAACGTATGGATACTATGGGGCATATATTATATTATCCAAATAAGCCTATTGTAGATACAAATATAGGTAAATTAGTGCCATCATGTAAGGTTCCAAATGGACAGAATGTAATTGTTGCTATAGCATCTTATGGTGGCTATAATCAGGAAGATTCAATCTTAATTAATAAAGGATCAGTTGAAAGAGGATTATTTAGATCAACATTTTATAGAACATATAGAGATGATGAAAAGAAGATCCAATCATCAGGACAAGATGAACGTATTATGAAACCAGTTATGGATATAACATCTGGAATAAAACCTGGATGTTATGATAAGTTGGAATCTAATGGATTTGTTCCATTAAATACATTTGTTACATCTAATGATATAATAATTGGAAAAGTTTACCCTGTAAAAAATAAAGGAAAATCAAATAATACTTATAGAGACAGTAGCACTTTTTTAAGACCTAATGAAAAAGGTTATATTGATAAAATTTATGTTAATAGAAATGGAGATGGACATAAATTTTGTAAAGTTCGTGTTAGATCTAATCGTATACCTAAAATAGGAGATAAATTTTCATCTAGACATGGACAAAAAGGCACTTGTGGTATGCTTATAAATGAAGAAGATATGCCTTTTACAAAAGATGGTGTTAGACCAGATATCATTGTAAATCCACATGCTATACCTAGCCGTATGACTATAGCTCAATTAATTGAATGTATATTAGGCAAAGCATCTACTTTAATGGGTGGTTATGGTGATGGAACACCATTTAATGAAACATCAGTAGATAAAATTATGGAAGCTCTTGAAAAAAATAATTTTGATTGTAGTGGTAATGAAGTGTTATATAATGGATTTACCGGTAAACAAATGACTACAAAAATATTTATTGGTCCAACATATTATCAACGACTTAAACATATGGTTGAAGATAAAATTCATTCACGTGCTACTGGTCCTATGGTATTATTAACTAGACAACCAGCCGAAGGAAGAGCAAGAGATGGAGGTCTAAGATTTGGTGAGATGGAGAGAGATTGTATGATTGCTCATGGTAGCGTTGGATTTTTAAAAGAAAGGATGTTAGATGTTTCAGATAATTATAGAGTATTTATATGCAATGAATGTAAATTTATTGCAGCCGTAAATCCAGATGAAAATATATATAAATGTAAAGCATGTCAAAATTACATAGATTTCTCGGAAGTTAGAATTCCATATTCGTGTAAATTATTAATACAAGAGTTAGAAGGTATGAATATTGCTTCAAGATTTATTACAAATTAAATTAATTGGTATTTGGACGTGTATTAATATTTTTCTTTATTTTTTTATAATATGATTCAATACTTTGTTCATGCATATTGTATTTTTGACTTAATTCTATTTTTTTAGCTTTATTAAAATTCTTTTTGTTTTGAATATTTTCAAGTATAAGTTCATTTAATTCTTCGTTTAATTGACCTAACACATAATTATCTAACTTATCAATAGTATTATAATTAGAAATACAATTATTTAAACTATGTAATGAACTATTAGATGTTAATTCTAATTTTTTATAATTACATTCATTTGGATTCCAATTGTTAACAAAAATCTTGTATGCGAGATTAACAAAATGATATGATTCTGAACGTAATGTAATATCACTATAATTATTTATTGATAAGTTTTTATCTTTATAACTAGAAACAATTTCTATTTTATATTTCCTTTTTTTGGGTATACCATCTATTTCTTCAAATTTATGTGGATTAATACACCAAATAAATTGATCATATAAAAAATGTAATTCTTTAGATAATAACATTCCATTAGCATCACTATTTAGAAAATCGGCATTTTTATAATTTGTCTGTCCATAATCACCATTTAATGGAACAATATGGGCACATTCACATTGAATAGCATCAGTATTAGATAAAACACACGAAACATCTTTTTTCTTTACAGAATTACAAAATTTATCAGTTCTATTAACACGTTTACTATCCATATTACTAATATAGTAGTTAAATTGTCTTTAAGTTAATTTAACCAGCCCATGGAATAAAATTATAGATATTTTTAAGTTTTTTTTTCATTTTCTTTTCATACTCTGAACGAAAAAATTTCCTTAAATCTCCTATTTGATTTTTATCCTTAACGGACATGCCAGCGAAAGAATTTGGTTTATATTTATTTGGTAATTTAGAGTATGCTAATATAAAATCAGGGTTTGTAGAACTTTTACTTACATTATCTATAAACTTGTTTATCGCTCTATTGTTAGCAGATTGAGGTTTAGGTTGAACTTCTGGTTTGGAACTTAATGGTCCGTTATAAACAGCCCTTGATGGACTTTGCATTAAAGCAATTAGTTTTTCATATGAGGTTTGCGGTTTTATTCTTGGAACAGTTGGAAGTCCGTTTTTCAGCTGGGCTTGTTTAATCTTCCCAGTATCCACAAATTCTTTTAATCTGTTTCGTTGAGCCTTATGATTGTTCTTTGCACTTCTTACATATCTAATAGTATCTGGTGATGGTAAACGGGTTCTTGTTTCTTTGTTTCTTAATTCTTCAGCAAGTTGGTTACTTGTGTTTTTTGGACTGTATTTTCTTATATTCTTTAAGTTTCTTTCAAATTTAGAACCACCTTTCAATAATTTTTTAGATTTACGTCTCATTCTTTTTGAATTTCTAATTCTTTTTGAATGTCTCATTCTTTTTGAATGACTCATTTTTTTAGACATTATAAAATATTATAACATTTTAATTTCAGTATCTTTTTTATTTTGACTAATTAATATTATGTATAAATCACCTCGTCTATATTTATCACTATTAAACAATAATCCTAAATTTGGTATTTTATATTTAGTGTTTAATTGTGGATTTTGAATTTTAAACGAATATGTTTTATTATCTAAATGTTTAATACAAAAATCATATTCATTAGAATTTATATTGTCTTTACAATCCATAGTATAAATTAAATCATAATTATTGTAGATATTGTAGTGACTATTAACTTTAGGATTAATATTTATAATAATATTACCAGGTGTTTTATTATTATAATGATGTGATAATTTATAAAAAACAATATTTTTAAGTTTACATTCAAATAGTAATTCAATATTTTTATTCATATATTTCATAGAATTACATTTACTACAATGTTCTAAAACACCCTTACATTCATCACATTTTCTTAATCGTTCTATATGTATTGTTTTTTCAATATTATTATAAATATCAAATAGTTCTATATTAGCATTAATATATAAATCTTCAGTGTATTCTAGATTTGTTTTCTTAGAATCTATAAAATCACTAAAAGTATCAACTTTATCTATAACATTATTTATTAGATGTTCATAGTCCATATTTTTTAAAAAATCTTTCATATTATTTATTTTACTAAAAATGTGAGTAAAATTAAATTGTCCGTTCATATTAGGGGTAAATGTGCCAAATGGTTTAGTTTTATTATTAATTATATTATGATATGCGCTTGATATATCTTTAAATTTTTCTTCGGCTACTATTTTATTATTAATATTTCTATCAGGGTGATATTTTTTAGCTAGTTTTTTATATTTTTTGGTAATAATATCTATAGGGTCAGTCCTTGATGCTCCCAATATAGAATAGTCATCCATAAATTTATATAAATATAGTATTTTCTTCTTAAATATAAAATATAGATCTATAATTTTAAAATATTAATTAATTATTATTATTTGTTATTTTTATGATAATAAAATTGATTTATAAAATTAATTTAAAGACATTTTAAGTATTATTAATAGGATGAATATTTCCCCAACTGATTTAAGAATCTCTACACATACAGCAACATGTAATATTAATAGCATTATTAATTTACATATTGTTGCAAAATATTTAAATATAGATGATAATATTAAATATATTGAATATGGTGATAGTATTAAGAAGGGTGAAAATCATAAAGTTCAATCTAAAAAAGCAAAAGCAAAAAAGAGAGTATTTTTTAATCAAATAACTATTATAGTTCAACCTAAAGCTGATAGATTAAATAACGTAAAATTATTTAATAATGGTGCTGTATCTATGACAGGTTTAAAAAATTTTGATGAAGGTGAAATATCAATAAATATTATACTAAACAAGATTAAAAATTTAAAAGGTGTTTATTTTAAAAAACTAATTGAAATACAGTTAGATAAATTAAAAGAGACACACCAGTCAGGTATTGGGTGTAATTTCTGTGATAAAATTGTATCACATCATAATGTTAAAATAACAAAATGTAATCATTACATTTGTAATATTTGTAGTAATGATGATCCAATTGAATGTAAACATTGTAAAATAAGTTTAGTTGAAGAAGGTGTTATTTCACCACTAACCTGTAAAGTTAAAGATTATAAGATTGTGCTTATAAATAGTGATTATTATTTGGGATTTGAGATTAAAAGAAATATTTTACATGAATTATTATTAAATAAATATTATACATTTTCTTCCTATGAACCTTGTATTTATCCTGGCGTTAATAGTAAATATTATTATAATAAAGCTTACAAAGATAAAGAGTTTAGTGGTAAGTGTTATTGTGATGTGTATTGTAATGGAACTGGGTTAGGAGATGGTAATGGACAATGTAAAAAAGTGACTGTAGCAATTTTTCAAAGTGGAAGTATTATTATTACTGGTGCTAGAAATATGGATCAAATTGAATGCGCACATGCATTTATAAACGGTGTTATAGATAAACATTATCATGATATTAAACGCGAAGATGTATCATTTTTAAATATAAATGAAAAGAAAAAGGTTATTAAATTAAAAAAAAATAATATTGTTAATTATCCTACAGAAGAACAACTTAGAAAACTTAATATTTTGGAACAATGCAAAATATAACTAAACAGTATATTATAAATGTAGTTAGAAAAAGCATTATAAATATGTTTTCTATTTTAAGTGTTAATTTTTTACATTTTTTTAAATCTAATTTTTTTTTACTATAACTATCATTTGATGGTTTTATATAATTTTTAACCGATTTAATTGTTTCATCTGAATCTGAATCTGAATCTGAATCTGAATCATTTTCATAAAAAGAAGATACAGATGGACTTGATGGTAATGAATCATTAGAATCATTTGATTTTATTGAGTCCATAGATATTACATCTTCTTGTATTTTAAATTTATTTTTATTTTTATTTTTATTTTTAGGTTTATTAATATAACATTTAATACATTGAAATTTTAAGAAACAATAATTTAAAAGTCTATTATTATGTATTGTTTTATTCTTAATACAATAATGGATATAACTAATTATAACAGTAAACATTACACCAACTAATGAAAAATATATTAGTCCTATAATCATAAGAGATAGTAATGGTTTACTGTCTGTTTTAGGCAAATTTTCGGATACAATTAATAAAAATACTATAATTGATAATAATACAGTAACAGCAAACGAAATTCGTTCACCGGAATTCCAAGGTACTAATAATGTTAAAATAATAAGTGTTGCTGTAGCAAATGTTGGTACTATAATATTTAGAACATAATAATTAGGTTTTCTTCTTATAGTATAATAAAATTCTATATCATGATAATAATTTTCACAACAAGAATATTTAATGCTATTTTGTTTAGTATAATAATCTGTTAGTTTCCATTCTTCGTGTTCTTGATAATTATCTAAATCTATAGAATTATTGATACCTTCATTTAAGTATATTTCGGTAGCATCATAAGCCCAACTTCCAAATTTTAATTTACAAGTCTGCTGATCATATGGAAAATATGTTAAATTAAATATACAAGTTGATTTAATTAGACCAGGTCTAGACCAAAATATAGAACCATCACTATATACATTTGCTTTTGGTAAATCTAATTCGGTCATAGGTCTTTCGGCAGTATTATATAGATATATATCAGGCGTCCAAATAAATAATCCAGAATCAGGATTAGTATTTAAATTAATAGAAGATATATTATTATATTTAGATATATTCCAAGAAATATCACTATTCCAATTATATCTTAGCCAAATATTCATATTAATTGATCCATCAATTTGATCTATATTATTAAAAGCTCTAATAGCTAATGATAATGATAAGTTAGTTCCTAATTCAGGTATAATAGGTAAATAATCTGAAAAGATATCTTGTTGTAATTGTGATTTATAAGAATTACTACTATTAACTAGATTAAATAGTGTTAAAAAATAAAAAAAAAAAATCATCATAAATCTTTAAGTGTTATGGTCTTTAAGTAGTTTGTTATAATTTATAAATTGTGAGATCCTTGTAGTATAGCACCTCCGTGATATACTAATGTAAACATTGATAATGCTATTAATATAGAATAAATAAATGGTTTTACTTTATGTTTATAGTATGCTATATATAAAAGTAATGGAACTATGAATATAATATGAGATATATAAATTAATATATTACCTTTTTTAGTATTAGATTTATCTATTTGTTTTTTTGAATGGACTTTAGGTTTAAATAAACCTGTTAATGATCTATCTCCTCGTTGAAGTGGAAGTAATAGACAATTATAATAGTAATCATACCACGCTAAAGCAACATAAGATATAACGAAAATAATAAATAAAACTGTAGCTAATATTAATTTACTTTTTATATTGGGTTTGTATAAAAATAGTATCATTATAAATAATGAAAAAATAATACATTTTATATTTAAAACAAACGGTCTACCAAATAAACCACCAGACATTATATAATTTATAATTATTATAATTATTTAATTATTTAATTTAATTAAATGGACCTATTTCTAATAAAGTATTATATTGTTTTTTATATTTATTTAGTTCATATTCTATTATATTAAGTAATTTAGATGTATTATCTTTTGTGCCAAAATATTTAATATTATATTTTTTTTCAATTGATCCTTCATGTATAATTTGCCGTATTTTACAAAATTTAATGAATTTGACAATATGCTTATTAAGATGATTACTTAATCTAACATTATAAATATTATTTTCAATAATATCAATTGTTTCTTTAAAAAGTTTATTTATATTTAGTTCCATTAAATGTATTGTGTTACTGTCTAATATTATAGATGTGCTTTTATTTTTGTTATTAATATTTATAATAATATTATCATTATTTTCTAATTCACTATTTTCATCACATGAATCATCTGATTTATATTCATAATCATTTTTAATTGGAATATTATAGTTTAATTGTTGAATACATAATAATTTTAAATATAATGGCCAATAAAAATTAGTTAAAACTTTTGATAAATAGTCTATTTTAGTATTGTATACTAATAAATTATGTTCTCTTTTATTTTGTGTATAATTATCATATACGGATTTAAAATAAATAAATAATGGACCTATTAATAAAGGTATTATTATTGTAGTCCAAATGCAAATGTCTGAAATATCCATAATAAAAATGTAAATAAATAACTATTTAAATAAGAATAAAAAAATATATGTAATTATTATAAAATGAAAAGTTTAAAGATGAATATGAATATGAATATGAATATGATAAATTGTACTTTATTATTTATAATATTAGTATTAGTAGTGTTATGTTATATTAATAGAACTGTTGAAAACGCTTTAGTCCTTCAGGCACCAAATAGAAATTAATTAGATTCGTCGCTGTTTTCACGAGTTGGTCTTGGTCCTCCTCCATTACGTCTAGATACTGGTCTAGGTTCATCACATCTAAGAGAACCACCTAGAACACCAGTTACATTAATAGCTTGAACTTTATCATCATTACTGACATTTAATGAAACATATTCCCCTTTCATGAGTGTTCTAAATTCTGTTTCTAAAGGTGAAATATTTGTTTGATGAACAAAAATATCAGTTTCTTTATGATCATTAGTTAGGACTGTAATAAATCCATATCCTAGTTTGTTATCAAACCATTTTACTTTTCCTAGTTCAGTTCCCACAATTCGTTCTTTTTTTTCTTCTGTCATTTTTACTACTTAATTTATAATATATCTTAATATAATATCTTTAAATAATTTTAATTTATAAATTAAATAAAAATAATTTTAAATATTATTCCATAAATGTACCATTTATTAAATCTAATGCTCCATATTTAATAAATTTATTATATTTTTTAATATTTTTAAAATACCATCCTTTTTGTTCATCGTTCCATTCTCCTCCTAATAAATATTTTTGTCTATAATATTTGTAAGATTTTTTTGGATATAAGATAAATCCTTTATCATAAAAATATATTTCTAATTGATTAATATCATAATTATCATAATCGACCATTAATTTTGAATCAATTGTATACCCTCTTTGTTCTAAATTTTCTATTTCTAATTTATTATAATACCAACCTTTTAAATCATCGCACCAATCACCATTATTTAAACGGTTTATTTCATAGTAAGAATCATTTTTATCAGGAACTAATACATAACCTTTCAAATATTTATATAATATAGGATGTTTTAAATCATTTTTATTTTGATTTTCATTATTTATGGGTTTACATTCAAATATAACATTTTGCGTATCTGATTTGTTATCTAATACACTTTTTAAATGAGTGATTTCATTTTTATCATTAAATATATCTGTACTTGAAACAAATGTGTCATTTATATAACTGTTAATAATATAATAAGAATTCATAATATATATTAATAATATTTATATTTTTAAATATTATTCGTATATAACATTTGTTTTTTATATACTATTAAAATAAATGAAACGTATAATTTTTATTTTAATAATTTTTTCTATAATATGCTATTTTCAACATGAAAGTGTAAATAAAATTAATAATTCTTATGAAATTTTACAATATGAAAATCCCCAGAAAAATATTTTCGAAAATATATTACAAGATAAACTTATATCAGTTTTTACTAATATTAAATTTAATAAATGGAATATTTCATTATCTTTATATAATACACAAAAAGATTTAATAGATAAATCAATTATAGAAAATTTATATTACTACAATATTCCACTTTCTGTTGAAAATAATCATCAAATATTATTTGAATCTAAGGATAATCCACCTTTAATACAAAGACAAAATAAATATAGAAGATTATTTTATATTTACAGTGGTTCTAAAAGATTTTTTATATTTAATGCAGATCAATCTAAATATCTATATTTAAATAATAATAATAGTCCAATTAATCTTTGGAAACAAGATTTACAAAAATATCCATTAATAGAAAAAGCAAAATATATAGAAATTATTTGTAGACAAAATACAATGTTATATATACCATATAATTTTTATTATACAAGTATATGTGATGAAGAAACAATATCTATAGATGTTAGTAGTGAATCAATTTTTTCATTATATTTAAAAAAATAACTATTTAATTTTTAAAATTTTCAGTAATATTAATCAAATTATTTATAAAATCCATTTTAACTAAATCATCATTATTTGTTACTTTATTCATTTTGTTAGATTTTTTTTTTTTTTTAATACAACACATTACACATATTAATAATATAACGATTAATAAAATAGAATTAATGTTATTAGTAATGTTAAGTTTTTTAAACCCTTTAAAATTTTTAAACCCTTTAAAATTTTTAAAACTATTCATATATAAATAACATATAAAAAAAAATATTATTAAAAATATATAGTATATTTTTATTTTCTACAAGTATGACATAAAATAGGACATTTTAATTGTTCTGGAGTTTTAAGTTCATAATTATCTTTACATGCGTTTTCGTGATCTTTGAATTTTAAACAGTCAGGATGATCACTTTTTTGATTACATAAATAATCTTCACCCTTAAAATTTTTATATATATTTGTATTAAGAGATTCAGTTCTTTTAGAACTTTCTTTAGAACAAGCACCACACGTAAAAGGACAATATTCTTTAAGTGTGGTTATGATATTATCATCAGTAGAATACATTTTATTAGAACATGTTTCTGGTGTCAGACTTCTACATTCTGGTGGATCATTAACTTTACAATCTAGATTATTTATATTTAAAAGTTTATTTATTTGTAATGTTATTGGATTTTTTAATTTATTTAAAACATTATTCATTATTTTATTATCGTTATCTATAGCATTAGCTGTAATAAATATTTTATTAAGTCTTCTATCATTTTTAGTAAATTTAACAATTTTTCTTTTAATATCAATTAAATTTTTTTGAGATAATTTATAAATATAATTTTTATAATCACTACCAAAATATGGATCATTCATAGAAATTTTTAATAAAGGTTTATTTATACCTCTTTTTGTTTGTGCAAATAAAAGTATGTTTATATTTTTATAATCTTTATTCATAAATAAAAAATTATTAAAATAATTTTTATCAATAAATAATTGATTATTGTCAAAGTCAAAAATAGTTAATTTATTAATTTCTTCGTTAGGTGATATATATATAAATTTCATTCTTATATAAATGTCACGTAATAATGAATCAATTTTAGTTCCAGCGTCAAGTGAATCTCTTGGATTATTAAACCAATAAGGTAATTTTGTTACTAATATTGGGTCATTTTTAATATTTAATATAAATTTACTATTATCATCACTAAAATAACTTGAATTTTTATGTGTTACATTCATTGTGATAAAAAAAGGTAAAAAATTTTGTTTTTGATTATTATGTTTTATTATTGTTGATATAGGATTGTTTTTTAACATTGTTTGTAACTCAGATAATTGAGAATTACATAATTTATAAACATAATATTGATCAATACATTCACTCATATTATCAATATCAAGTTTTAAAATAAAAGAATATGCGTCATGATCATATTCTTTTATATTAAAACTTAAAGATTTATAAACGTCTCTATTATTTAAATTAAATATTGATATTACTTTTTTTATATTATTTAACCATATATCATAATATTTAATACTAATTAAAATCTGTTGATTAAATAAATCAAGTATTCCAAAAGTTTTTTGAAATAAATCATTTGTATTAATATACATATTATCATATAACTTATTATATAGTATATTTTGAATATCTGTAATAATTCTTTTATTTACACTTGTATTTACAGGACATATTTTAGGAACAGATGTTAAGCACTTATTTGTATAATAAGAATCATAATTAGAATTTTCACTTTTAAATATACAAGTATTAAAATAGGTGTTTAAATTTTCTGCAGTTTTTATCACAGTTTCTATTTGGGTGTTATTAATATTTAAGCTATACCCACCCCCCATAATATTAATTGTGGTTTCTTCTTCTTCATGTGGTAAACCAAAAATATGGCAAAGTTCATGTATAACAGTTCTTATAAATGTATTATTTCCATCAGTATGTCTTTCTATTTCGAACTTACCTTCACTATATTTAATTCTTTTTTCTGGTATATTATTATATGGTTTCCTATCATATCTATCAGAAGGTATTGTTTCTTTATTAGTCCAAGTTCCTAATATTATCATTGGAATATAACGTTTATCACAATAATCGCTTAATTCTGTTCGATCAATGAGATCAGGTCCACCAATACCAGCATTTCCCTGTCTTCTATTACCTGTAAATGAAACAAAATAAATATTTATTGTATTACGAACATATTCTTGAATAAATTCTTTATATAAATCATCTCTCATATTATCATTATATTCAGAATCAGAATAATCTTTTATATCATCATCTCTAGCAATTGTTTTTAATCTATTTAATGAATGTCCATTATCATAATCAATATAATCATATTCTTTAACATTTACTATTAATTTTATATTTAATTTAGTAAAAAAATTAGACACGTGTTTAAATAATTCTAGTACTGCATCTTTTGTTATATAATTGTTAAGAATTAATCTAGTAGTATCAGAACTATCTTTCCATTTTATTTCTTTTTTAACTATATAAGCTGTAACTGGTATATTAATTAATTGATTTGTATTTGAATTTGTATTTGGATTTGGATTTGGATTTGGATTTGGTATAAAATATTCTTTACATTTTTTAATACATAATATAACTAATAATACTAATATTGCTAATAATAATATAGCTATTATAATTTTTTTAAACATTATAAATAAAATATATTTTTTTTTATTTAAACATTTTTATATTTATTTAATAAATGAATATAATTGTAGCCTATTGTAAAAAAAATAATGGTATTGGTTTTGATAATAAAATACCTTGGGTTTTAAAAAATGATCTTAAAAATTTTAAACAAATAACATCTAAAACATTTAAAGATAATACTAAAAATATGGTAGTTATGGGAAGGAAAACTTGGGAATCTATTCCAAACAAAAATAAACCATTAAAAAATAGAATAAATATTGTTTTAACAAGAAATAAAGATCTTAAATTAAAATATGAAATTGAGTCATTTAAAGATACGCATGTAAAATATGATTTTAATGAAATATTAGAAGTAGTAGAATTAAATAAAAAATTTAATATTAGTAATATTTTTATTATTGGAGGTGAATCATTATATAAAATGGCTTTAGAATCTAAACAAGTATCTAAAATTTATGTAACTGAAGTATATGATAATTTTGATTGCGATACATTTTTTCCAGAAATAAATAATGATGATTTTAAATTATCTTATATTTCTAAATTTTATAGTGAATCTAATGTGTATTATAGATATTTAGAATATGTTAAATCAAATAATACATTAATTAAAACTTGGGAAAATGTAGAGGAAGAAGAATATCTTAAAACATTAAAAAATATTATTACAAATGGTATTATTACAGAAGATAGAACAGGTGTAGGAACATATTCTATATTTGGTGAAAAATTTACATATAATTTAGAAGATACATTTCCAGCATTAACAACAAAAAAAATTTTTTTGAGAGGCGTTTTTGAAGAGTTAATGTTATATTTAAGTGGTAAAACTGATAATTTGATTCTAAATGATAAAAATATACATATATGGGATGGAAATACAAGCCGTGAATTTTTAGATGGAAGAGGATTATATCATTATCCAGAGGGAGATATGGGCGAAACATATGGTTTTAATTTTAGACATTATGGGGGGTTTTATGAAAGTTGTAAACATAATAATAAAGGAAAAGGATTCGATCAATTAGAATATGTATTGTATTTAATAAAAAATGAGCCAAATAGTAGAAGAATTATAATAAATTTATGGAATCCAGAAACAATAGATAAAGCCGCTTTACCAGCATGTTTATGTTTTTATCAATTTTATGTAGATACTAAACATAAAAAATTAAATTTACAAATATATATTAGAAGTTCTGATTATTTTTTGGCAAATAATTGGAATACATTAACAGGTGCGTTTTTAGTTAATATGATGTGTAATTTAAAAGATATTAATCTAAGACCTGGTAAATTAACAGTAATTACTGGTGATACACATATTTATAAAAATCATATAGAACAAGTTAAAGAAAATTTAACTCGTAAACCAAAACCATTTCCAAAATTAATATTTAATTGTGGAAAGAGAGATTCTATTTATGATTATGTATATGAAGATCTAAACCTTATAGATTATTATCCTTATAAAAATATAAAAGCACCAATGGCTGTTTAAATATAATAATAATTATTTAAAAGTAATAGTTATTAATAATATTATTAATATTATGGCTGAAGTTACAATAATAATATTATTAAGTTTATATTTTGTTTTTTTAGTTTCAATTCCTATACTATGTCATTATTGTTTTAATTAAAAAAATAAAATAATTGATAATTATAATGGGATTATTAAGAGCTTCATTAGTATTTGTTATAGGAAATTTTACTATATCTTTAATGCAAAAAAAACATATAGATACAATACCATTTGATAGAGTTCCTTTATTTGGAAATGAATTAAAAACATATATTAATCATTTAATTTTAAATAATAAACATATGGCATTATTAATAATAATAACATTAGTCGAATTTATTTTATAAACTTAGTTTAATTGTTCTCTATCTACAATTCTAATATTTCTTGTAAAATTTAATGTTCCTTTATGTGAATAGTTATTTTTATTATAATTCGGAATTTTCATAAAAGTATTCTTTTCTAAAATATAATTAGAATAGTGTAATTCTGTTATATCTACAAAGTTAAATTTTATATTATCAACTCTACAATAATTTACATCACCATTTGTATCTTTATATGATACAATATCTCCAAATAATATATTTCTACAATTAGCTCTTTCAGAACATAAGGGAATTCCTTTAGTTTTCATAGTCTTATATATAAACATTTTTATAATACATAAATGATAATTTAATTTCAATCAATTTTATAATACCGTTTCATATTCTGGCATAGTATCATACATTTCATTTAGTTTTGTTGGTTCTAAATATACATTACTAATATATATTTCTTTCTTTTTTCTTAATTTTAAAAATAATTTTATTATAATTATTAATTGAAGTAATATTATAATAATATAAATATAAGTCTTTCTTTTTACAAATAATGATTTATTTTTTATTGGTATAATTGTTTTCTTTGAAGTTAAACTTTTAGAAGTTGAAGTTGAAGTTGAAGTTGAAGTTGAAGAAGTTAAAGTTGAAGTTGAAGTTGAAGTTGAAGTTGAAGTTGAAGTTGAAGTTGAAGTTAAAGTTGAAGTTGAAGTTGAAGTTGAAGTTGAAGTTGAAGTTGAAGTTGAAGTTGAAGTTGAAGTTAAACTTTTAGAAGTTGAAGAAAAAATAGTTTTATATTTTGGATTCCATTTTAAGCAGAATTTATAATTTTGATCTTCCCCATATTTACAATCATGTTTATTATAATCATCGCATACATAATTTAATAATATACATTCATTACTTTTATAGCAATTCCATTTATTTTTAGGGCATTTCAACCCATTACAAACAATAAAAAATAATTGAAATAACAAAGGTATTTTCATATTAAAATAATAGCTCCTATTTAGTCTTATATTCTTTTCTAATAATATCATAATTTTTATTATCTACTTTATTACCATTATATGTTTTTATATGAATACCTTTTCCTTTACAACACACATGTCCTGTGGTTCCATTATATTTTGATTTAAATATATTACAATCTTGGATTGACGAAAAATGAACGAAGAATGAATCTTCCCCAACAATAATGGGACTATATTTCATATTTATAATATCCAACAGAAATACATATTATTTATATGTAATATTTACAATCAATTTTATTAACATATATTATTGTCATGAACCTTTTGTGCTCTACCAGAAGGATCATATCCAACACCATCCCAATCTGTTTTTGGAATCCATCTTGGAACTATATCTTGACGTTCTGGAAATAATCTATCAAAAATTCTACGATAATACAATTCTTCTTTATTTTTAGGAATATCTGAATTATATTTAGATTTATCTTTAACACTTGTTTCAAAATCTTCGTCTGAAATTTGTCTTTCAATAAATGCTTTTAATCCATCTATCCAGTTATATCCAACACCATCGCTAAATTGTTCTTTTTGTCTCCATAAAATTTCATCTGGTAAATATTTTTCTCCATTTTCATCTTTTTCAAATGCTTTTCTGATAGCATATTTTTCTATTTTTTTAGGGCTCATTTCATCTTTAGTATGTAATTTTAATGCAGGATCCAAAGAAATAGCTAATTCCATAAATGATTTATCTAAAAATGGCACTCTTGCTTCAATACCCCATGCCATAGTTGATTTATTAGCTCGTAAACAATCAAAATTATGAAGACCTTTCACTCTTTTAACACATTCATTATGAAATTCTAAATCTGTTGGGGCATTATGAAAATAAAGATATCCACCTAATATTTCATCTGCTCCTTCGCCTGATAATACCATTTTAATACCAAGTGATTTAATTAGTCTAGACATTAAAAACATAGGCGTACTTGCTCTGATAGTTGTAACATCATATGTTTCTAAATGCCATATTAAATCTTCTAAAGAATCAATTCCTTCTTGAACAGTAAAATTAAATTCATGATGAATCGTTCCCAAAAAATCTGCGACAATCCTAGCATATTTTAAATCTGGTGCTCCCTTTAATCCAATTGAAAAACTATGTAGGTTTTGTCCCCATACAGATGGTTTTGATTTTAGTAACCTACTTGTAATTGCAGCAATCAAACTAGAATCAAGACCACCTGATAAAAGAACCCCAAATGGTACATCAGTCATAAGCCGTTTATCAACTGACTCAATAAGCCGTTTTCTTAAATCATTTAGAACTTTATTAGTATCATCATATGTAGAATATGTAGATGTATCCCATTTTGGATTAAAATATTTAATAAACTTTAATTGATTAGATCTAATACTTTCTTGTGTTTTAACTAATTCTAAATAATGTCCTGGTGGAAATAATTGAATATCATCACATTCATCTGTTAAACATTTCATTTCTGATGCAAACATAAATCCATCTGAAATACTTGAATCTACACATCCATAATATAATGGAATAATACCAATCGGATCTCTTGCTACCAATATTTTTTGATTGACTTTATCATATAGAATAAATCCAAATATTCCATCTAACATTTTAACGCAGTCAGCCCCAAACTCTTTATATAAATGAATAATTACTTCACAATCACTTTTAGTACTAGGAACATATTTATTGTGTAAAACAGTTTTATATAATGATTCATAATTATAGATTTCACCATTTACAGATAAAATATATTCATCATTATCTATAATAGGTTGAGATCCATGATCAACTCCAACAATAGATAAACGTTCATGACAAATAATGACATTTTTTTTGTTATCTATATAAATACCATTCCAATCTGGACCTCTATGACGAATTCTTTTAGATAATTCTAAAAAACGTTTTCTTGTTGTTTCTTGTTCATCAGAATAACTCTTATTTCCAACAAACGCACAAATGCCACACATAATATTAATTATTTTACAATAATTATCTTTAAATTTAAATCAATTTTAAAAATAAAACTTGAATATTTAAAAATTATTTTAATAATACTAATAATTAAATATTACCTCTATTAATTTTTTCAGTAAGTTTTTTCATTGAATGTTTCCATGCTAATAACTCAATATTTGATTTTTTTAATTTATTATTTTCTTTTTCACATGCTTGTAATTTTTTTTTTAATTGATCAACTGCTGATTTCAAAACATTTACATTACTATATCTAGTTTGTGAAGAAGGTTTTCTACTTTTTATAGTATTAGTCACTTTTCTTTTAAAAATATTTGATCCACCTATATATTTTCCAGCTGTTCTAGGTTTTCCCGGCAATGGTTTTGAATTGAATCCATATCCCCTTTTTTGTAAAAATCTATTTTTAATTAGTTCTTGTGCTTTTCTTTTAAAAAATTTAGTATTACTAATTGGTAAATTTTGAGATTTAATTTGTGCGTAAAATTTGTTTAATGTCTTATGCGCATAAGGACCATATTTTCTTATTCCTACTTTTGATCTAGCTTTTGTATTAGATTTTCTATATTTGTTTAATTTATGTGGTTTAAACATATATAATAAATAAAATATTTTATTTTTTATTCATCAGATTTATAAATTGTTGTCTTTCATTGATAATTTTATCTAAACGCTTAAAAATATCTATAAAAAACATTGGAATAAAATTTTTATAAAATTCTCTATTATTTAATTTACCATTACACTTATTTCTAAATTTCTCTAATTCAATGTCTTCTACACTAGCTTGGTATTCTTTAACTTTATCTATGATTATATTAATTATATCATAAAAATATTTATTATCTAATATTCTATTGTTAATATATGTAGTCATTAATTCTGTATCTAATTGATTATCTATAATATCATGATGATCTATTCTATTCGGAACACACTGTTTTAACAACTCTTTTGTTCTTACTACTAATTCTATAAATACAAAATTATCAGGTGGTGTTTTTGTTAATCTATATTTTAATTCTATTAAATATAATTTTTCATCAATAATCTTAGAATAATCTAAATTATTTTTATAATGATTAAAAAAATGTTCTTCATTAGAATCATTCATATATTTAATTGATTGTTCTAATTCTGTTTGATCATTATTTATAGACGATGTTAAAACATTATATAATTTTGATTCTTCAGACAATTCTAATTTTCTTATAGTATTTTTATAATACATTTTTAAAATAGAATAAGTATTAATTCTTTTATCTATCATACTCCATAAATTATAGTGATTAATAAATTGATGTAAATTATCAATTAATTTTATAGAATATAATATTTTATTGGTTTTAGACTTCATAATATTTTTTAAAATCTTGTATATATTTTTAGATGAATGTATTAATTTTTCATTATATTCAGTATTATTTGTAAAAACCATACTTGGGAATTTAATAATTAAAAAAATTGTTAATAATTTTTTAGTAAATTTATAGTCAATGTTTACAAAGTTTTTATTCTTAAATGTATATTTACTATAATGTTCTAATAAATATATTAAATAACTATTAACATTTTTAATAAATGTTTGATTAAATAATAGTTTAATTAAAACATTGTATTTATTTTCATTACATATTAAATCAAAATTACAATGATTAAATTTTTTAAATAAAATATAATTATTAATTACTTGTCTCATTAATATCATAAAATAAAAAATATTATCAACTAATATGAAAAAAAATCTAAATTTGATTTAAATAATTACTGTTTTTGTCTAGATCTAGCTTTAAAATAAAATCGCCATCATTATCAAATAAATTAAAATATATAATACTATCAGGATTTTTATTATCAGTTACATAAGATATTAATTTTTTTGGAAACATTTCATTAGAACATTCTTTTTCTTTATCATATAATGGATTATAAAATACATCTAATTTTTCTTTATCACAAAAATCTAGAAATAACATTCCTAATCCATTCTCTTTTCTGTTAGATATATAAATTTGTACTAATTGATCAATGCGTTTTTCAATCATTTTTAAATATATATCAAATCTACTATTATCTTTTTCAATCATAATAATAATTAACTAAAAACAAACTTTAAATAATTTTACTAATATATTCACATAAATCTAATAACTTATATTTTAATCTATTATTACCTTTGAAATTTATATATATATTATTAAGATTTT
>Ga0209634_1000671_pt1 | contig 26231 bp, 36 predicted proteins | sample LinPmetageLP40_FD_184043 | JGI IMG/M metagenome (GOLD analysis project Ga0209634, IMG submission 184043) | Marine viral communities from the Pacific Ocean - LP-40 (SPAdes) (version 2) | ecosystem: Environmental > Aquatic > Marine > Oceanic | place: Pacific Ocean | collected 2010-08-26 | reverse complement strand
GCCGTCTTTGATATGTTTTTCTTTAACTTGTATTTTAATTTTATTCATTGTGTTTTATCCTTTCTTATTTCTTGATAACAAACATTTTCGTTTACGTCATTACCATATAATTTTATGGCTTTTTTTAGTTGTTGCTCGTCTAACTGTATTTTAAATCTAAGTTTTTTTAATTTCTCAACGTAGCCATTTAAATTAAAATCATTAGAGCAATTTTTTATTTCAATGTTTATTAAATCCCTTAACAAACATTTCTCTTTTGTACTAAAATTTAAATTCATTGTGTTTTATCCTTTCTATTTATATGGGATTTTATATGAAAAGTGATATAATTACAAAGACTTTTTTATTAAATAAAAGTCAGTAATTTGCTTAAAAATAGCAAAATCTTGCAAATCATTTTTAATTTTATTGACAATATATGAGACAATTACAATATTTTCTGGAATATAGCCTTTTGAATTATCAATTCTATCAATAGTGGGGTTTTGATTTTTATACTTAATATCATATTTAAATTCTTTTTTAGTAACAGGACATTTATTATTTTTTGGAAATTTAGATTTGATTAAATCTTTAGTTAATGAGAATTCAATATTTTTATCTTTTGCTCTTCTTTTAGCTAAATGAAAAAGTCTAATGTGGGGTTGCTCAATATGTCTTTGTTTAATAATTTTATAATCACAGCGACGGCAAATATATTTGTATCTAATTTTATTTACGTGCAATCGTCCATGAGTTGATTTTCCAAATTCAGTAAAAGGTTTTTCATATTCACAATGGCTACAAATCATTTTATTTTATCCTTTGTTTTTCACGTGAAAAGACTATCCCATAAAATATAGGATAGTCGAAATAATATAAAATTATTGTTTAGTTAATTGAAGGGCTTGATCTCTTCTAAAAGTAATTCCTAAATTACCTTTTAAAATTTCATCAAGTCTTTTATTCATGCCTTCACTAGAACCCTCCTCGTAAAGTACATCATTCATACAACTTTGAACATGATTGAGTTTATTTATTTCTTTAAATTCCTCCATAGTATTACACTTATCATTAGTAATTTTATCAACAACACTCTCAAAACAACTATTGATTTTATAAGTAGTAAAAACCTCGTCCATTTCAGGCAAATTGTAATTTCTAACACCATTTTTAGAAAATACTTTTCGTAATTTATTACTTTCTGTTAATTGTTGATTTTTAAGTGTCTGAACCATTTTTCTATAATCAAGTTCCAATTTGTTTAACTTATCATCAAAACTAGAAATTGTTTTTTTCCATTTTTCTATTTTAAAAGTAGATTTTAATTTTCCTTCAATTTTATTTTTAACAATTTCTTTTTTCTCATCAAGTTTAATGTCTAGAATCCTTTTTATAGGGTCTATCATTTCTCTGATTTTTGATCTGTAATGGTCAATTTGATAAACTTTTAATTGTGCCATAGTATTTTATCCTTTCTTATGTCATTCATAATTAAATGACACTTTATCCCATATAATTAGGATATAAATTTGTCAAGCATTTTTTTTGTTATTAATTCAACATCAATATTTTCATTATGTTTAAAAGCTGTACCAAGATATAAAGTGTATTTATTTATTTTATTTGGTGCAATTCGTTTTCTAATTTGAAATTGATCTAAACAAGCTAATTGATTTCTTATTTTAGTTAAAAATAAATGATATGAATTTTTACTAATCCAATATTTTCCGTTAGCATATTCATCACTTCTATATGAATTTTTCATTTTCCTATATCACCAGCTACATGATGTCTAATAAAAGTCCCATAAGGTAATGTCTTTACCCAATTTGTCAATTTTTCAGGGTCTGATCTATCTTGTTTTCTAGTGACTGTATCTTGCCATGCAAATCTAGTAAATCCTTGTCCTGCATAACAACCCCCTTGCTCTTTTTTTCCTACTTTCTTTTTTTGGCTACCATGAGCAACAAACTTAATAATATAATCTCTATTAATTCTTGCACATAATGGTTTACCTGACCCACAATTTTGACATTTAATTTTTTCATTATATTCTGAAGGACACCTTACAAATTTAACACCTTGTATGTTATCAACCTTATCAGTCATTGTTGAGGGTGCTGTATAAACTGTATCTCTTTTATCATTGAAACTATTTAATGCCTGAATAAGTGTATCAGCACTATAATTTATAACAGTCTTCTTTTCTTTATTTCTTGGTAATTTTTTATAATCAAAATGACTATAAGTCCATGATAAGCCATTTTTTACAACTGCATTTAAAAGAGCAACTAAATATTTTTTATCAATACTTTTTGCTGATTCTTTTGGTTTTGGATTTAATGCACAACTTGAAGGACAAGAACCATACATTGAAGTACCTGATCTATAAGTAGTAGCAATATTGCCAGTTTTTCTATTTGTTGAACTATTTATTAATTTTAACATTTTATTTTATCCTTTCTTTAGGGTTATATACAAAGGATATAAGATATAACCCTGTATCCCATATAACTATAATAAATTATAATACAAGGGTTGACTTTTATATTTATGGGATTATATGTCATTATGTTGATGCGTCGTAATTCTAGATGATTTAACGAACTCAACAAAGTTGTTAGTAATTGATCCGTCTTCGAAGCTGTTATCGATTATTAACAAAGGGTCAGGAGTGGAGGAGAACCATAACTTTGTAAGAAATACGGCTTATAAGGGGGCTTCCAGAACCTTGCGAAGGTGTTATGACTGTAGTGTTTCGTCGGAAACGTAGAAGGCAGAAACCCTGACCCATAACAAAAGAAAGGATTAAAATGAAAATAGAAAAAAATGATTTTGTTTTAAAAAAAGAAAAAGAAATAATGATAATTCAAAAAGAATTAGAAATATTAAATAAAATACATGAATTTAATAAATTAATATTTTCAATTCAAGAGTCTGTTATTGATTATGAGGAATGGGGTTTTGATGTAAACGATTTAAACCCTTTTGTTAAAAAATATCCATTAAAATTATCTTTATTTGAATATTCAAATGAGAATATTTGGGGTACTGAAAGAGAGTAAAAATGAGTGTAGATAAAAATTTATATGATTTAGAAAAAGGTAAAAATGAAGTTTACTTATCACCTAACAAGTGGTCATCAACTGAAAGAAGATTATTACAAGTAAGATATAAAGATCAAAAATCTTTTAGAGCTTTTGAAATGAATTATTCTAAATGGTCAGTATACAATATTAGTAATTTCGAAGACATTGAAATACTAAAATATAATAATGATAGTACTATGGATATAAAACTTTCAGGAGAAACATATCAAGAAGAATCTCAGGATACCTATTACCAAAATTGGTGTGGTAATTTAGAAGTAAAAAAATTATTTAAAGATTGGGAGGATCACTTAACTTACTCATGTGAGTTAGAATTATTTTTAGAAGAAAATCCCTATGACTTAGATATTGAAGAAGTGCAAAGTGACATAAAATGCACTATAGATGTTAGTGATTACAATAAATTAAAAGAATATTTAATTAAACAATAGAAAGGAAGAAAGAAATGAAAGCACATGAATTAATAAAACTACTAGACAATACTTTTACTGATGTTGAGTTTGATGTTTTTGAAGACATAGAGGGATTAGTAAGAGTAAACTTTGTTGTTGATATAGAGGAGGATAAAGATGACAGATAAAACTATAAAAATATATGTTGAAGGTGGGTGTGTAACAGATGTTACTAACTTACCAGATGACTTTGATTATGAAATTATTGACAATGATATAGAGGAGGAAAATTAACATGAATGATAAAGAAACATTTTTAATGAATTGTTATGAGAAAGCTTTTGTTATTTACAGTTATGATAAGAACTTACACATAACACATTTAGAAAATTCAGATATGCCATTAAAAGATTTTTTAAAAGCATACAAAGTTAAGATGAGAGAATTAACTGATGAGGAGGTAATATACACGCCATGATAAATTTATTTAAATATTTTAGAAAAAAACAGACTTCATTAATTTGGAAGCACATAGAAAATAATCAATATAATGGTGTAATTGGTTGGCAAGCAAATGATCTTAAAACATTATATCCTGCTACTGGTGTATATTCAAAGCCAGTTAAAGGAGAAGATACCTGGCAAAGGGAAGGAGAATTAAAGAAATGATATTTTTATTAATGATTTGGCCTGTATTATTATATCTTTTAATAATGACTATTTTGCTTCTTCTATAACTTCATACTCAGCATTAACAATATTATTATCCCGTATCTCTTTTAATTTTGACTCTAATTCTTTTCTAGTCATACTATCAAGAGATGCGGTCACAACTTCTTTACGATCTACATAAAAACCACCAAGTTGACCTCTTCTAAATTCAGCATTAATTGCAGGTCCTAACTGTCCATTTTCAACAGCCTTATCTCTTAATCTAGCTAATTCCCTGGAATGTTTAACAATATCAATTTTAGTTGCATCAGCATATTCTCTTTGAAGTTTTTCTATTGCTTCAACAACACCTGGGTAATACTTAGGATTTCTTAAATTAGAAGCTGCAGCAGTTACACTGTGTTCTTTATATCCTGCTTGTCTTGCACATTCTGTTGGAGTTATTCTTCCATTTTCTTTACAAAATATCTCAACAAATGCTTTTTGTCTGGGACTTAGCCCACCTCTGTTTTTTGGCATAATTCCTATAATATCCTTCTTTTTCAAAAAGGTATAGTTTATTTTTACCCTAACTATTTATAATATACTAAGTATGGTTTAAAATATCCCAATAGTGTAACATATAATAAAATCTATTGTTACAAGACTGTGACATAAAAACATATATAATTCAATAAATTAACTTAATGTAACACTGTAACAGGTGTAACACAGGTCTGAACAGTAAAAATATTCTAGGGGGGCTAAAATAAACTATACCTTTTTAATTTGATAGTAGAGCCATAAGTCCAGGAGGAAAAAAAGGCTCTACTATCTTGTTTATGCATTGATGATTTAACGGGTTATATGAATAATGGGAGTTGAGGCCCGAACCATCTCCAAGCTGTTTGCTATGATTTGCATAAATAACCATTGAAAAATTCCTCTATCCCAACTCTAAAAGGGCGGTTCGCCCTTAAACTCTATTACTGGTTTACTCATTCGAAATCGTGTAGTTTTCAAAACATTCCGGGTCAAGTGGTGGTCCATAGTAGATGGTAATATTGTCTTCATTGCCTTCTGTCCACGTTTGGTGGTAGTGTTTATCTTCATTGATTTCCCCTTGTGAGTGACAAACCTTACACTGGTCAATGGCTTGTTCTGCCTCGAATCTAATTTTAACATATCCATTTCCTTTGCAATTATTACAAATCATAACGCTTGCCCATTATTGTTTTCAACCTGTCGTATTTCTTTCTCATCGCTAATTCTTTCATGGTCCGTGGTTCCCGTAACGCTTTTTTTGATACGTCTTTGTAGAGTTTCATTAACCGTTTCTTTAGTTTCATATTTATCTCTCCCATTATAACATTTAATGCAAAATGAATCGCAATGCTTTCTGCTACTATTATAATTCGCAATTAAATTTACTTCTAAATATCTTCGATGGCATCGAACACATTCATCAAATTTATTATAGTGATGTTTAAAATACATTCTTTCTTTCTCCTATTCTGATAGTTTAATTAACATTTGGCGCAACCAAGACTCTTCCTTTGCTATCTCATAATACATCCAAACACAATAGTCATAATCATTTGTTTCATTAACACACCCTCTAACGTACGTGTGAAAAGGTGAATAATGAACCGTGATCCATGTAACAAGCACCACGGTAACACAAATAAGAAACACACTAAATACCCAACTAAAGGCGTCTAGCATGATACTCTATATCTCTTTGGTTTTTTAATACTCTATTCTCTAGTTCCTCGAATTTTGCTTGGTAATACGCTTTTAACGAGTATCTCCCAGCAATAAATCCTAAAATAAAAACACCAAGAATAGCAATAACATGCCATACATGAAACATTTTACCTCCCTTGTTCCCATTCTTGTTTATTTCTTAAATATTCATCTAAAAGTTTATGAACTCCTTCATCTATATAAAAAACTTTATGCATAAATTTTTTTACCACAACATCAGGTGCGTGCCTCATCATAAAAAGTATAGGTTTTATGGGTTTCTTTTTTAATATTTTAACATAATAAAAACATTGTAGTCGAAATATTAATAAAAGCACACGGACTTTTAACTTTATCATTCTCTTCCTTTCTATTTAAAAAATTTTGGATCATACATCTCAAGTAAAGTATCAAGAGCCTTGCTACCTTGTTGCAGCACGTGTTCCCATTCTTCTTTACTATAGGATGTATCGAATTGTGAATTATAAAACTTAACTGATACCCGTAAACATTTGCGACATTCGTAAACTTTTTTTATTGGGCTTTCAGGAAGTTTCAATTAATCCGCCAATCCGTTCCCTTCTTTCTTTCTTTCTCTGAATTTTACATGTTCAATATCAACAAGTTTCCTAATGAAATTATTGATCGTCATATAATCCTCTTTAGCTATTACACGTATTTTGTCATACGTACTTTTGTGTATAGCAACACTTTTATATTTTTCTATATTCATGGGTTATGAGTATGGGATAATATATTAGAAGTCAAGTATTCTTTCTAATATCTTCTATACATTCTATAGAAAAACGAAAAACTTTGTTCATCTCAAACTTTGTCCACTTACTAACAATTTCTTCACATTGTTCTTTTGGCATAGGATTGCCATAAACCATTTGATTACCTGTATAAACCCATGAATTACCATTATAACCCCATAAACTTATCACCAATAAAAAAACTTTAGTCACTAATTTCCTTTTTTTCGTGAGCAGAAATATCTATTATTTCACCCCAACTATTACCTATCTCTATATCTACCTTACATTTAACCTTGAGATCAACACAATTTTCCATTATTGTTTGTATGACCGAATATTTTTCGGGATTATCAACAGATAGATTCAATTCATCATGAACCTGAATATGAGGAAGAAAACCTTCCTCGTGCAAATCTATCATTGCTTGCTTTGTTTGATCTGCCGCACTGCCCTGTATTAGCTTGTTAAGAGCTTTGTAAGTAAAGGCACGTCTAATGTTCTTTCCATGCTCTCTCATTGCTTCTACGTGAGGTAATGGCTTATTAATGCCAAACAAATTTGGTTCCCATAAATCGAAACGACATTTGCGACCAAGTAATGTTCGTATGTATCCAACATCTTGCGCACGTTGAGAAACTTTGTCCGCAAGCTCTTTTACAAAAGGAACATTCTTATGATATTGTTTCCAAAGGTCTGCTGTATCTTCTTCATCTAAACCTAATTCAGAACCAAGTTTACCTTTACCCATACCATACATCATACCAAGATTAATTGTTTTTGCTGTCTTACGATCAATACCTGCCATATCGGCAACAATTTGGTGAAAGTCTGCGTCTTCATTTTGATACGCATCAATAACAGTATCAGAACCTGGCAACCCACCATTTGTTAATTTGGCAAAGTGTGCCGTGATCCGTGGTTCTTGTTGCGAGTAATCAAATGTTCCCCACTTGCATCCTTCTTCAGGAATAAATAATCGTCTGATCCGTGGACCAATAATATTATTACGTGCAGGAATTTGCTGTAAGTTTGGATTACTATACGAGAACCTACCTGTTACTGTTCCTCCTTGATCGGAACGCATTTGGTGGATCTCAGCATGAATCCTGCCTCTGTACGAATGCTTGAGTATTGTATCGATGAACGTGGTTCTTGCTTTATTAATCTCACGTGCTTCAACAATGTTCTTGGCCAACTGACTAGGATGCGTCGTAAGAAAATTTTTATCAAACTTAGGCTGACCAGATTTAGGTGTCGTTTCATATCGAATACTTTTCGCATCGAAAGCTTTCGCCACTGACGTTGGAGTCCATACTTCCACAGCAACACCTGTATCCTTATAGATATCATCCAATATTTTTTTCTCTCTCTTAGCGAAATCATTTTTCGTGCGCTCTGCTTCATCAAGATCAATCCTAACCCCTTTCTTTTTCATTTCAAATAAAATCGGAAATAGCTTTGTTTCTAAATCAAAAATAGACAACAGGTCTTGTTTAATTAATTCTGTTTTAAAGAACTGCCATAACTTTAACGTGAGTACCGTATCTTGTTCAGCGTAAGGACCAACATACATAGGAGGTAATTTCCACATCTCTCCTTTAGCATCAACACCCCAGCTCTTTGCTGCATCATATAATAATGTTTCACTTTTCTTTTCCGCTAAATAATGTTTACCTAACTCGTTAAGAGAATATCTAAATCTATTTTCATCAACAAGAGGAGCGGCGATCATTGTGTCAATAATACGACCATGAACTTTTAATCCCATTGTATGTAGCCAACCAACATCATACATCGCATTATGAAATATTTTATCGCAAGGTAATTCTAAAATTTTTTTTAATTGCCCTGTAAATATTTTTTGATCAAAGTTACCACCACCTTCATGATTAATAGGAAAGTATCCTGTCCATCCATCAACAGCTATAGCAACGCCTGCAACAAAACCTTTTTTAACAGGCCATCCAGGACCAACGCCTGTATTTAATCCAACATCGTTTGTCTCAAGATCAATACAAATTTCTTTTGCATCACTTAAATCTGGAATTGATTCAGGAGGAACCCATTCACTTGGTGGTTGAAACAATGGTATCTGTGTCATGATGTTTCCTTTTTGCTAATTTCACCTGCAATGCCAGCGTATCCGGCAATGTCTATGTAACAGTCATCAGTGTGCATGTTTTTTAATCGTGCAACTTTTACCAACAACATACATATTGCTACATCATGAGGCGATATATCTACATCAAGATAAGCACTCCATAGTCTTGCAATGTTTTGATGATTAAGTGTTTTATCACCATAATCTTCTTGTCGTTGACCTTCGACTAACTCAATAGCTTTCTTTAAAAAGTCAGATGTTTTCTTCATGCAAATACCTCTCTAAATTCTCTGTTACTGCGTGAACGAACTAAATATAAATTTTGTTTAGCTCTTGTTAAAGCAACATAAAAAACTCTTCGTTCATCATCTTTTTGTCGCCAATATGATTCATCAGCCTTACGTGATAAATCAGATAAAACCATTACGTTATCTGCTTCTCCACCTTTACTTCCATGTACTGTAGAGAGCGTGATCCGTGGTACGGGATTAAAGCTACCTTCTTTTTGTATGACGGTAGAGACATACGCTTTTTTATATTCAGGAACCTTGTCTAATGCTTCATGCCACGAATAATCTTTTGGTACTTGCAATCCATTTTGTTGTTGCAATTGATCAAAGGTAAATGTTGATTCAGGATCGACACCTGTTAAATTTTTATAGCCACGTTCAACACCAACATTACTATTCATATAATAATACAAATCTTTTAGTTGATTGAAATCAATGTATCCTCCTTTCTGAATATCTCGCCATGCGGTGATAGCATTAACTAAACGTTTACCAATAGAACTTTTATCTGCACGATGATAAAAATATCCAAGTATACGTAAGTCATCTTCTACTTGATCGAGAAAGTAATTTGTTCTGCCAAGGATTAACCAGTTGCCTGTTTTTAAATGATCATAATTTCGCCTTGGTAAGTGCACAATGTTGCCTTCTTCTTCTTTAGGGCTCCATGTTTTTGCTACTCTATTCTTTACACGATTGATTAAACGTATAGCACGCTCTTGTATTTTAATAGGTAAGCGATAAGACTTATCTAAAATAATTCTATTACCTTCTCTATTTAATAAATATTCACTACGAGCTCCTGCCCAGTTAAATATGGCTTGATCATCATCACCGGCGATATAAATTCTTTTTGCTTTTTCTGCAAGTTTATCAACCATTTGCCACTGTATGTAAGACAGGTCTTGTGCTTCATCAATGATAAGAACGTCGAGCCGTGGTGCGATATCCTCTTTTAAAAATTCTACAATCATGTCAGTAAAATCATATTTATATTTACCACCACGACCAAACTTATAATCATGTAACGTTTCAGCAATTAATTTTAACTTTGGCCAACCACCCTGCATGTGTCCACTGTGTTGAAACTGTGCGTATAATGTGTTACCATTTATTTTTGCCATATCAATAACACGCATAAAAATATCATTAGGAGATGAAATTCCATATGATCCTAAAACTTCTGAATTAGGATTAGATAACTTTACTTGTAGTTGCTGTGATAAGTAACGATAGTCTTCATCGTTCATAACATCTGATTCAGCTAAACCTAAAGCCTTAAAAGCTAAACTGTGTAATGTACGAAAGTATTTAAAATCGTCAGCTTTACTATCAGGGAAAAAAACAAGCGCTCTGTTAAGCGCTTCTCTTGCTGCTTTTTGTGTAAAAGCAAAATACCCTATGCGATCAGGAGATGTATTAGGTAATTCTTTTGCAACAATTTCTTTAATTAAATATGTTGTCTTACCTGTTCCTGGTGGACCAAAAATTAAATTAACTGCCATTGTGTAATTTCCTTAATAAAAGTTCTTTGTCTTCTGAGAATTTTTTTAAAAGTAATGTTTTACCACTATCTCGTCCCCTACCTACAGGTTTTTTAACGTCTTCAAATTTAAAAAAAGGAATGACCAACTTATTAAATGCTAAAGTATTATCTACATATAAAGGTGCGGTATAATTTAAATTTTGTTCCCATGTGCGTGGATAATTATTTCTAATCCAATTTGTTCCTTTCTTATGCCATCTACTTAAATCTTTAAAATAATTATTAAAAGCAAAATCTCTTCTCGTTGAAGTAGGAGCTAAAAAAGCAGATTCAGGGCAAATAGGCCAAAGAAACATTTTTTCTAAAAAATGTCCAAGACTTGGGGGTTTAATTTTTTGTTTATTTTTAACAGTGTCTTTATACTTGTAAATCCATCTTGCTTCATAATATCTACGATACCTTTCATCAGATAACCACGGTAATTTTTCCTCAGTAATTAAACGAATCTCATCTATTGGTGTGTCATCAATTTTTGTTTTCTGATCTTCAAAAGCTCTTTTATATACATTTATTCCTTCACCAACATAAACCACTTTTCCCTCATAAAGATAAAAATAAATTCCTGAAAGTTTTCCTTTAGTTTTAATTTTAATCATTAAAAAGGTATCTCCTCTTCAAATGTTGGTGAATCATGTTCATGTTGATCTTTATCCTTTAAAGCAAATTCTTTTGGTACATACCAAACACGACGAACCTTACCACTAATTCTTGTTGTTTCACTATCACCATCTAAACCTCTTATACTAGAATGTATCTGTGTTTGGTTAAAAGATTTAAATTGTTTCTTAGTAAGAAACTCAACCAATGCTTCAAGACGAAAATAAATTTTATCATTTTTATGTAATGCTTGACCTAAACGTAAGCCTTCCCAATCTATTGCATCTCCTTGGTCCGTGATAAATTCTTCAAGTAACTCAGCAAATCTTCCTGCCGCTGTTACCTCTACAGGCATTTCAATAATCTTTACATTCGATAATAATGCTTGAAGTCTCGCTGTCCAATCTCTAGGGTTTAACGAATTAGGTAAAATATTTACTCTACCCATACACGCTTTACGAAATAAATTTTGATCGTACAATTCATTATTAGATAAACTTAATCGTTTCCCATCAACTGTAATAAACCACTGTGACTCATCAGATTGAAACTTTGTTAAATCATCAAACTTACTTTCAAAATCATCACCAATACCAAACTTTCTTGTTTGACAAACAGAACTATTACAATGCGAACACATTGGTTCTATCTTGCATGTATAATTATAATCAGTTGTTTCATGTTGTTTTATTGTTTTGATAACCTCATTCATTTTTAAAGGTATCTCCATGTACGTTTGATTAAACTCTGATATTTTATCTTGCCAATCTTTTGGCCATTTCTTTTTTGCATACACACTGTAATGAAATAAAACTACATCTCTCGTACCTTGTTGTACTTTAGTTGACATAAATGTTTCAAGACATGGTGGTCCATCAGACATTTCTTTAAAATTTTTTTTCTTTTTTAATTTTATTTTAGAAAAATCTTCTTCGGATATTCTAAACTTTTCGACAAGAGTATAAAACTCTTCAAGATTAGCCGCAGAACCATCATCCAAAAAAGCATACCTATTGTTATCAGTACCACCAAAGTAAGGAAGATTAAGAAAGTTCCCAACATCTCCACGCTCTTTCTCAATCTTTTCTTGTTTTGGAAATATTTCACAACCGGCATAACCAAGTTCTCCTGCGATCTGTTCTAATTTTTGACGCATTAATCTTGCAGAAATAAAACTCTTTGTAAAACAAAATATATGTGCGCCACCACTTTTGGAACGACATACAATTAAAGGAAACTCTTCTTCTCTAATTTTATTTATTATTTTTTTGTGGTCTAAAGGATAATCATCAATATCAATACAACCCCACTGACATGTGTTGTCATCTGTAATTGGTATAATACCTAAACTTCTTTCACCTGATAAGTGTTGTTCCCATAAATCATCGGTAGGTGGTTTTCTGACAATAAGAGATCTACCCTCCATCTTGCCTTTTTCGTTTATTCCACCTTCTTTTTGATAGCAACCATGTGCTCTCTCTTGACCTTTATATATTTCTTTAAACTTTTCCATCTGATGCTCATAATGTTAAAAAAGGGCGGTCGAGCCGCCCTTTATAAAAAGGTTTAGTACGGCGAATCCGTTTTTTTGTCCTCTTCACTTTCGTGTTTGACTTTGGCTACGCCTGTATTAACGTCTTGAGAGACACCTTTGGCCGTATTGTAAAGACCCGAGTCTTTTTCAGAAAGAAAATCACCTGCGGTAATATCCCAACCATACCAAAATCCTTGATCGTTTTCTTCTTTAACTGTTTTAAGGTTATAGAATTTTGAAAACATAGGTGGTGTGAATGGGCCATTCTTACCAATTATCTTAGCAGTTTTCATCATCGTGTTCCACTTACGACTTTTTTTAAGCTGTGTAGCTTTCATCGTAATTACTGCCGGTTCCCCCACATTATCTTTTATGAGTAAAACAAAATGATTAGCACATGTTTCCACATAGTTTCCATTATCTAAACGATCTTTATTCATTTGATCTCTGGTTGTTTTTGTAAGTATATCACTGCCTGCGTCATAAATATTAACAGGAGCGCCTGTACTTTCCTTTCCTCGATCTCTCCATTCTACATATTGTCTAGCATATGCACATGGTATGACTAAGATGCCATCTTTACCTTTGTACCATTCATTGGTTGCATTATTATAAATGTCACCAGGTTTAGCACCATCTAAGTCTTCGAGTTCTTCTGACAAGGGTTGCAACACTTTCAACCGAGGTGTTGCTGTATCTTTGTCATCCATTCCTTCAAATCCAACTTGAGCATCAGTTTCAAACATATCATTGAAAGGAATGATTTCTGCGGTCTTCTTTTTTGTAACGGCTTTTTCCATTTTTACCTCTTTATTTTTTCGTTAATTTAGTCTTTGAACCAACAAAGACGCCTAATTTGTCCATGGGCAATTCATTACCACTGGTAATCTGCTCACGAGCAAATGCTTTTAGGGTCATAGGTTCGACCCAAACTTTTTGCTGAACAGGTAATCCCAGTTCAGAAACTTTTTGTTTAAAATCTTCAGCCTTCTCATCTTCTCCTCGACCAAACGATGCAGACAATTGGTTCTTTATTAAGTCACCATGTCCGTGGTCCCTGAGCCATTGAAAAGCTTCTTCTTTATATTTTGCCGGTATTGATGCATATATTGCTGGTACTACTTCTAATTTAGAACCATCATTTAACGAGATACTAGTTAAATTCATCTCATGCATTTTTTCAGGAATAACTTCCTCACTTATTTTTCTAGCATCATCTTTTATTTTTTTTAATGCTTTTTCTAACACTGAAGCCTCGTCTTCTAAATCAACAAGCTTTTGTGATAGTTCACTTATATTTTTTAATGCATCATCTTTAACGTTAATGTTTACATCACTTTCGAAATCAATCATCAATTTCTCCTTTCTCAAATAAATTAAACTTAACAGGATAATAACGGTTTTCCATTCTATCCCATTTCAAACATTGTATTCTACCACGATTCATTTCAGAAGCAATAGCACAAGCAATGCCCATCGCAACGGGATCACCCATTAATAATAAGTAATCATCATCACTAAAATCTTTCAGTTTTCTCTTCAATTTATTTACAGTAGGTTGAGAACTTAAAACTAACTGTATACCTTTTGGTAACAGTAATTCTAACTTACCATAATTTTCCGCACTAAGAATATTTCTTCCTGGTACTTCTTGAACTACAAAAACTGTCATCTTTCTAATTTCCTAAATAATACTTGTATTCATATTAATCAAGCATTATATCTTAAATTAGAAATAATAATAGGATAACAATGGACTACAAGTTTAAAACTGAGCCTTATGAGCATCAATTAAAAGCTTTGGGGGCATCACATAATAAGGAAAACTTTGCTCTTTTTATGGAAATGGGCACAGGTAAATCAAAAGTTTTAATAGATAATATTGCTATGCTTTTTGATAAAGGAAAAATTAATAGTGCAATTATTGTAGCTCCTAAAGGAGTATATAGAAACTGGGAAAGACAAGAGATACCCACACATATGCCAGAACATGTGGATTATAGTATTTTAGTTTGGAACCCTTCATCAACAAGTTTCATGAAAGAATATGCTAAATTTTTAAAGGATGAGGATAAACTTAAAATATTTCTTATTAATATAGATGCTTTTAGTACGTCTAGAGGAACTGATATCGCTAAACGTTTTTTAATAGCTACACAATGTTTAATGGCTATTGATGAGTCAACAACTATTAAAACACCTACAGCAAAAAGAACTAAAACTGTTTGTAAGATGAGAACATTTGCAAAGTATAGACGTATACTAACAGGATCTCCTGTTACTAAAAGTCCATTAGACTTATACACACAATGTTATTTTCTTGATCCAGATCTTTTAGATTTTGCTTCGTATTATTCTTTTAAAAATAGATATGCTGTTATGGTTAGTAGAAGTGTTGCCACACATAGTTTTAAACAAATAATTGATTATCAACGTCTTGATGAATTAGAACACAAACTTAATCAATTTTCTTATCGAGTTTTAAAATCTGAATGTTTAGATTTACCAGAGAAAGTTTACACTAAACGTTATATAGAAATGACACCTGAACAGAAAAAAATGTATGTTGAGATGAAAAATTTTGCTTTATCAATTTTAGAAAGAGAAACAATAACAGCAGCAGGCGTATTAACGCAAATGATTAAGTTACATCAAATAACTTGTGGTCACGTTAAAACAGATGATGGTAAATTAATTGAATTAAAGAATAATAGATTAAATGAACTTTTAAATGTAATGGAGGAAATAGATGGAAAAGTCATTATATGGGCGGTTTATCGATATGATATTCAGCAAATTGAAAAAGCACTTTCAAAAAAATACGGACCTGACAGTGTTCGGTCTTTTTACGGGGACACTGATGCTAATGATCGTCAAGATATTGTTACTTCCTTTCAAGATCCGGAATCTGATCTACGCTTTTTTGTCGGAAATCCGAGAACAGGTGGCTTCGGGCTCACTCTTACTGCTAGTCATACTGTTGTGTATTATAGCAACTCTTACGATTTAGAAATTCGTATGCAGTCAGAAGACAGAGCACATCGTATTGGACAGAAAGAAAAGGTTACGTACATTGATTTTATTGCAGAGAAAACTGTTGATGAAAAAATTATTAAATCACTTCGTAATAAAATTAATATTGCAACAAAAGTATTGGGTGAAGATTTTAAAGAATGGTTAATTTAACGATAAATAATTTTACCTTCATTATCTACATACACTAACTGTACTTTTATTTTTTTTTGAAAGACAGAAAGTGTTCTTCTTATATAATCATTTTTTTGTCTACCTGATTTTCGTATTGATTTTGTTTTGACATCAAATAATTTTATTGTTCCTTTTTCTGATATAGCTATTAAGTCTACAGGGCATTGTCTATGATGTGGTGAGAAAACCCAAAAACCTTTTCTAAGTAAATCACAAATTACTAAATGCTCGTTAAGTACGCCCTTAATCTGCTTTTTGTTCATCGATTAGAATTTCTATCATAGTTTCTAACCTAATTAATCTTTCTTTAATTTCAGGTATAGTTTCTAAAATAGCACTCTCCATCATTATTTGTTTTGTTTCGAGGGCCGTGACACGTTGAGTAAGCATACCATATACTATACCTGCAGATACAAGTATCATGGAAAACCAAACAACGTTACGTAAATTAAAATCTTTTTCCATGATTAAAAGAAAAAGAAACTTTTTTTATTTTTATTTTTATTTTTTATTTTAGTGGGCTCAACCCCAAAAAGAATTTCTTTTGCTAACTCTCCGTCAGTTTCTTCATCTATACTATCAATTAATTTATCAAGTTCCTTTTCTTCTGTTATACTAAATAGTTCATCCTTATTGTTTTTTCTATTTGGGTAAAGAGAATCATAAAAATCTTTAAAGCCACCTATTGTTTTACCACCTAACATTTTTCCATATTTTAAAGGTGTCGCTGCGGTTATTAATCCCTCTATAATTCTTCCATAATCTTTAAAGCCTTGTTCTTTTGTAAAGTCTAATCCTGCTTGACCGAATTCAGGTAGTTCAGCTATTCCGCCTCCAGGAAAGTCTGATGCGTTTACAGCTGCTTTATTTTCGCCTGTATATAAAGAAAAAAGATCTCCTAAAAATCCTTGACTTTTTGATGGATCTACAAAACTTGTTGGACCTGTTCTTCTTAAACCTGCAAAGTCACCTTGGTTTAGTGGTAATGCTCCTCGCATTTGATCATCGTCACCCTGAAACATTTTATTTATTAAAAGTTGATAAACGTTTCTTTGTTCGTTTGGATCAGTAGTAAATGCGCCTATATTAGCTAAATTATTTTTTAAATAACCTAAAGTATTTCTATCTAAAAGTCCTTCTACTCCTAAATTATTTATTAAATCAAAAGCACTATCTTGACCTACAACTTGATTTAATTTATTTTGTAAGTTAGTTGCAGCAACCTTATAGTCTACTATGTCATTACCCTCATCATCCTGATCTATTCTTTCAAAAAGAGTATTACCAAATCCTTCCGGTGTGTTAGCTTGTTGTCTATCTAAATTAGATTCTACACCTCTTCTAAAAGCTTCAGCTACACCTGAATCTACATCTAAAGGACCTGATACAGTAGAGCCACTAAGTGCTGCTCTATATGCGTCTCTTCGATCATCTCCTGCTCCAAATTTTACAGCCATTATGCTACCCTCTGCTTCCCTACATTTGTTGACATGATACCACTAAATATTGGATCATCTTGACCAAATACAGATTGCCCTGCTGCCATCATATTTGGATTAATTACATTTGCTTGTGATAAAGTAGAATTGTCTGCAATAGGTATTTGTGAATTTACTGTTGGTAGTTCAGCACCTGTACCCATTGATTCAAGTGTTGGTAATGTGTTTGTTAAAGCAGGCTTTGGTTGGTCATCTTCCATGTTCGACATAAAATCATATTCATCTACAGCTTCAAGTGTGCTTTCAGGATATTGACCAAAGTCATCAGAAATTTCTCTAGTTAAAGATGTTAAAAGAGCTTTAATAACCTGCGCAGGATTACTTCTTAGTTGATCGTTTGTAACACCTTGGAGTATTTCTTGTGTAACAGGCTTTGACAATGCTTGTGCTAAAAGATCATATTTAACCAAAGTTGTACCAATATTAAATAATTTTGGTACGTTAAACATGTTTCTAACTAAGTCTGCACTTAACTCTGCTTGTTGTAGTACTGATCCAATTTTAGGGTTTGCTGAATTTATTATCGTAAAATATCTATCAATTCCTTCAATAGCCTTTAAATCATCTGCACTAAAAAATTGTTTTAAATATTCATCATCTTTTAACTCTGCTACAAGTTTGTTTAATTTTGTAATGTCAAACTCAGGTTGTATTGGAATTAAATCACCGGCCTCATCAGTCGGTTGATTAATTAAACCTTTAGGTTTGTTATTTGGACTATTATTTACTCTTATTGAATCAAGATCTCTTTGAAACTTCATTGATTTTTCAAAAATATCTGCCAAGATTCCTGATCTTGCAGAAACCATAAATGGATGATTAAAATCAATTACACCATTTTTCATCGCTCCTGATTGCATAATAATATCTTGAATGGCTGCATTTTTACCAACATAATCATTAGATTTTACATTTTTTAAAACGCCATTTATCAGTTCACTTATTGTTCCGTCTTTATCAATAGCTTCTTTAAAGACACTATTTTTTGTTTTTAAACCTAATTTTACAACATCGTCTATTGTTTTAAAATCAACACCTTCCATTAGTAATGCTAAACCGTTTGGATCAACATCTTGCCATTTTGCTAAATTACTAGCTGCGTTTCCTGGATCATTTAAAAGTTTTCTAAGCCATAGATCTCTTACAACATCAAAAGCTGCGTCAGCACCTGGCCCTGTTGTATTTAATACTTCTTTTAATGCATGTATTTGAAAGTTACCTGGTTGTACAAAATCATTTACAATTGTTCTTACATTTGCATTTTTATTTGTAATTGCATCAACAACAAAGTTTATTCCTCTTACATTTTCATCAGCATCCATCTGACTATAAATTGCTTGCATGTTAAAAGCAAAAGCATCATCCTCGTCTGTTGATCCTTTAAATAAATTTTTAACTCTCTTATGCATGCTTCTTGCTTCAGCAGCAACGTAAGTATCTGGAGAAAATCTTAATTCGAATAATTCATTTTGTAATTTCATCAACGTGTTGATATGTTGACTTGCTTTTTGTGTACTTGTAAAATTTAAAACGCCAGGTAGTTTATTAAAATTATTTATTATATCTAATAACTGATTTGCATCCTTACTACTGCCACCGATAACTACATTTGGTTTTATTTTTTTTGTTTTACCATCTACTATTACCTCAACAGGCTCCCCTTTATTTATAGACTGTATTGATCTTTTTGTGTCTTTGAATCCATTTTGTATTCCTGATATAGATATAGATTCACCATTTAATTCACCATTTTTACTAGCCATACTAGCAATTGTTTTTCTTAATTCTTCATTTTTTGAAACGGCCATGTCATTCCATTTTCTAAAACTATTATTTAAAGCATCTGCAGCTTCGTTTGGTGACATATTAGATCTTAAAACAGATTGAACAGAATTAGCAAAATTTTCTTCTAAAGTTTTATGTGTTTGTAATAACATTTCTAATGAAAACTGTTCACCATTTTCCATTCTTTTAAGTAAGTCTGTTGCTGATTTTATTTGTTTTGCAAACTGTTCTTTAGGTTTTTTATCAAACTCTGCAGATTGAAAAAATGTTCTTCTAAAAAAAGGACTTGCTATAAGTTGACCTACCATCGCTGGTTCTAAATCGTACTGCTGTGCAATCTTTGCTATTTCTTTTGTAAAGGTATCCTTCGTTATAAGTTTTTGTTCTCCTGCTATGTAAGAAGGAATAAAATCAAATGCTTTAAAAACACCGGCACTTAAAGCTGCTTCTTGTAAATTATTAAAATTATAAAAGTTTGTTAAAAAAGGAGTTTTACCTTCTTGTGCAAATGCACCTTTGTCATAACCAAAGTATGAATCAGTAGCTTGGTCTACATTTTTACCAAATAAATTTCCAAAACCAACTCTAAATAATGGTTGATTAAGCATCCATTTAGCTCCTTGAAAAGCTGCATTAACACCTATAATTGGTAATTTAGCTTGTGGTAATATAGGACCCTTATAAGCTGCAAGCGAACCTACTACATCTCCTGCTGTTTGAAAATTAAAAATAGATCCACCAAATTGTAAAGCCTCGTTAACAAAGGAATCATTACCTATGCTATCAAACATTCGGTATTCTTTATCACCTGGTAATTTAAAAACCTCAAACTCTTCAGTTGTATCACCACCCATGGGAATAGTAACTTTTGTAAATTCACCATCAGGAAAAGTTTTTAAAAATCTACTTTTTCTATTTGCGAAGTCTCTATCTCTTCCAAGTAAAAAATGTAAAGCCATATTTTCGCCTGCCGGCAATGATTCATTAATAACATTTAACCCTGAAATATCTGAAATGTATTTTACTTTATCATCGTTTAATTTTTTTTGTAATGTATTAACTTCTTTCCCTGATAGTTGTCTTGCATAGGTATAGGCATCTTCTCCAGGAGGTAATTCAATTAAACCTTCTTGTATGTCATTAAAAATTTTATTTCTTATTTCATCTCTTCTCTCATTACTGACATTAAATAAAACATTTACGTCTTCAAAACTTTTAGGTAGCTTTGTTGTCTCTATATTAAACTCGTCAACAGCTTCTAAGCCTGAATCTTTAACAATTTCATTGTTTGTCTCTACAGTAATATCTGGTTTTACATCATCAGTTGTAGCCATGTTAATTCCTAAAAGCGTATAGATCAAATAACTTTATTTTTACTTGACCATATTCTTGAACATCTTTTTGTTTATAAAGTTTAAGACCATATACAGGACTGTTCGGTGCAAAAGTTGCAGTGCTCTCTGATCCGTCTGGTTTTATAAATTTACCTTCATCATTTGCATAACCCATGACACCAAAGTTTTTATCTTTAGACGAAAACTCTTCAACAATGTTGTACGTTGTGTTTGTGGCAGGATCAGTATACACTTTTTTACTAGTTGGTAAATTGTCCAATCCTTCGATACTATACGGTGAATTTGCACTTGATAATGCATTTATTCTATCTGTAAACTTACCATCACTTTCTGCTTTTACTTGTTCAACAATTTTAAATATTTCATTTTGCGCTAATGATTGATCTGAAATATTTACTTGTCCCATCGCATTTCTTTCAGCTTCAAAAATAACTTCTCCATTATATTCTAATTTTCCTGTTTGTAAAAATTCATCGTATAATTGTTTTGGTAACATATCGACAAGTGCTTTATCTTGCGCAATCTCTAAAATTAATTTTTGACCTGTTTTTGAAAGTATTAATTGAGGAACAGATCCCTGTAATATTTTAATTTCTTGTTGGTTTAAATTACCTTTAAAAAATTCCGCATTTAATAATGTAAATAAATTATTTATTGATGACAGTGTTTCTGTTGATGCTAAATTTGTGTCATCACCAATAAATTCATTAACTACATCAAAGAATTTTGAATTTTTAAGACTTGGAAAGGTATCAAAAATAGTTGCTAAATTTTGTCTTGTTTGTTGAAAAGCTCCAGAAATTGATTCATCAATTAAAGGCATTGCTTTATTTACATCTTGTAATTTTGCAGAGCCAGAGGCATAATTTGCATTGTAAAGCTCCGCTGTATTTTGAATATTAGTTGATGCGTTCTGCAAATTTATTTTATTTTGTTCAATTTCTCCAAGTTCTTGTGCACTTGGCTCGGTTTTTAAATCTGATTCTAAAGATAAAACTTTATATGCTCCTTTAAGAGCATCAATGTCAATATCAGTAAATGGTGTATCCATATCCATATTATCAAAAACAGAGGCTAGTTGTGGAATGCTTTCTTTAATAAAGTCTACTGTTGCATTACTTGCTTTATTTTGACCAAGCAAACCATCAAAAGCAGCATCAACATTTCTTTCCCCTTCAGTGCTTCTGTCTTTTTTAACTGTGTTATTTACAGCTTCAACAATAGTTGTCGCCACACCGTCTTTCATTTCTACTACTCTTACATTATTAGGTACGTTTATGTATTCTGCATCATCAGGTGCTTCGAATATTATGTTACCCTTTTGATCTAATATAGTCTCACCTGCTTTTACTTTAATTGTTTTTGTAACATCTTTAGTGTCTTCGGCTTTAAATATCTCTACACCATTATTATCAATAACGGTTGTACCTGGTGGTACTTTAATTAATTGTTTTTTTGATTCTGATTCTTTAGAGTTATCAAACAATACTTCGTTTGTTTCTTTATTTAAATAAACTGCTCCTGCGGGTACAGTAACCTCTTTTTCTATTTGCGAGTTATCATAAATTACTGCTTCCGTATCTTTATTTAATAAAATAGAACCTTTTGGTATTATAATTTCTTTTTCTACATCTTTAGGAACAGATTCTTTCACTACTACATATTCACCATCTGTATTATAGTAACCAATTTCTTGATTAGAGCTTGACTTAATTAAGTTTGGTGTATCCTTACCATAGAATTTTTCACCGCCGTAAAATGCAACTTCGTTAGGACCAAGTTTTATTACTTTTGAATCTGGATCTATATCAACTTGTTTAAATACATTTTTTGAAATGATATTTTGTGCATTATTAGGATCTGGATAAGTCATTATTAAATTACCATCAACTTCTTTTAGTTCGTAATCTAATGCACCTGTTGCTATTGTTACGCCATCACCATCAACTAATTTTTCACCTTTACCTAAAACTGTTCCTTTGTCTTCTTTTTTTGTTAACTCTGCAGAAACCATATCTTTAAACAAACCAATTGTATCTTGTGCAGCTAATTGTCTTGCTTTTTCATCCATGTCAGGTGCTGGTGTAATATTTGCTAATGCTGGAGTCGCTGTCGCAATCCTTGACAATGTATCAATAAAAGGACCTGACTCACCACCTGTCAAGGGTTGTCCACCTTGGCCTGATGCTGCTAATCGTGAAAAGAAATCTAATAAGGCTGGTGCGTTACGTTGAAAGTTACTTCCACCTGACGGCAAAACATTTTTATACATTCTTTCAAAGGTTTCTTGATAAGGTTGTAACTGAGCCATATTTTGATCAGCCATCATAGTAGAAATAACTGACATTAATTCATCATTTTTATCTTCTCCTGCATAATTTCCAGGTTCATTTACTAATCCACGTTTAGGTTTCATAGGAACAAGCCCTGATGTGATACCTGTACCACGTGAATTTAATTTCATTTGCTGCGGTGCGTTCACAAACATCTGTCTATTGTAAACTGTCATTTATTATAAATCTCCAAAGCCTGTCATTAACGAGCCAATGCCTGTTGCCAACGAGCCTATACCTCCTGCAAATTGTAAGAATGGATTTGCTGGTGTGACTGGCATTTGTGAAATAGTTTGACCACCAAAAGGTAATCCAGCCAATACATCTGTACCAAAAGAAATTCGTTGGAAAGGTTCTTGTTGTTGAGCAGCAAAATTTTGTCTTTGTGCTTCTAAACCAGCTTGTAGTAATTGTTGTTGTTGACTTCCTACTCCAAGTAATGAACTTACATCTTGTCCGAGCATTTGTTGACCTAATTGACCAATACCACCTTGTGTTCTTGCAAGATTTCCTAACTGACCAGATAAACCTGAGAGTTGTTGACCTGCAGATAATTGTCTACGTTGTTGAGCTTCTTGTGCAGCTTGAGCTCCTGCTAAAGCTTGTTGATAGTTTCTTGATTTATCTTCAAATATACGTCGTGATTTTATGTCACCTAAATTTTTTTGTAACTCTGCTTCCTGTACACCAAAACGTGATCCACCAAATGCTCCTGCTTTTTGAGCTTGACTTGCAAGATTTGTTTGTGCCATTGCACCTTGTTTATCAATTTCTTTTAAAGCTTCATTTGTTACAAACTGTTGATAGGGATCTCTAAACTGATCTATGTTTTGTGTTGTTGGAACAAATTGTTGTTGTGCTCCTGCTAAAGTCTGCCCTGCTAAATTTGCTACTCCACCTGCGCCTGTTGCTGTTTGTCCAGCTTGTGTAACAAAAGGTTGAAATGCCCCAATACCATCACTTGCTAATTTAAATGCATCTTGTTGTGGTTGCGTGAACCCTGCAACACTTTGCTTGGCTATATCACGTGGCGTATTTATTAAACCTTGTACATAATCCGGATTAGGTGTTCCGTCTGGTAAAAGCTTTTCCTGACCTTGTGAACCAAATAATGTTAAGAGTAAGTCTTTCTGACGTTCTTGTACATATTCTGGTGGTAGTTGATATTGATAACTTGTTTGAGTAGCCATTATGCTTTTCCTTCTAATTGATCCATCATTTGATACATTTTTCTTGCACCTTTCATTCTGTCACCATCACCTGCACCTTTTACAGCGTTTGCTGTCATAACAAATTCACCATCACTTAACATAGCAGGAATACTATCAGATGTACCTGTACCCGGTCCACTTATTTCGCCAGTCTTACGAGGAAACTCTGAAGTGCCTCCTTCGGCCATCATCATGACATCTTCTATTTCTTTTAATCCATTTGTTGGTTCTTGCATATATCCACCTTGCGCTGCATTTTGCACTAAGTTACCTTGCATATCATAATAATCCCCAGCAATGCCACCACCTAATTTTAAATCTAATAATTGACCAGGTGTTAAATTAAATGATTTTGCTTGATAATCAGAACCTGGAAACTTACCATCAAATTGGTCTTCTTCTTGTTTAGGTGTATCAAATAATCCAAATGGAGAAAATGCTGCGCCTGTAACCGCACTTGCTCCAGCTAATCTTGATAATAGTTTTGAAGCGTCTACTGATCCATCTGCATTTTTTGGTATAAAGGATCCACCACTACCAAATAATCCTGCTGTGCCTCCAGCTGAAGTTAAACTTGTAGGAGTTTCAAATCCTAATTTTTTACCTTGCACTTCCAAAGGACTACCTTTTTTACCTAAAAAGAATTCTCCAAAAGATCCTGCACCAGTTTTACCACCACCTTGTAATGCACTCATAAATTTACCATCACCGAAAAGCTTGTTACCTCCAGTCATATCAAACTTACCAAACTTTAATCCAGGACTTGCGTTTGCTAAAAATGCTGCTTGTGCTATTTCTCCAAATCCTGCATCAGGATCCGCTAATGCACCGATTCCTGCAAACAATGGATTACCTGTCGCTAATGCGAGTACCGTCCCCAAATATTTTTCAGAATCTCCAGGTAGCGCTTTCGCCACCATTTTTCGTAATTTTTTAAGCATAATCTCCTAGTGCAATTTATGTGATTGAAAAACGCAAGGAGGCCGCCCTTGATTATAAGCCTATTTAAATGTATATTTATAGGCAAATAATTGTTATATGACAATAGATATTTATGCAAAGAAAGGAAACGCATGGCTAAAAAGAAAAAACAAGTAGAACAAGTTTTAAAATTTGACACTATTAGACCCTTTGGTCCTACAATAATGAGAGGCAGAATGCCTGACTTCATTACTAAAATGCTTGATGACAAAGCAACAGAGATGTTAACCGATAAAAAATTATCTAAAGAGTTTGATCATTCAGGTAATTTAGCAGGCAACGTTGAAAAAGAAGTTCGTTTTCCACAAGACTGGATGAACACAGAAGAGTTTATGCCAATGGTTCAACTGATTGGTGAAATGGTTAAAAATTATATTTCTATACCACCAGCAAGTGAAACTATTTCACCTGAGTACGTAGGTAAAATGGTTATTGAATCTATGTGGTCCGTGAGCCAATATGCAGGAGACTTTAATCCTTTTCATATACACGAAGGTCAATTATCTGGTGTATGTTATTTACGAGTACCTCCTAGTTTACCAGCAGAGTATGCAAAGGAAGATCATTACCCAACTGTAGGTGATATATGTTGGTTCAATGGTCAAGCTGCTACATTCAGTGGACATAAACATCAAGAGTCGCCAAAGGTTGGTGATATATTTTTGTTTCCAAACTGGTTAGCACACGGCGTATATCCATTTAGAACACCAAATGAAGAGAGAAGATCAGTATCTTTTAACTTACATTTAATTAAAAAAGAAGAACCACAGCCTTTAGATAACTAATGCAGCATCACAAAGAGACAAAGTTTGTCATGTATGTTGATGATTTTTTAGATAAGGATACATTAAAGTCACTTCAAGATACAGTAACAAAATTAAAATATCAGGAAGTAAAAAATCCAGAAGGTCAGCTATATGGCATGCGACATACTTTTAATAAAAGTATTCACGATGACCCATTATTAAAATTAATTAAACAGTATTTTTTTCCGCACAGAAATATTGAGCCCATATCAGTCAGCGTACATTTACGAGAAAATAATAAAGAACCTTTGTTTCATACTGATGATGATAAAGGTAATGTTGCTAACTTTCTTTTATTTATAAAGGGGGAACCTTTACTTAATAATGGTACAGGCTTTCTACATAAT